>JAAOBB010000188.1_pt1 | contig 42694 bp, 58 predicted proteins | sample 7267541 | NCBI WGS metagenome assembly JAAOBB01 (sample SAMN14345205, study PRJNA599270) | viral metagenome | isolation source: viral-like particles (VLPs) isolated from bee gut | host: Apis mellifera | place: Switzerland:Lausanne | collected 2017-01/2018-02 | reverse complement strand
TTGCTACAGATTGTTGCGCTCGTGTTTATAACATCGGCCAGGATTGCCTAGCAACAACTGGAAATGAAGCGAAGATTGATTTGCAGTACCAGCCAAACCGACCTAAATTCCTCTGCTGTGCCTGCACATGGCGCCCTGCCGGAGCCCTACACGAAGTCGGCAATCAAGCGCCGTTTCGCGTAAACGAAAATCGCTCGGAAACGCAGCCCGAGCGATTTTTTTCCATCAGATGCGAAAACGCCCGGCGCGCATCAACGCTCCGGGCGTAAAACCAACACGGTGGGTTCTCCAACGTGGTGATTAGGAAGGTATCGCAGACAGGTTTTTAGAACTTGTAACGTGCACCCAGATAGATTTCGTGCGAAACCAGTTTGGCGCGCAGCATTTCATCTTGCATGCCGACAGCGTTGGTGAATGCGTTCGAACCGCTTTCCGTCTTGCCCATATCGACATAGCGGTAGCCCAGGTCCAGGGTCAGCTTCTTGATCGGGGAGTACGAAACACCCGCACCCAGCGACCACGCCAAATTAGTCTGGCTTGCAGAGTTGAACGGACCGCCAAAACCATTGGCCGGATTGATCTGCGCGCCTTCCGATTTCAGCATGGACAGACCCAGACCGCCCATGGCGTACACCGACACGTTCTTGGCCACCGCGAAGTCGCGGTACACATTGGCCATCAGGCGTTGCGATTTGATGTCGTGATAGTTGTTGCTGGGCCAACGGGTCGAACCGCTCACAAAGGAATCAGTACGCGGCAGCGTGTATTCACCTTCGACGCGCCAGCCGTTGGCGAAGTCGTAACCCAGCGCGAACGAACCCGTGACGAGATTGGCACTGTCGTCAATCGAAACGAAGCTACCGATCCGCGGGCGCGCAGTGGAAGCCATGTCGTCGGCCTTGTGCTTAGCACCCACGATGCGAGCAGCGCCGTAGTAGCCCTCTTCCTTTGAAGCATCGGCGGTGGCTTGGGCGAATGCCGCGCCCGAGAACAGCAGCGCCAGCGCGCCGGGCAGTGCAAGAGTCTTGATCATGAAAACGGTCCTTGAAACGATGAGAGGAGAGAGACCTCCATCGTAAGAAGCGCACCGTTCTCGTTGAACCCGGTTGGCTACGGGTGGCGGCGCCGGGGCGCGGGCGGGGGGGGGCGCCTCCGTCGCGCTCCGGCGGCGGACCGCAGACTTGGCACACGCATCAACACACGTTGCTCTGGGCGGCAGAAGTCGCCACCACCGATGCCGGCCCAGCGCCGGCAAGACGCGTCATCGCCAAGGTGGCAACACGCTGGAATGCCGCGAGTTGATCGCCGCGTAGGGCTTGCGTACTTGCTTTGTGAATCAAGGCAAGCGGATCGATAGGACGATCGGCACGACGGACTTCGAAATGCAGGTGCGGTCCGGTTGCCGTGCCGGTACGACCAACCGCACCAACACGTTGAGCGCGATCGACGGACATTCCCACCCGGAGCTTGGGTTCGATCTTGGAGAGATGCGCGTAGTAGGACGTGTGGCCATCTGCATGCCGGATGACCACATATTTTCCGTAGCCGCGCCGCTCATTGCCGATATGCGCAACCACGCCTGCCTCGGAAGCTCGCACAGCCCTGCCGATCGGTGCCGCAAGGTCCACACCGGAGTGTCCGTGATGGACACCCGTGACAGGATGCGTGCGCTCGCCAAAATCCGAGCTGATGCGGGTTGCCTGAACCGGCAAGGTGAAACGCAGCCCCGCCATGAGCGTGCCGTCGAATCGGTAGTAGTCGCCCTGCGGACGCTCGTTCGTTGCAAACCAAACGCCTGCATAGCGCTTGCCCTGGAACTGCACTTCGATTGCGGTCAGACGGATGGCCTGCTCGCAGCAAGCCTCTGCAACGGGTTCGTAGGCGACACGGAAGTAGTCGCCCGCCACGCCTCGCGCCGACATGTCGACGTTTCCGCGAAGCAGTCGCGTGATCTGCTGCAGCAGGTCACCCGGCAGATCCGCACGCGCGAGCGCCTTGCGAAGCGTGCTCGCAATCTCGCCTGCTCGCATGCCGGATTGCGAATCTGCTGTCGGCGACGACATCGCAGAGGCACCCCACGGCGCACGGGAGGGATTGGAGAAACGCACATCGACAAGGTTGCCAGCCGTCGGCGTGAATGCCACGTTCGACACTGCTGGCGCATCCGCTACCGGCGTCACGCCCAATGCGGGTACGGGGATGACAGCCGTCATGGATCCGTACAGCAGGGCAAGACAAGCGCATAGCGACCGCCGGACTCGACGCGCCGGGATAATGTTGCCTGCAAGGCGACCTTGTTCGCGTGCGAGACGGGAGAAAGGCAGGTCGAACTGCATGGCGTCATCACTCGCTTGAGAAAGAAACTGAAAATCGGGTCATGCCGCACGACACAAAAATTTGCGTCACGCTAGGCACCGGGGTCGAATGTACCGATGCGTTCCGTGCGGGTGTATAAGACCTGTCCGATTTGGCGCAGCGAATTGCGCCCTGGCTGGCGGCAGCGTGTTGGCAGGTGGCGAATGGCTCGCTTCCCGTGAGATTCGTGTCGACGCATCACCGAACTTGGGCCGAGACCACGTGCGGGGCTTGGCGTCCTTGCGCGGTGTGCTACAATCGCGGGCTTCCGGAGAGATGGATGAGTGGTTGAAGTCGCACGCCTGGAAAGCGTGTATAGGTTAATAGCCTATCAGGGGTTCGAATCCCCTTCTCTCCGCCAAGTATTCATAAGGCTTTGCAGGCCGCCAAGCGCAATGCTTGGGTCATAGATCGCCTGCTGGGTCATTGCGATTCGCCAAAGCGCGGTTTTCGCAAAAACTTTCCCCTTCAGTCGACACCAGGTTCGCGCTCGTATGAGTCACACGGGTAGCTGCTGTTCCGCAACCCCCGATCACACCCCGCCACTACGTTCAAAAATAGCCCATCGCCTTGTCCTTCAAGCTCGCAGATGGCATGTGAGCACGTGCAGCACGTGCGCTCACGGTAGAACCAGACGATGTCGCTGGCCGCTAGATCTCCTCTGAGACCTGGGCATATTGGTTTGCTCATACTGTATAAATATGGCTCTGCGGAATAACGTGTGTAATTCATGATTCTCGAATATAATTAAAATTCGGAATAACGTGTGGAACGAGGGATTCATGAGCAGCGTAACCAAAGTGAAAATTGGCTCGGCAACTTTGTATTGCGGTGATTGCCTGGAAGTGATGTCGGAGATGAGCGATGAGTGCGTCGACGTCACGGTCACCAGTCCGCCCTACAACATGGGACTCATCCCGGGCGGCGGCGGGAAAGGCATGTACAAGCCTGGGGCGGCCAACAAAGGAGGACGGTTCCGGGATGGTTACGGCCTGCATTCGGACGCGCTTCCTCAGGGCGAATATGACGACTGGCAGCGGAAATGTCTTTCTGAAATGTGGCGGCTCTCCAAGCAAGCCGTCTTTTACAATCATCGGCCACGCGTCGAGCATGGAACGATACGAGTTCCCTTGTCCTTTAACTTCGGAGAGGCCCTTCTTCGACAAATCATCATTTGGGACCGCGGAACTGGAATTGATGTGAATCTTAGGCATTACTGCACGCGCCAAGAGTGGGTGATGCTTTTCGCAAAGCAGTCGTTTTCGCTGAAGAGCCATTCCGCTTCTGGAAGCGGAGATGTGTGGCGGCTTGGCATGGAGCGGCAGGAAACAGGGCATCCGGCTCCGTTCCCAGTCGCACTTCCCGAAACTGTAATCGAGACCACTGGTGCGGGCGTTCTGTTTGACCCATTCATGGGCAGCGGAACGACTGGGGTTGCGTGTGCGCGGCGCGGGAAACAATTCATTGGCATTGAACTTGAGCCGAAGTTTTTCGACATCGCCTGCGAGCGCATCTCAAATGCCGAACGGCAAGGCTGCGGGCTTTTTGCTCCTGCCGAAATTGCAGAGCAACACGGCCTGTTCGACGCGAGTGTTGCATGACTGACATTCTTGACCTTCCAGGCTGGGAGCCGACCGCCGTCCGTACCGAAGACGACCAGTACGTTATCTCGGCTGACTACACAGTTTTGCCCGAAGCATGTCAAAAATGCGGCGTAATTGGCCGAGTTTATAAGCACGGCCCCAAAATGATCATTTTCCGAGATAGCCCTATTCGGGGCCGTCCGGTGAGTATCGAAGCCAATGCCCAGCGCTTCAGGTGCCGCGAGTGCGGCGGCACGTTCATCCAGCCGCTGGGCGGCATCCACCCGGCGACGCGCATGACGGCTCGTTGCGTCCAGTACATCGAAGAGCAGTGCCTCCGGGACACCTTCACTCGTATCGCCGAGCACGTCGGCTGCGATGACAAGACCGTCCGCACGTTGGCCGGCGACTACATCGAACGCCTGAACGCTGAGTACAAGCCTTGGCTGCCAGAATGGCTGGGCATCGACGAGACGCAGATTGACGGCAAGCTCCGGTGCATCATCACCGACGTCGTCAACCGGGTTCCCATCGACATGCTGCCCGACCGCGACAAGCCGCTCGTGACTGCGTGGCTGCATCAGTTCAAGGAGCGCGGCGGCGTCAAGGGCCTCGCTATCGACATGTGGAAGCCGTACAAGGATGCCGCGCAATCCGTCTTCCCTGGCCTGCCGGTCGTTGTCGACAAGTTTCACCTGGTAAGAATGGCGAACCGCGCCATGGACGACATCCGAATCACGCTGGCCAGGGACCAGGAGAAGGCCGTGGGTCGGGACTGGATGCGGCGCAAGGCATTGCTCCGGATGCGCTACAAGAACCTCGACGAGCAGGGTCGCTTCAACCTCCAGATGTGGCTGGACAACGAGCCGCACGTGGCGACCGCCTACCGGCTGAAGGAAGCGTTCTACGACATCTACGACGCGCCGTCCAAGGCCGACGCCGCGGAGCGACTGGACGAATGGCGCAAGTCTGTGCCAGCCGCCATGAAGAAGGGCAAGAAGAGCTTTCAGCCGTTGCTCACGTCCACCCGTAACTGGCGCGAGGAGATGCTCGCCTACTTCGACCACCCGATTTCGAACGGCTACACGGAAGCCCTGAACGGCGTGGCGAAGGTCATTAACCGTGCCGGCCGGGGCTACAGCTTCGAGGTGCTGCGCGCCAGGCTGCTGTACGGAAAACTGCACAAGAAGGAACCAGTGGAGGGCCACATGAAGAAACGAACTGCCTACCAGGTGGAAAGGCAAGTCGCGCTCGTCGAAGCGCTCGGAAGCCGGTGTGGGTCGTGCAACGGCATCTTCGACCCCGACGAGTTGGAGGCACATACACTTCCACCCATCACAAAGGATGAGATTCGCCGCGAAGCGAACCGGCGCGCCTACCCGAAACGGGCGTACGTCTGCTCGACTTGCTATCAGCGATTCCACACGGAGAGGGCTAGTCATGGCTCACAGCCTTCCACATGATTTTCCGCAGAGCCATAAATATACAGCACTCTGGACATGCCAATCGGCTGCTTTAACATGGCCCCACCCCACGGGAGCAAACCATGTGCTACTCCGCCCAGATCAAGGCCGACTACAAGCGGTTCGTTCGCGAGTACGGCGCCGTCATGTCTCTTGACGCATTCTCGCGCCTGGTGACGGAGTACTTCCAGAATCCGGGGTCGGTGAAGTTCCCGAAGGCAATGGCCGCGCCGTTCTTGGAATCACCCGAGACCGAAGAGGAAAAGAAGATCGCCGACGTGCTGCGGGCCAGCATGGAAGCGGAGGAAATCCGGCTGCTGCAGGAACTCGCCAAGCAAACGGAGCGCCTGGAAAACGCGCAGGCGTCGCTGGCAGCAAAGCCAACAAAGAAAGCGGCCGACGAGGTGCGCATCGCCTCCAACAAGATCGCGTGGGCCAAGGGCAAGCTCGAAGACCTGAAGAGCACTGAGATCAAGCCGCGCGACTCGCGCATCTTCCCAGGCTGGTATGCGCCAGTGATGGTGTGGGAGAACGGCCGCCGCGTGGTCAAGCCCATGCGATACCAGTGTCGGCCGGCCGGCAAGCCGGCGTTCTACGACACCAAGTACCCGAGCACGTACAACGCCAGGATGGACAATTTGCGGGGATTTTGGAAGGGGCAATACGGCCACACGCACGGCGTGGTGCTGGTCGATGCGTTCTACGAGAACGTGGCCGGGCCGGAGGGAAAGAACATCGTGCTGGAGTTCCGGCCGGATCCGCCGCAGACGATGCTGGTGGCTTGCGTGTGGTCGCACTGGCGCGCGACGAAGCCGGGTGAACAGGATCTACTGTCGTTCGCGATTATCACCACGGACCCGCCGCCGGCGATTTCAGAGGCTGGCCATGACCGCTGTCCGGTGCCAATCAAGCCAGAAGACCTCGATGCGTGGCTCAACCCAGACCCGAACGACCTCGACGCGATGGACGAGATCCTGCGCGACAACGGGATGCCGCGCTTCGTGCACAGCGTCGCTGGCTGACGGCTACTGGCAAGCGGCCAAAGCCGCGCGCAAACGCGCCTCGTACCCCTTTCGCAACTCGACCTCAGCCAGCGCGGCCTTGTAGAAATCGAAGTCACTGGCCGACGAAGGCACCGCGGCGAGCGGCCACGCCGGCACGGGGACGTCCGGCGCCTTGCATGGCACGGGAACCGGCACTTTCACCTCCACGGGCTTCTCAATGACCTGCGGCGCGTTGGCGCAGCCGGCCAACAGTAGGCACAGCAATGCGGCCCGGATCATGGTTGGCTCCCGCTGTAGCTCACGCGCAGGGCGTGCAGCGACGCGCAGGCATCGACGCCAGGCTGTTGTGCCAGGATGCGGCCGGCGGCAATGCTGTACTTGGCCTGATCGGCTTGGGCCGCCTTGTCGGCGGCCGCAGCTGCTGCCTCGCGCGCAATCGCCGCCTTCTGCATGTCGGTAACGGCCTGACTCTGCCGCGCCAGGGATGCGCCCAGTGCCTGGTTGTCGCCCTCGGCTTTCGCGAGAGCCGTTTGCACTTTCGCCAGTTCGGCGCGTGCCGCATCTCGCTCGTGCTTGTAGATCATACCGACGGCGGCGGCCATGCCGATCACCAGAAGGACCGCCACGATCAAGATGCGCTTCACGTCGCCAAAAAGCCAGTCGATGGCCTTCTCAATCAGCATCAGCATGGTGGATCACCTCGTTCGGTGTGAATTGGTAGCCCTCGATCGCGTACCGCTGTGCGATCCAGAGCGGGAACGGCATGTCGTGGATGCCGGCGTCCTTGCCCGTGTGGTGCTGCTTGCAGAGCAGTAGCCCATTCACGGTCATGTCGTCGACGAACAGGTATGGGTCAGCCGGCACCAAGTACTGCGCTGCCGCCCTCCCTTCAACGGCGGGTGCCGCCACGGCCTTGGCACCCTTGAAGAAGCCATCCCAGTCGAACGCCGCTGCGCGCGCGCCAAACTCGCCGGCCTTCGCCTGTGCGGCGACGCGCTCCCAGTTGATGAGATTGGCCAGCGACCGCTCGATCGGATGGTGATGCGCCTCCAACGGGTGGCCGCTCTCTTCCGCCGTGGCGTTGCAAATGAAGCAGCGGCCGCCCTCGCGCTCGATCAGCTGCTTCTTCGTGTGCGTGAACAGCGCGGTCGTGACGCGGGCTTCGTGCCCGGGCAGCAGCACGTCGACGGCCAACGTCTCTTTCTCTTCGTGGGTATCAGTGACGGCCATATGGCCCTCCAGAAACGCAAAAGCCCCGCGCGCGGCGGGGCTGTGTCGAGTGAGTGTGGATCAGCCTTTCAGCGCAGCCTTTGCGCGCTCCCAGAGCGCCCGGCGGTCGGCAATGCCGTTCGTGCCACCGTTGATAGCCCGCGTGAGCCCAACGAAGTCGCCGCGATCGGCAAACCGGTTCAGGTTGTGCTGCACCCAGAACCACGCGGCCGATGCGGCTGCGTTCTGCGGCTTCTCCAGCAGTTCGGGCTGTGTGATCAGGTCGAGGCCAAGGGCCGCGCCGCAATCGGCGTAGTTCTTGCGGCCAGTGATCTGAATGAGGCCTCGCCCCATGAACCGTTTGCCGTCGCCCGGCTGCGCGTTGCCGAGGTCCGCCCTGCCCTCGTATCGCACCTGGGCCGGCGTCGGCCCCCAGATCTCGCGCAGGTAGCGCAGCTGGCCGGATTCATGCCCGACCTGTGCCAGGAAGGCTGCAGCACGTGCCGGAGTGTTGATCTGCCGGAACAGCATCACGTCAGACAGGATCGGAGCAAACACATCCGCACGCGCGCCGGCCAGCGGCATGATCGCGTGCAGCTGCTCGGCCGTAACGCACGGCTCAGCCATTCTTTGCCCCTGTAGCGATCTGGCGCGCATCTTCTGCCAGCTCGGCCGCCACCTCGGCTAAGTCCTTTCCCTCGCGCTTTTTGATGAAGTTGAATACCCAGCGCACCACCGCCCAGCCAGGTAGCCCACACGAGAAGTAGATGCCGCCCAGGGCCATGGCGCCGTTGGTCGTGGCCATCCAACCGGCAAGCCCGAAATACTGGATCACCGCCGCGCCTCCGCAAAGGCTGGCCACCACCGTTGAGATCAAGGCAACCGCCCACTCGCCACGGTCGCGCGGCAGTGTCATCACCATCACCACAATCGTCGCAAGCACGCTTGCTCCTCCCGCCACGGCGGCCGGGCCGCCCAAGGCTTTGAAAGCCGCGGCGCCCGCTGCCCCTGCTGCTGCGCTGCCGCTGATTGGTTCGGACATTCGACCCCCAGAAAAGAAAAAACCCGCCGGGTGGCGGGCTTGGTGTGTTGCTGCTGAATTACTAGGAAACCGCATTCACTGCGGCGATGGTCTTTGCGGCTCGAACGGCCGCTTTTTGTGTCTGCAGGCGCTGAAATGCCGACCAGCCTTGCGCAAGCATTGCGGCGTAAAGCCCTTTCAGGTCTGCCAGCGTGAAGGGCACCTGCGTGTTGTCCGAGGCAATCCAGTAGAAACCGTCGGGCACAGCGCCGACGATGGAATACCCCTGCTGGGCCTTGATGAGGACGATCTGACTGTCGTCATCTGCCTGGAAGGCCTTCTTGACGCCGCCGGCTGTTGTGAAGGTCACCGGCTCCGTAATGGCCTCCGCGTAAGCCGCTTCCAGCACAGCGATTTGGGCAGCTTGCGCCTGCGCCAAGGTCAGCGGCGGATTTTGGATTGCCGCAGCTTGGTCGTCGCTGACAGGCGTCCAAGCGGGATCAGGCAAAGGCAAGCGGTTACCTGCCGCGTTTGCAACATCCGCGTCGCTCAGATAATGCAGCCCACCTTGTTTATCTTTGAAAAATGGCATCACGTCTTCCTTTAACGAAGTTCCGACCAGGTGATGATGGTCGGCGTGCCGGCGCTGATCGCGAATGAGTACGAACCCCCGGGAGGGACAATCGCAGCGACCCCAGTAAGGGTCGACGTGTTGTTTTGCCCGGTGGAGAAGGCTGTAACACCGTTCACAGTGAGCGTGTAGTTCGAGTTTGCCGTTGAAGAAGAGGCAATACTGACCACGATAGGGCGCTGCGTTGTGTTGTAGTAGGTCGTGCTGGCGCTTCGCGACCCAGTCACGTTTTGCCACGTTTGCCCGAAGCCGATCGACTGCATCGCTGCGAACGCCTCTCCGCCCTGCCCCTGCACCAACGTGGGCGCTGTCGCCCACGTGCCCGCCGTGGCCTCGGTGATGTTGATGTAGCCGACAACGCGATACGGCGAGTTCGCCGAAACCGCCGACGCCGAGTAGATCGTGCTCGCAGAGTTGGCGCTGCCGCTGATCGTGGTCGGGCTGATCAGGTTCGTCTCGGACAGATCCAGGCCGCCGGCCACGTTCGCCACGCAGAGAACAGGCGAGCCGCCGTTGTATGCGACCAAGACCGCCAACATGGCCTGCGTGCCGCTCACAGTGCCGAGCGTCGCGCCAGAGGGAACCGTCAGCGTAAGGTTCGACGGCACCGAACCGACAACCGGCACGCCGCTTGTCAGCGTGGCGTTGCGGAACGCAAGCGCTGTCGGCGCCGTCAGTTGCAACGTCAGCGCATTCGACGCAACAGACGCGGCTATGGTCGGGAAAAGCTGGCCGAGTTGCGCCGCCTGCTGGCTCTGAGTAGCCGGCGCTACCTGCACCGCGCCGCCCGAGCATTCAATCAGCACATACGAACCGCCCCCAATGGAGCTGTTCCACATGACCAAGGCGATGCCGTTTGCAACATACTCGCCGCCCTGGAGCGCTGCATGGTTCGCTCCTACCACTGGAACCGTGCCGAGATAGTCGCTGATCGTTACCGCACCTGTGTTCGCTGCCGAAACCTTATACCGCAGCAACATCCCGTCAACGCGGGTCGTGATCGCCGGCAGGATAGTCAGGACGTGGGCATTGGCCGTGCCGGTCGCTACCACGTACGTTCCGGCGCCAGTCTGCATCTGGCCCATCTGCACTGCATGCTGACTTTGGGTCGCGGTGGCGACCTGTACTGCGCCACCAGTGCACTCGATCAGAACAAACGAGCTGATGTCTGCCTTGTAGACGACTTGGCACTTCCCGTTGGCGACGATTTCACCGCTCTGCAGAGCCGCGTGCGCGCCGCCCACCAGGGCAACCGCACCCAAGCCATTCACATTCAACGTGGAGGCGCCCGTGTTGGCCGTCTTGGCCTTGAACCACAGCACCATGCCATCGGTCAGTGCCGTGACCGGCGGGCTGTAGCTGACAACGTAGGTGTTGGCGCTGCCGGTGTCCGACGCTACCGTCAGCAACGACTGCTGGATCGCGTGGAGCAAATCGGCCGGCAGGATTGGCGCATTCGTCGCCTGCGTGATGTTTGCGGACGTGATCGTCGACTGACCATTGGCTACGGTGACAACCCATAGACCGGTGTAACCAGAGTCTGGCGCTGGTGTTGTCTGAGTGCCGGTAGTCGCGGCGGTACCCGCTTTGGCGCTGATCACGACTGCGCCCTTGCGGGTCGTGGACTGCGGTGTGCCGCTGTTATTCGGGCCCGACCAAGCTTGCGACGGATTGCTCGCGTTGTAGTACGGCAGCGTGGTGTTGTCGGTGTCCGAATCCTGGTACGTGGCCTGGATCAAGTAGTTGATGCTCTGGCCACCGGTGGCCGGCGCCGGGCAACTCAGCGTGACGGCATCGAGCGAGATGCCTTGCTTCAGGATGCTGTGCGTCGTGTCCGCAGCGAGCGACGAGTAGGCTGTCGCGTCCACATTGACCAAGCTGTACATCTCGCCGGGATTGACGTTCACCTGCAGCGACGCTGGCGACGTAGGTACGCATGCAAGACCGTTCACAATGGTCGACGTGCCGAGCATCGCGGCTGCGAGCTTGGCGACAGCCAGCATGCCGAACTTGTTGGTCCGGAGAACATCGGTTTCCAGAGGGATCTGGCCCGGATAAACGATGACGCGATCCATCGCGACTCCATAAAAAAAGGCGCCCGAAGGCGCCTTGCGTGGTTATGTGAGGTAGGTCAGTTCGAAATGCGGGTCCAGACGACTGTTGCCACGGGCTTTACGCTATCGATGGCCGCGTAGATGTCTGCGTCGCTTACGGCGCCCTGAATCATCGAGAGCGACGCGTACTCTTCCTGCGACGGCGTGTTGTACGCGCCGGTTGAGTAGCCGTAGCCTGCGACGTTCGGAATGCCAGCGCCGGCCGGTCTGTAGGCAATCACAAAGGCCTGATACGGCATGAGCATCGAACCATAGGCTCCTGCCATTCCGTAGCCGATGTACGGACCGCCATACACGCCGGTGTCTAGCGGTCGTAGTGGCTCGATGATCGTGGGCGTGCGGCCCGTCAGATCCTGCAACACCTTAACAATCGCGGCCCGCGTTGCGCGCTCGCGAAACAGGTTGATCAGGATACGATTCCGAAACGATGCATCGGACTGATTTGCCGCGCGTAGCAACGCGGACCCGAAGAAGTCCGCGGCGATCATGTCCAGCCAACCGTCCGTCGCCGTCTTGATCCGCGTCTGCAGGCGTCCGTACGACAGAAGGCTGTAGAAATAGGCCAGGCCATAGGCCAGACCCTGCAGCAGCGCATTGAGAATAGGCGAACTTGACTCGTCCCCGAACCATGACGGAAGTTGCGAGCGCAGGCGCTTGTAGAGGTCTTGCTGGTCGCCCTTCGCCATTACGCCACCGTGATCGTGCTTGCCTTGATGACCTGCTGGCTCGTTGCCGTCAGGTCGGAGGTGCCGCTGTTGAGTGTCACGCCGGTCACGTTGATCACGCCCGGCGAAGCATCATAGGCGACCTGCGCCAACCGCGAGAACGGGAGCGTTGTGCCCAGCGGCAGCCCGTTGATGTACGAGGTCAGCGCATTCTTGACAAGCGTGGCCGTCGCGGTGTGGTCGTATCCCGTCGCCGTCGAGATCGTCATCGCGACACTGGCGTTCACCACGACAGGGGCGAAGACACCAAACGTACTGCACACCGGCCGCACAGCATCGATCGCATTCGCCACGCTGGATAGCAGCGTGCCCGGAGGCGAGCCAGTGCCATCGTCCACCACGACATAGAAGTAGCCGTACTGCGTCGCGCCGGCGTACGTTTGGTTCTCGACCAGAGTCGAGGTGATCCCTTGCTTGATCGAGGAGATCGCGTAGCTGACCGCATTCTTTGTGGCCTTCGAGAGGCTTGCCACGTATGCGATGAAGCGCGTGCGCAGCGCCGCGTCCGATTCCGCATCAGCGCCGTTGACGAAGGCGGCTGTGTTCGTCACCGTGTCGACGCCGGATATGGCGCCAGCGATGACCGTCACAGAACCCGCAACCGCGTTCCCCGCCGCGCCAGCCGTTACCGCCTGCACCGGTGCAGTCACATTGCCGACGCCAGCCGCGATCACGTAGCCGCCCAGCGCCGCGTTATAGGCTGGGTTCGTCGTGTCGATCGTGACCGTAAATTGCTGCGTGCCGTCGGCTGTCTGGACAGTCGCACCGACAGGCACGACGACTTGCTGCGTCGTTGTGAAGCGCGAAAACGTGACAGTCCCAGTTGCAGCGACTGCCGACAAACGAGTCACTCCGAAGTCGGCCACCCATGAATCGAGATCCGCACCGCTTGAGGTCGCTGCGCGCGTGAGCGCAAGCACCTGCATCAGCAAGCCCTGCAGCCAAACCACAACAGCGGCATTCGCCTCGACTACAGCGCGCAGCACCGACCCCACCGTCAGGTCGACCAATACCTTCGCATAGCCCTGAATGGCCGAAACCTGATTGCGGACGAGCGTTACCCAGTCTTGTGTCGGAATGCTGGCCATGTCACTTGTTCACTGAGAACTGGAGGGTTACTGGGTTGCGGGTGATCGAGCTGGTGTAGCGGATGTGCACGCTCACGCCGTTAATGATGGCGGCGACGTCTACTTGGGGCTCGGGCGTCTGCGCGACGCCTTCCTCCAGCTTCACCTGGGCGCGAATCAGCCCGCGCAGCGCGCCAATGTCCAGCGCCTGCCCGATCTTTTGCGGCAGGCCGGCGCCGTAGTCCGGGTGAAAAATGTAGTCTCCGGCATTGGTCACAAGCCGGCGCACGATGCGCTGCTGCGTACGGGTATCGCCGTTGACCAGCCCAATATCTCCGGTCGGAGACGTGCCGATGTCGCCCCCCACCCAGTGGTTGACGTCGTTCAGTTGCTGCTGGGTCATACGACTGTCCCGGTGTTACTGGCGCCAGACTGCACGCCAGTGTGCTTGTGCGTGTCGTCAATGCGATGGCCGTTGGCGGACACCTGCCCGGTGAACTGGGTATTGCCGCTGATGCTCATCGAGTTGCCGGTACCGTTGTCGCCCGAAACAGCCATACCAGCCTGCCCCGTGATCGTCTGCGTCACCACCAACGTGCCATCAACGTGCACCGGGCCGCTGTGATTCCACTGCGGCGCCTGGCTCGTCAGCGTGCCGGCGCTGATGAGCGTCACCGTGCCGTCGTTGTGGAATTGCAGCTTCGAGCCCGAGGCGTGCGTCAGGAAGAACTCGCCCGACCGCGCGCCCGTGGGCCTCTGCTGATCGCTGAACAAGCGTGCGCACACGAATCCATCCCCTGTGTCCCCACCGAAGAAGCGCACCTCGACCTGATCGCCAGGGCTGACTGGCGCATCGAGGCCCCAGCCGTTCCCGATCCATGGCGACGCTACAGGCAGCCACCCCGTAAGAGATCGGTCAGGGAAGTCTGGGTCTGCCGGCTCGATTCGAACTCGCGCTGCTGCTGTGCCAGGGTCATAGCTGACCACAATGCCGGCTCGGCAGTCCGCTTTTCCGGATTGCGCCATCATGGCGGCTAGCGCCATCTGGTTTCTAAGCTGCTGGATCATATGGCTGGCACCGATTCCGGATTGTGGTTTTTCGCCGAGACCTCCATCACGTAGCCCTCATCAAGGCTCATCGTTCGCGTGATGTTGTCTACGTAGTAGTCCTGATCGAACTTCGTCCCAGTGCCAGTCAGGCGCACCATCGCCGTCTGCGTCAGGATGTTGTCGGCAGGTAGCCGCGCGCGCAGCTTCATTTCGTGCTGCGTCAGTTCCTTGAACTTTTCCTGCGCCAATCGAAGCGCGCCGGCTTGGTCTAGCCCACCGCGATCAATCAGATAGACCTGCTGGTTACCGAATGGAGTCGCTTTACCCGCTTGCGTCCCCTTACCCTTGCTCGGGTAGTAGGCAACGATGCGGTTGCTGCGTCCCTTATTCCACGAACGCACCACCACAGTCAGACCTTTCGCCACAGTCAAGCTGCGCGACGTTCGCAGGTCTTTCACATTGGCCGATGGATTACCGTTCTCATCGATCTCCCATCGCAATTCGTACGGCTCTGCTGGAGGCGGCGACCTTGGACCGAAATACAGGGTCTTGCCTTGCACGTAGCAGGCGAATCCCTCCTGGCTCGCAAGCCACGTCAGGATGTCCCACTCGCTACGCTGGTCGTGCATATCGACGTGGTCGTACTTGTACAAAGTGCCGATCTTCGTCGTAGTGGCAGGGCCTGAAACGCTCAACCCGTGGCTCGCGGCAAGCTGCGCGGCCGCCTGCGACGACGTTAAGTTCTGAAACTGGAGTGTGGTCTTCGTGTCAATGAAAGCTGCGGTCAGGTCGCGCCCCGGCAAGGTCAGCGTCGTCGCCATGTGATCTATCTCGACGTCATCAACGCGGCCGTAAATCAGGCTGTCGAGATCCGCCTCGGTGTAGTTCAGTGGGTCGGCGGGGAAGCCGGCCAGAATTTCTACGAAGACTTCCTTCTGATCCGAAAACCAGTTCAAGTCGACAGCATTCGGCAACGCCGATGCGGCGATCGACACGCGAAACGTGTCCGCCGAATACCAAGTGTTGCTATCTACCGTCCAGTCAATGAACGGCACAATCACCGGGGGCGGGTAGACACCATTCACCGCGGCACCCGTCACCTTGATGATGGCGCGCGGCTGGCGCACCGCGGGCTGCGCTGGAAGGTCGTTCAGGCTCATGGGCAAGAAAAAGCCCCGCACGCGGCGGGGCTGGTAGGTGCATCAGTGGTTCGGCTATGCGTTCAGCACGCCACCAACGTCATCTTTCGACGGCGGGATCGTCACCGTCTGAATACCAGTGATCTGCGGGTCGCCGCCCAACTGCGGGTTGGCTTTGGCGAGGCCGGTCCAGGCCATGGCGTCGCCATATTCCTGCGTGGCCATCTTCATCAGGTTGCCGCCGGCCACCGTGACCTGCTTGGCGCTGCTGTAGATCGATCCGATGTTGCCTTGGATGCGACCGACGACGCGGTCCAACTGCACCAGCGTCGGCAGGTTTTGCGCCGCATTCACCTGGGAGAAAAGTTTGCTGACCTGCGTGCTGATCGGGTTGTTCGGCAGGATGCCGCCTAGCGTCGTCACGTTCATCAGCGTGTTGTTCGTCTGCGCGATCAGCGTCTGCGCCTGCGTGCGGAACGCGGCGATGGGCTGCAGCACACCGTTCAGCGTCGACTGCGCCGCGTTGGCGAAGCTCGAAACGCTCTGGATGGCCGATTGCATCGTGCTGAACGCGCTGTCAAGGCCCAAACCGCTGACCGTCGACATCAGACCAGACGCGATGCCCAAGTCGCCGGAGATCAGACTGTCCACCCCAGGGATCCCTTGGCCGGCCGTCGACAGCGTCAGATCCTCGACCACCTCGCATGTGAGGTTGTATCTGACCTGGTACCAGCGCTGAAATTCCGGCCGAAAGCTGCGTACCACGACCGCGAACGACAATTCCGACCACTGCAGCACCACGGCTTGGCCACCTGCCCGCATCGCGTCCAATTGACGTGCCCGCGCTATGGCGTTCTCACCGAGCAGCCACCCCGACCAGCTGATTTCGTCGGAAAAGGCGCCCATCGAGTCAACGACTTTGACGCCACCAACTAACCGATGAACTGCGAGCGCCTGCTCTCCGCCAAAGGAAATGGACTCCGGAATTTCCTGCCTGTCAAAGACGAAGTCGCCAAGTTGAAGTGTCAAATCCGCCATCAGGCCGCCAATGAAAAAGGGCTCACCCAAGTGAGCCCTGTACTACCCATGCCGAACCAAGCCAAAGCGCACCTAGCCGTACCTAACCGCGCCGGGCCATATCAAGCCGAGCCTCGTAGATCAGCAAGCACATCGGGAAGGCGACTCTGTGAATCACCAACCCGCTGCGTTCGCAGCCCATGCCTTACCCAGCCAGACCTTAGCTAAGCCAACCATAGCCCACCTAAGCCAAACATACCTTGCCTCACCTAGCCTAGCCGTACCCGGCCAGACCTCAGGAAACCATCAACGCAAGGCCTTACGCATCGACGCGATCTGAGACAGCTTTACGACGGCGTCGAGGTTCTCTTGGCGCTGAGCATCAGTCAGCGCTTCATGCCGGATGTTCTTGAACCCGAGCGCGGCACGCCTGAATTCCTTCTTCACCTCACGCTCGAATCGCGCTTTCGTCGCTCCAGTCTGCTCCGCAGGCGGCACGATTCGATACCCAGATCCATAGACGTTCTCAAGGTAGATCCGGTGCTTTTCCAGCAACTCGCGGCGCAGCGCCTCGATGTTCTCAAGCCATGTCAGCTGCCGCGCTTGATAAGCATCCAAGCGCATGCTGTCAGAGGCTTGTGACATCCCGAACTGCAATTCGAACCACTCGCGTGCAACGACATAGCCGTCAGCGAAGCCGGCTGCAAGAAAAGCGCTTACCGCCTGCTTCCATACCGGATGTAGGGTGACCTCGCTCATTTCGCCCCCTCCACAGTGAAGCGGCCAAATCGCGGACGGTACTCGCACACGCCGATCAGCGCGCCAGCGTCGGACACCGCTTTGGTGACCTCTTCCAGATTCAGGATGTCGGGGTTAAATGCCAACTCCAGCTGACACGCCCACTCCATGAACACCGGGCGGTAACGCATCAGCTTTGCAGTACCAACCTTGACGCCGCGGCAATCCACAAACCGGCGGTCTTGCCACAGTCCTTCCGGGGTAGCCGGCCCGTCGAAGAGCAGCTTCGCTTTGTCGGTTAGCACCACAGCGCCGCGCTTCCAGTGCGTGCCGAGCTTCTGGAGCTTGGCGCCCGCCAAAAACGAGGCATCGAAACACAGGCCCGGCACATGGAGGCCATCGCGCTCAGTCCAGTACAGCCCAGCCAGATACTCGGACTTGGCAATCGCCAGATGATCCTCGTCCGTCTTTTTGCGCTTACCCGTCAGTTCCTTGTGCGCCTTAGTTTCGGGCAACAACGGGTTGGCTAGCTTGTCGCTATGCATCATCAGAGGCGACGTGCCGACGATCTTTAGCGTCAGGATCTCCATCACGCAGCCTCCATGTGCAATGCGTTCAGGATGGCGTTCCGGTCCAGATCGCTGAGAGCGTCGTACTGAAGACTGAACGGCAGCAGGCCTAGCACATGCGCCTGCGCCTTGCGAGTGAACCGGTGCAGGTGATCGAGCACCTGCCAGATTTCCCAGGCGGCTGGTTTGCCGTTTTCGAGGACTACGCCGACCATCGGCCGGTAACCCAACCCGAGGTTGTCTCCGCTGATGCGGAATTCAGGCGTCGGGTTGGCAAATTCGCCATTTTGCGCAATACTGTCCATGTTGTTGTGTTCCTTGCTAAGGGGCCACTGCATCACCAACGCCTCAACGGTTGCCGCCGTTGGGGCGTTTCTTTTTTCAGGCTGCTTGTTTTGCATGTGCCTGTCTCATCATTTCGCGCACCATTGCAATGAACTGGCCGTTCATGCTCCGGTTGTGCCCGTCCGAGTAAGCTTTGAACCAATCCCGGACGTCCTTGGGCACGCGCAATTGGATTTTCAATTCCTCTGGCATATCATCCCCAAAACGCCCCCACCGTGGAGGCACACCGACAGCATAGAGTGCCTTCACCGTAATGGCAAGCACTTTTTGCCTCTACCGTAGAGACAATATGGCAACACTTACACCACAAGACGACTTCCTGAAGACCGCCCTGCGCCTGCCTAAGGATTTGCACGGCCGCCTAGTAGATAGCGCGGCCGCTAATGGGCGAAGCTTGAACAGCGAGATAAACGAGCGCTTGGAAGCCAGTTTCAAACAGCGAGATGCAAAGTTGCAGGAGCTTTCAGAGAAAGTTGCCGTACTCGAGGGCTACCTGACTCAACCGTTCGGCGAAGAAAAGGCGAACGCCTTCCACAATCTCATCCTTGAAAAACTCGCACCCGTTATAGAAAAGGTGCTTGCTACCGGCCCCGAGGCTGAGGCGTGGAACCAAGCGTACGCGCAACGATTGCGGGGCGACCTGGACAAAAGCTTGGATGAAGATCAAAAGAAGACCGCAATGACGCCCGCCAAAAGGAAGCCCCGCAAGCCCTCCTAGCACTCAGTACTGAGGCGGCTGCAGCGACATCACAGAGTCGAATGGGCCTCGTCCGGCCTGCGGTCGCTGCAATTCAGTTCCGAGTTGGTTCCACATCACAGTCCCGACTCTGCGGCCGTCCATGTTCACATCGCCCTTGAGCACGATCGGCTTTTGCTCGGCTGGTCGCACGTACGTTCCGCGTGGCCCGCGGTTGTACCCTTCGTTCGAGTATGAAGCCGCATTGTCACGTGCCACGGAGTCCGTGTAGGCCCGCTTGAGTGCCGCGTCGATGCCACCGACGAGTGAGTCAAGATGCAGGAATGACGCGACCTGCCTGATCAGGCCGATGATGAAATCAAAGATGCTTTTCCAGGCGTTGATGATTGGCTCAATGAACGGGCGCATCGTCTCCCACAGCTTCATCGCAGCCGACCGGATCAACTCAAACGCGCCGAGCAGTCGCGGCTTTACCTCATCCCAATTGCGATAAATGAGATACACCACGGCAGCAATGGCGCCGAGCGCAAGCGTGGCAGGCCATGCGGCCGCGCCAATCGCCGCCAACGCCGCAGGAAATGCCAGCTTGATCGCCGCAAAAGCGGCAGCAAACATCATCACTCCGCCGGCAAGCAGCGCTAGGCCAGAGATAGCCGCCGTCAGCAGCACCACAGCTTTCGTGACACCCGGAAAATCCTTTGTGAACTTGACCACACGATCAACGACGCCAATCAGCATCTCCATGCCCTTGATGGCGAGGGGCAAAATCTTCTGGCCGAGTTCCAGTTTCAAGTTCGCAAGTTTGGCCTCCAGATCAAGCTCTTTGCCTGCCATCGTGCGGCCCCCGGCGTCGTACAAGCCTGTGATGCCGGATGCCTTCTTGGCGCGCTCCGTGTACAGGTCCGCGATTTTTTGCTCGCGCACAAACTGGTCGGAGAGGTTGGAGGCAGTGCGGATGCCGAACAGCGACGCCAGTTGCATGTTCAAGTCGTCGCCCTTGAAGCCTTTCTGCTTCAGGATCGGCACGACCACATCGTTCACGTACTTGAACGGGTTGTCCGTGAATTCCTTGGACCGGATGATGCCCTCGGGGTCCACGCCTGTGATGTGGCCCGTCTTCCCATAGTGGATCGCGCTAGGGTCGAGCAGCCCAAGCCCGGCCATGCGCTCGGCGATGCGTTGCGGCATACGGCCCATGGCCCAGTTCTGGAACATGGACATCGCCGCGGTACCGGTGCGCGAGCCGCCCGATTCCTGCATGAAGTGGCCGAGCCCGAAGAAGAACATCTCCGGCGTCATCATCTTCGCCGAGACGCCTCCGGTCTTGATCGCCGCCAAGTAGTCCTGCGGCTTGACCAAGCCCCCGCTGGCGACATACGCCTGCGTCATCATGTTCAGGGCGTTCGAGAATTTCGCCGTGTCGATGTGCCCGGTTTCCCGGTCCACCAGGGCGCCGCGCAATTCCGTCACCTTGATGGCTGACTGGAACATCTGCTCGAACTTCGACGCATGCCCCTCGCCCATCACCGACTCAAGGCCGAATTTCATCTTGGCCAGCAGCGGCACCACTTCCTGCGCATGCCCGAAATCACCCATGATGGAGGTGGCCTCGCGCAAAAGCTTCATGTTGTCGCGGGCCGACTGGCCCATGACATTCATGCCCTTGGCGAACTTGTCGGCTTGGCTCGTAACGGCGTCGCCCAGACCCAGCGCGCGGAAGCGCTCCAGTTCGGTTTGATACTTTTTCGCCTCTTCCAGGGGGCCCTGCAGCAGTTTGATGCCGCCGGCACCGGCAGCGGCTAAAATACCCCCTGCGGCAGCCATTTTGCCGATCTTGGCGATTCGCGCTTCTAGGGCGGCAGCATCCGTGTGGGTGGCCTTAAAATACCGCGACAGGGTAGCCAATCCGCGCGTGACATTCTCGACTAGCGAGATTTGCACCGCGATTTTGTAGGCGTCGATGCTCATGAATATCCTTTACCGAGCGCAGGAATGGCTGGCTGACCGGGTTTCATTCGTTCAATACCCAAACATCCGGCAGATCCCATCACGACATAAGCGGTCCGCGCTCTTGTCTTTTCCCGAACGAATCATCGTCGGCATGGCCGGGCTCTTCCTGCTCGGCGCGGGATCAATCCTGATTGCTGCTGGCGCATTCGTCCTGTACTTGGTCATCAGCAGCCTGTTCTAGACCTTGTAGTCGAGCGCGTTGCCGCCAACGATCCCGGTAATCACCGCGCCGCCGACCAGCTTTTTCACCTCGTCGATGCTCTCGTATGCTGCGGCACCCAACACGGAGCGCGGCGGCTCCTTATCGGTGCCCAACTCAAACCAGACCAGATTTTGATCGTCTGACCCGACGGCCGCCTCTAGGCCACGCGTCTCGTGCGAGATCGAATCCCGCATGTCACCGCGCCGCAGTCCTGGATCGTTCTCTGTGAACCCCTTTCGCACGCGGTCTTCCTTCGTGCTGTCCGCCAGTTCAGGCCATGCGTCGTGCATGCCGTTGGCGGATTGGTATTCGCCGATCTTGCCCTTGGCCGCGCGTTCGATGTGGGCCGCGGCTTTGTCCAGTCCTTTCTCCAACGCTTTGTGCGCTGCGATCTCGGCCAGCAAGAGATGAGCGCCGAACTCCGCAAGGCTTCCAAAATCGCTCATCTCTCGCGCTCCTTGAACGACATGGTGTTGATGTCGAACTCCGCACCGTGGAACTCGCTGCACTTGATGGCCATGGCCTGGCGCATCGTGTCGTCCAGCGAGAAAGCGACGTCGAACGGAACACCGTTATGCACGAGCCACATTGCCTCGTGAAACGGGCCGTCCGTCAGGAGTTTTTTAGGTCGGACTCCGGCGCCGCCTGGCGCACGAAATTCTCGGCCACGCCGTGCTGAGCGGCCTCGTTACCCTCGTCGCCCAAGCGCTGATACAGGGCTCGCAACTGAGCTTCGGTGGAGGGAGTGGGCACCGGATCGCCGTCGATTGCCGCCACGTACTTCAAGTGCGCAACCTCGGCGAGGTACAGCATGTTCAGCTCACTGCCGCCGGCGGCTTTGGCGAAATCCAGGTTCGCCAGCGGGTTCGGCTTGCGCAGCGTGATCTTGCGGCCGAGCGCGTCGTCGACGATGACCTCGCGCGCGGCCGCCTTGACGATCTGCTCGGATGGGGAAATGGTCACACTGGTCATCAGGCCACCTTGATGCGGCGCGAGGCCACGAAGTTGATCGACTGCTTGATGGTGGCGTCGCCGGCGCGGCTGCCAGCATCGGCGAACGTCATCAGCACGCCGTCATAGCGAAACTGCGAGACCGATCCATTGGCTTCCTGGATCGTCTCGTAAATCTGGGCTGGAGCCTCGTTCAGGCCGGCGTAATAGCCTGCCTCGAGCTGGGCGAAGTAGTTGTCGAGCGATGCGTCTTGGCGCTCGATGTCGAACGACCCCGACCAGCCGTCGAAGAAGCGCACATGGTCGGTGATGCCGTCCAGGCGCTTGACGCGCACATCGGTGACGTCCTGCTTGCTCTTGAATGAGGTGATCTTGTTCGGCTGCAGCGTGCCCGTGGACGTCTGGATGACCAGCGTGTAGTCGCGCCCGACCGAGTAACCTTGAATCGGCATTGCGTTCTCCGGAAAGAGAGCGCCCCGCGCGCGGCGGGGCAATCAGATGTGGTTGGGTGCGTTACTGGTTGCTGGTCGACGTGCGGATGACCGTCGCCTGCGAGCCTTCCACGTTCACCAGGAACTTCTCGATCACCGACAGGTAGATGACCTTCACGTCGGCCTGCATGTAGCCCAGCGCTACGCGGTTCAGCGGGTTGTTGTTGGCGTCGATCTGCACCGAGAACGCCGGACCGCCGTTGACGGCGCCGATCATCCCCTGCTGCTCCATCGAGCTGAGGAAGTTCGACAGCGTGGCCGCAGCCTGCGCGCGCACCGTGGTCGATTGCAGCTGGCCGACGTACTTGCCCATGCCAGCGTTGATCGTGCTGGCGATGTAGTTCGTCATGCGGGTGTAGTTGTCACCCTGGGTCAGCGCGTTCGAGCTGCTGTTGTGGCCCGATCGGCAACCGAAGTACGAGCCGCCCGGCACCGGGTTGGTGATGAGGTCGATGCCCGCCTGGATCAGCGACTGCAGTTCGGCCGAGCTGTACGTCTGGTTGGCGTACGACTTCTGCGTGCCGACCACGCCGAAAATCTGCTTGTTGAGCGTGCTGTTCTGCGGCGACAGGTTCGAAAGCAGGCCTGCGACGAACGCCTGCGGCGACACCAGGCGCGTCACGCCGTTGACGGTATCCAGCCAGTACACCCAGTCGCCAAACAGCAGTTTGAACGCGTAGCTGTCGATGCCGGCCATCGCTTTGGTGCTGGTGGCATTGGCAATCGTGTCGCCGGCCGGGCCGACGCCGATCATGTAGATGCCTTCGGACAGGCCGAACGTGACCTGCGTCGCCCACGTGGTCGAGTCCGAGCAGTCGGCCAGCATCGCGACCGACACGCCTTGGTTGCGCAGGGCATACATGCCTTTGCGCGGCACGGTGTCTTGGCCGAGCAGGACCGAGCCCGAGATGGTCGTCGCGCCGTCAGTACCGCCGGACAGCGTGAAGCTGGCTGCGGTCGGCGCGCTGGTGCTGGCGCCGGCCGTGGCAGTGATGATCTGCGACGGGCCGCGCGTGACGCTGGTGCCGTTGTTGATCGCCGCGGCGATCGCGACCCACAGCGCATTGCCAGACAGGCCTGCGCCGATGTTGTCGAACACTTCCGGGTTGAGCGTGGGCGCGGCGACAGTCACCTTCCAGGTATTCGCGGCGCTGCCGGTGGCCAGCGCTACGGTCACCGAGTTGCCCAGCGTGCCGGTGTATTTGCCGGTCAGGGTCAGGCCGTTGGTCTGCACCGTGGCCGTCGCCGCCGTGTCCGTGCCGTCGGTGACGCGCACGCAGCGGAAGTTGTTGGCGCCCTGCTGCACCGCGATCGCCACGGCCGTGCCCATGTCATAGGTGCGGTTCTGGATCGCGCCGAAGGCCTGGGCGTACATGGCCATGTTGCCGATCAGCGTCGGCGAATTGACCGGGCCCCATTGGGCGGTGCCCACGACGCCCAGCACATTGGTGGGAACGCCGTTGAGCAGCGCCACCTGCGGCGGGACGATCTGGACGTACAGATCCGGGACGATGAGGGCAGTCGTATTGATGCTGCCCTGCTGGACGATCGGCATGCGTGCCTCCGAGAAACGAAAAAGCCGCCCGGAGGCGGCACAGAAATGGGAATGCCGCGCGCCCGCGGCGGGGATTGGTTACTTCTTCGCCTTCGGAGGCGTGTCGTCAGCCACCGGCACCACATAGGCCGATTGCTCGCTGGCCAGCACCTGCTGCACGACGTCGGGATCGGTAATTTCGTCGCCGGGCTTGTAGGTGCCGAATGCGTCTTTGACAACCAGTTTCATGGTCACTCCACGATGGTCTTGATGGGGAACTGCGCATCCAGCGACGGGCCGGCGCTCACGTTCTCGACGGTGGCCGTGATCTGCGTCAGCGTCTGGCTGGCGAAGGTCGAGAATTCCACGGCGTACATCAAGTCGCGCCGGTAGATGCCCTCTTTCTGCTGGCTGTCGTCCTGGCGGCTGCTCTTGAAGCGCAACGCGGCCGACTGATCCGCCAGCGTCAGATGCGGGATGCCAGACAGGGCCGAATCGATCGCCGCGGCAATCGGATCGCGCTGATCGAAGCAGTTTGCCCAGACCGTGATCTGGTAGCCCTGCTCTTGCCGGCGCGTCTCACGCACCGCGATGCCCTGCCCGCCGACGCGCGGCGAGATGTATTTCGCGCCCGGGATCGTCACGACCGCACCAACCGCCGTGGCTGTCTGGTCTGCGTTCACGAGCGCAGCCAGCGCCGTCGCAATGCTGGCCAGCGTGTCGCCAGCCTGCACCGCATATACATAGCCCTTGCCGTCCACCACCAGCGCGGCGTTCTGCGGCGCGCTCACCGTGCCGCCGACCGTCACGGTCTGGCCGGACAGCGTCAGCGTGATGGTGTTGACCGGCGCCGACGGCGTCGACCAGTCAGACATGGCCGAGTCGATGATGCGCAGCATGTTCGGCTGCGGGTACACCGAAACGTGCACCTTGCCGGCGGCCAAGTCGGTGCGCAGTTGCACTGCGTCCGGCCATCCCTGATACACCAGCACCGGCACGCCAGTAATCGACGGCTGACTCGTCCCGTTCGGGTACACGATGCCGGCAATCACCGTCACCAGTGCATTCGAAACGTCGGTAATGTCGGCCATTTACGGGTGCGCCTCGCTCACGTTGAGCTTCCAGCCCTGGTCTGTTCGTTGTGCGCCGCCCACCTGGAAGCGTCGCCCCATGTCATCGAGGATGATGTCGGCCGAGCCGAGCGTGATCGGCACGGTGGCCGGCAGCAGGATTACGTAGCCCTGCTCGTCTGAAGACGTCGGCAGAACGTCATGCTTGCGTGTGCGGCCGCCGAACAAGATCGACGCCGGCCAGCCCTGGCCGCCCTTCGTGCCCAGCACGTAGGTATCCTCGGTGGCGCATTTGCCCGAGTAGCCCACCGCGCCGACGCCGCTAGGCGCCGTGGTGCGCGTCACCCAAACCTGCGCGTCGCACTCCACCGTCAAGATCGGCAGCTGATCCTGCATCCCGGCGATGAAATGGGTGCTCGAGCCGCGCCGCAGGTAGTCGCCAATCTGCGTTTGCCGACCATCGATCAGGCAGTACCAGAACGGCTTATCTGGCAGGTTCGGCTTCGTGTACGTCCAGTCCTGGGCGTTGAACGATGCATTCAGGCTGGCGACCTTGTTGGTCAGCGGGTTGGCGGTGCTGGCCGGGCGGTAGACGTCATAGACGTAGCCGATCCGCTTGGCCGACTTCGCGTAGCCTGCGTAGATCTTCGCTTGCAGCTTGGCTGCGTCCATCGGTTTTCCTCAATCCAGCGTCAGAGCGTCGACGCCGTTGCCGCAGTCGGTCTGAAAGTGGCATGCCACTGATACTGCCTCTATCGCGGAGCAGCCGAGATGCATGGCCGCCTCTGCAAAGTCGCGCCCAGAGCCGAACGCGACCTTTTCGGATTCGATCGGCATGGGGAAAGGACCAGTGCTGTACACCGCTAGGCTGCCGCGACAGACCACGATCAACGAGGCCAGATCCTCGCGGGCCTTAGCCGGAAAATCTCGCGGCACTGCGCCAGCTTTGAACCACTCGCGTATCTCGGCTGCAACATCCCAATCGCCGGTCATTGCGAGCAACTGCTCGCCGTGGCGTTGAATCTTGGTGACGGTACGTGCCAAGCCCACGGAAGTGGCGCGCTTGTCTGCGGCCAGTGTCTTGCCATCCCACACGATCACGGTCATGTCAGGCCCTGCCGATGCTGATACCGCCATCGCCCAACGCTGGGCCAGGCGCAATGCCGATGAAGCCGCACATGCGGCGACGCCACGAGTCGAAAAGCGCGTCCCGATCGCGTTGCTCGCGCGGGTTGTGCTTCCATACAGCCGCAGCATCGGTGTCGAGGTTGTCGCCAGTCGCCGGGATCGCGCTTTCCAGCGCCGCAAGGTTGGTCAGGTAGACGTTGATCAGCGTCGTCTCTTCCTCCGGCCGGAGGTTGGTCAGGCGATGGTTCAGTGTCTGCCACGTGCCAGGCGAGACCCACCCGTAGGCGAAGTCCCGGTTGTCATCGACAACCGAGTCCGCGAGCAGCGGGTAGCCGGCGTAGCGACGCACGTCCGAAAGCTGCTGCGCGGTCAGCATTTATTCGATCTCCCAGCCGCCCGGACGGTAGTTGTCCACCTCGTCGGGGTGCACTTGAGCGCTATGCGGCTCTGGATACTGCTCGGGGTCGCGCACCATCGTGACGAACTCGATTTCGTCCTGACCCTTCGGCGCATCAGCGAGGATCTTGGCCTGCTCTTCTGCCGACAGGGCGTTGAATTGCTCTTCGGTCAAGCCAGCGGCTGCCAGCGCCGCGGCGCGTGCGTCGGCCACCTTGGCCACAGTCTTCTTTGTGGTTCCTGCCATGGGAATCTCCTGTGACGCGGCGCCCGGAGCATCCGCCCTGGGCGCCGCGGCGCGTGCGTCGGCCGATTAGCCGAGCAGCAGCGCGGTGTGTTCCGGCTTGATGTTGGCCCAGCCGTATGCCACCGCCACTTCGTAGCGGACGCGACGGTATTGCTTGTACATCGACACCTCGAACGCGAGGCCGCTTCGTGCGTCCTGAATCATCATGCGGTCATCGGCCATGTCGCCCTCTTCCGGCAGAGCCGGGGCGCGGGTAGCCAGCACGATTGCGGTGCGCGCAAACGCCATGTTGGTAGTGAACGCTGCAGAGACAGTCACGGCGGCTCCGGTATTGAGCGCTTGCATCAGCCCAGGGGCGGCGATGGTGAATGCGCCGCCGCTCAGCGCGCCAGTCACAACGTACTTACGCGGATCGCCATTGAACGACACAACATCGCCGGCAAGCACGGTGCCGGTACCGGTCTGCACCGGGATCGACGTTGCGCCCTTGGCCAGCGCGCCATTGGTGACGTAGCTGGCGCCCGTGCCAGGCGTGTGGATGCCGACGCCCGCCGATTCACGCACCTTGAAGCCTTGCAGCTCAAGCAGCGTGCCTTGGGCGCGCAGCTCGGTCGTGCCGGCTTCGTTTGCCTTCGTCAGCTGGGCCAGCGTGCGCAGGTTCGCGCCAGCAGTCGTGTCGATCACGCATTGCAGGTCCGAGAGCGGCGCACCGTTGTCCGACAGGATCTTGCGAGCCTGAGCGGTGTCACCGAGCGCAGTGGCGAAGGGCGTGGTGCCTGCAGTGCCCGTGGCGCGCGAAGCCGTAGCCGCGAGCGTGGCGACGTTGGCTTCGATTTCGTTCGTCAGGGTACGCATAGCCTGAGCGACCTGATTCACACGGATGTTGGTGTAGCCAGGGCCGCTGTTGACGCCCTTTTGCTCTTCACCGGTCCAGCGGAACGGCACCATGCGCGACTTGGTGATGATGATCGGGGTGTTACCCACGGACTGATCACCGTCATCCGGCGGCAGCTGGCCGGGCGTCACGTCTTCTGCAGCCGAGGCCGGTGCGATCGGCACGCGAACCGCTTGATTGAGCGCGGCACGCTCTGCGGACGCATCGAGCGTCACCGATGGGATGAAACCAACCAGTTCGCGCGAGACGATGTCGAGCGCCTCATACAAATCCGGCACCAGTTGCGTCAGCGTGTTGGAGCCGGCGACGAAGCCGTCACGCATCGGTCGCGCCACCTGGTCGACCAGCGCGTCATAGAGCCATGCGCCGACCTTGGCCATGGTAGCCATCGGGTAGACGGCCGCAACGGCCGCAAATGCCGCGAGCACAAGCACGCGGACCTTGGAAAAGATGCTTTTCATGTGGGCGGGCCCTCAAATGAAAAAAGCCACCCGAAGGTGGCTTGAATCTTGATGGAAGGACAGTCAGTCCGTGATGGTTACGTTCGGGTCACGCGCCGTTTTGGATTGCTCCGCAGGCGAGAGACTTGCGAGCTGTGCGCGGGTAATCGTGCGCACACCACTACCGCCACCATTGCCGCCAGAGGCGCCGCCCCCGCTTGCACCTGTGCCCTTCAGGATGGTGTCCCGGTGGGGGTAGTGCTCGATGAGGACTTCCAGCGCTTCGTCGAAGGCTGCCAGTTCGCCAGGATTGGTGCGGCTGAAGATCTTGTTACCGGACTTGTCGTACGCGACGACATTGCCGTTTTCGACCTTGAACGCGTCACCAAAACGGGCCTGCACGAGGTCGGCCGGGATGGTCAACTTTTCCGCGATCATCTTCGAACGCGCGAAACTGCCGCCGACCTTTTCCTGCACCAAAGCCGACTGAAGATCGTCACGCTCCTTCATAACCGGCGCGTACTTCTCTTCCACAGCTTTGATTGCTTCGGCCTTCACCCGCTCGACTTCGCCGGCATCCACCAGCTTCTTGTCGTCCAGGTTCTTGACGATCGTCAGAGCCTTCGCCGCAGCGGCCGCATCGGTCAAACCGGCGTCCTTGAACGGCTTCAGCGCAGCTTCTGCTGCTTCCTTCGCTTCACGGTGCGTCTTGGCCTCGCCGTTCAGCCGGCCGATCGTGGCGACCGTGCCGTCACCGTCGAACGGCGCTTCTTTGCCGTCGGGATGAACGAACACGGGCAGCTTCTGACCGTTGACTTCCTGCAGAACGATGTGACCTTCGGCGTCGTACTTGAATGGCATGGTGGCTTACTCCGGGCATCCGCCCAATGTTCCTGTGCGGCATCCGCCGCGTTTCGTCCTCAGGCATCCGCCGTCTGGACACGAAAAAGGCCGCAGGGGTTAGCTGCGGCCTCGGTTAATCGGTGCGGCACTTGGCCGCTCAGTCGTTGATCTGTGCCGTCCCAGGCTTGGGTCGGTTCTTCTTGATGCGCTCCTGCTCGCCGACCCAGTTCAATTCGGGGCTTACAACGCCACGGCGCTGGGTTTCGCGGAACAGCGTCTCATCCGACAGCGTGCCGTCGACGTTCATGTCCCGCAGCAGTTCTAGCGATGCCTCGGCCAGCGATGCGACGCCGAAGTCCTGGAAGATCTGGATGTGACCACCTTCCTGCTCGCCAACCCACTCGGCGGCAAGCTGCAAAGCGCCATCCAGGCTGTCTTCTAGCCCCTGAACGATCCGCTGCAGCGCGCATGTGCCAGGCTCGTTATCCGCCCGTGTCTGCGTAACGCTGGTGTTGCCGGGCTTGATGACCAGCAGCTCGGCGCCGATCTGGCGCATGCGGTCTTCGAGATCGAGCAACGAGAGTCGCCCTGCTTCGATGGCTGCGCCACCGTGCTCGACGTACTTCAGGTCGCCGTTTTCATCTTCGCACTTGACCGCCGCAGCACCGCCGACGGTGATCTTGTTGTCGCCGAGCATCTTGGCGAACAGGATCGGCACGCGCGCGACATGCAGAATCGTCTGCTGGTCGCTCTTCGACTGCCAGTGCTCGACGTTCATGTAGGCCAGCTCGGCCAGCGGCGGCACGCCAGTCATGAAGCCGGTGCGCTTGCCGTAGAACGGAACGAACGGGATACGCTTCAGGCTGACGGCGCCCTTGTCGTACAGAATCCAGTCCGGCTTGAGCGCATCGACCGACTTCTCCGACTTTCGCCAAACCTCCCACCGGCCCGGATACAGCACGCGGACCTGCTCGATCTCGACCTCGCCGAATTCGCCGTCTTCCTCCACGACGGTTTCCAGCAACCGAAGCTGCGTCAGCGTCTCGACGCCATTGATGCGCTGCGATCGCCAGCCCAAGATGTTGCCGGCAAGAATCTGCACGAAGTAAGGCCGCACGCCCGCCTGTTTCTCATCGGCGAGCGTCTTGTAGAGCCGGCGGCCGCGCTTGTCCGTCGTTCTGGGGAAGTCGACCAGGATGCCGCCAATCCCGCGCGCCAGCGCCTCCATGCACAGGCTGTCGGCGAAGCTGTGCAGGTTGCGGCCCTGGAGATCGATGTCCTCCGACCATTCCTTGATGCGCGCAGGCACGTCATCACCGTAGGTGATCGGCTTGGCGAACGGCTTGCCCGTCAGAACCTCGACCGTACGCGAGAACGCCGGGAACAGGGTCGCCGTGGCTACGCGGTTCTTGTAGGCATCGTCCAGCTCGTTCGGCCACTGCGGCAGATACAGCTTGCCAGCCTTGCGCATGGCCGATGTGCCGCCCATGAGGGCATCGATCAGCGGCCAGTCTTCGGCCATTGCTGACACGGCCTTAGATGGTGTGCGGACGTCGCTCATGCGTGGGTTTTCAGTTATGCGGCCAGCGGCTCGACAGTTGTTTCGGTTTTCTTGGCGCTGCAGCGGTACCGGACTACATCAGATGCGTGGTCTTCGGCCGCAGTGTCAACGTCGTCTTGGTCGCGCTGGTCGCGCGGAAGCACAGGCAGCGTCCGGATGATGTGTGTGCAGGTGTTGAACACGTAGAAGCCAGGCAATTCGTTCCCGCTCGCCTGCTTGAGCAGCTTGCGGATCATTTCCCAGCCGTTCTTCCGGCTGCCTGGCGACTTATCAGCCTTGTTCCACCGGACACGCTCCTTTGCCATGTCATCGGCGATGCAATTGCCGTTCTGCGTGTCGAAGATCGACGTATCGGCCGGGCCGGGCCGCACTTGGTACGGCATCGCCTTCTCGCGCTTGACGATCTCGCGCGCAATGTCGACGGCCAGCATCTTGCAGCCCTCATTTGGCTTGCCGTTCCAGCCGTACCACTCGGCAATCGCGAAGATCGACCCGCGCGGGAAATGCCGCTTGGAGCCATCCGCCAGCGTTGCCGCAGTGCCATCGCTCTCAGCGAACCAAATGACCGAGAAAGGCTTGCTGCTGCCCCAGTCGAATCCGCGGTCAACGCGCCACGACGACGGGATAGCGAATGGCGCCAAAACGTGTACCGGGCGGCTCCACAGGTCGTCGAACATGCCGCCTGCAACGATGTCCCAGTCACCATCCCTCATCGCGCGGACAAGCTCTGGACTGCCCAAGCCCTCCAGAGTGCTGGAATAGTCCGGGTCAGACTCGGCCATCGACGGGTTGTCGGCCAGCTTGGCCGGGATGTACTGCCGGCGCTTGCCGCCCTCTTTCGGCGGCATTTGGGTTATCGCCTTCGGCGGCGCAATGTCGATGAACGCCGCTTTTACCCAGTTGTGCCCGACGCCCCCAGGGTTAGAGCCGCAAATGATGCGCGGGAACAGGCCGCGATAGCGCTCTGGCACCTTCAAGCCACCCAGGCGGCAGCGGCCGCGCAGGTAGCGGTAAATCTTCTCGGTGAAGTGCGTCAGCTCATCGATCAGAAGCACATGGATCTGCGCGCCCTGATACTTGATGACGTCCTTCTCGTACTGGCAGTGGCAAAGGTGGATCTTCGAGCCGTTCCAGAACTCGATGAAGTTCTTCGACCAGTTGATCTTGGCGTGGCCGCCTTCGATCCACTCTGAAAGCAGCGCCGGAAAGCCAGAATGGCCCTCCATGTGGTTCTTATGCAGGTCGTCCGACAGGCGCCGGAAGATGTAGACCTGCAGGCCGGGTATGTCGACGCACCAGGCGATCGATGCGACCCGCATCAGGTGCGACTTACCGCCGCCGGCAGCACCGCCATACAGCAGCTCGGTCGCTTCAGTTAGAAACGCCTCCGTCTGGCGCTCGTGTAGGCAAAGTTCCATTGAGCACCAACCTCAGTTCCGGCGTCTTCACCTCGCCCGAATGCTCCAATCGATGCTTGTTCGTGAAAGTGCCGCCAGCCTCTTTCGCCGCCTGCTCAAGCAGTTGGCTGACCATCGCGACGTTGCCCTGCTTCTCAGCCTTCACCAGAAGGCGGTTCAGCACCCGCAGGCGGTAGGCCTGATTTGCGATCGGGATCGACCCGGTTTCGGCAAGGAACTGCTTTCGGGTCTCTTCGAAGAGTTCGCGCCATTTCTTGCTTAGGGCGGCGCCGATCTTCTTGCTGGGGTCGTACGCCTCGCATTGCTGGCGACTGACCGTCAATCCGAATTGCTCTTTGACGGCGTCGGATACCTGATGGGGTGTGTCAAAGCAGGCCAACGCCTGCACGATGAACGCTTTCACGTCATCAGTGAGCGTTGCCATAATGTGAAATCTCGTCTAAGTCGCGTCTAAGCTATGCGGCTCTAGCCAATCATGTCCCACACGCACGTGCGACATCGATGCGCGCCACCTCCGGAGTGCAGTTCGCCGCAGACACCAGCTTGGCCAGCATCCCGTTGGAATCGCCTATGCCGTACCTACGCACCACGCCAACGAACTCCTCGACGTCATGTCCGCGCAGGAACAGCTTCGGTAATCCATCCTTGGTGAAGGCCGGGGCGCCGAAGGCATCCGTCTCTTGGCCGATGTGGTAAAGCTCGTGCTCCACCAGCGCGCAGAACTCAGCGTCTGAGCAATTAGCGCAGTACTCGGCATCCAGCGTGATGAGCCAGGCTGGCACGCGGCCGAACCACTCTGCGAGCTGCTGCTCCTGCCGCCCGCGTTGCCAGCGCCCTACCCGGAACACAACCTCCTCGGTCTGCCCAAGCACGTGGCGGCCCTGCTTTACGTACCGCTCGGCCGCCCAGAGAAATGCGATGTCAGCATCCAACAGATGGGCGTGCTCATCGTTATGGAGCGGCCCTTCCTCGATGATCTGCGACCTCACCCAGTCGGCCATGTCCTTGGCCGGCTCGTAGTGGTGGGTCCAGTTCTCGGGATCAAGCAGGAACTCAGGCGGCCGCGGGCGAGCTAGCACGTCAACTGCGCTGGTCAGGCGTTTGGCCACCGCTCCGCCTTGGGGTGCCGTTCGGACTGGTGTGTGTGCATGTTGGTCTCGACAAAAACAACGCGCCCGCCGGCCGAAGCCAAGCGGGCGCTAAGGTCGCCTTTCGAGCGACGGAGGAGACAGCGATGAAGTCGTGAAACTGGTTGCGGAGGGTGGATTTGAACCACCGACCTTCGGGTTATGAGCCCGCCGCTCGTTCCGCTGAGCTACCCCGCATTGATCTGTGCGCGGGCTCTGCACCCACCTGCCGGCTTGCGTACCGGGGCTTTCCTCTGGCGGGCAGCGTAGGAATCGAACCCAACTCGGCGCGGATTTGGAGACCGGCCTGCTCCCTGAGCTACCACCCTCACGGCTACGCTCGCATCCTCATTCGGCCTTCCGGAGATAGCCCGGGGCTTACTGCGAGAGCGCCACACGCGGCCTTCGGGGCATCGTCCCATCGGCGAGCGTATGCGTGAAGGTGCCGGTTGCGCCCGGCGTTCCCTGCTACAGGAACCGCTTCGCCACCCTTTCGAGCGCGTGCAAGTTGAGGGGCCGGTGCTGAATTCCTCCGGCATATCCGTCTGGGCCACGGACGCCTCCTGATTAACGGCTTCCAGCGCGCATCAGCCTGCGCATTCCCTCACCCAAACCGCCAGCCCGTTCGCCTGTCGGGGCAAATCCCTGTTGGCGCGCTTAGCCCGTGTGGGCAGCCTGCGGTTTGGGTGAAGCGGCTGGATTCAGCCGTACAGGGCGCAAAGCCACACGCCCCACCAGATGTACATCGAGATCGGGGCGAACATCAGTCTGCGTCCTTGGTGAACAGCGATTCGGCCCGGATGCGCGCCAGCGACATACGTGCGAGCTTGCGGGCCTGCTCGCGCTTCTCGGCCGCCGCTTCCTCTTCCTGCTTCCGCTCCAATACCAGCATGGGGTCGCGGTAGCAGTGCGACGGGAGAGCGGTGGAGGTTTCCATGGGCCGGAAAGCAAAAAGCCCGCTCATTGGCGGGCTTGGGTGCTGCGCTTCGTCTGAGGACAAGCATCCCTCCGAATGGATGCTGTCGCGGTCAGAGCCGGAAACGCCGCAAGGGCTTCAGTAATCTACGCGCAGGATAGTACAGGCGAGATCAGTTTACAAGGGGTTTTGATCTTGGCCTAGTAGCTTAGCGATGCGCCTCCCCTAGTACGCCACCTATGGCGCGTCTTTCCAGAAAAATCCCTCGGAGCCGTCATGGCACCGCGCCCAATACCGTAGTTGCAACCGCATGGGCTGCCATTCCGACGGCTGATGCCATCGCCATTCACCTGTCGGACTCATCTCTGCGATCTCGCTCATTCCTCCTCCTAGCCAGCCGATCCCGGCAGCGAGTCCTCCCCATCTGCCCTTGCGATCAATCTGCGCAATCGTCGCCCCAACTTGTTCGCTTGCCAGCAGCAGCAATGTTCCTGTTGGCCCTCAACTACACACGCATGACATGGTTTGATGCCCTTCAACTGCGCGACAATATCTTCGATGTCAGCGCCAACCTCGGCGTTGATGCGCTCAATGACATGGGCAATGCGCTCATCGAAACCTGCCGACGCATTCAGTGCAAGCTGCTTCGCATCGCCCAACTCCATGATGATATAGCGCTTTTCGCTCATCACTCCTCCTATCCTGCCGATTGCTGCTACGCGTTAATGTCCGGCACGTCGTCGCCGAACTTACTGGCAACGTGGGCGCGCATGGCGGCAACCAATGGTGAGGCACTCTCAAAAGATGGGCCTTCCGAATTGGTGAATGCCTCCCACCTGTCCTGAGTCCTATCCGGTGAATCCGCTGGAAGAAACAGCAGGCTAATAAGACCCCGCTCAATGAGCGGGCCGCCGTCGCCCCAGTTGCTACTTGGCGCGAAGTCCGCCAGATCGCCATCGACGAACACATACAGATGGGGATGCAGACCCTTCTCGAACGCGCTATCGATTTCTAGGCCCTCAGCTTTCGCCACCCAGTAGTCAAGAAGCGCGCCCTCCAGTTCCGCCACCTTCATACCGTTTCCCCTTGCGTCATCCGGCGCACCGTTTCCGCCATTGTCACACGCGCCACCTCCCCGTCAATCACGTGCGCCGCGATCGAATGCGCCTTCGCCAGCCGCACCTTCCAGTGCTTTAGGGTGTGGTGCGACGCGCCGTACTTGCGCACGAGGATGCGGCAGACGATCTCTGGCGGGAACTGGTGGACGTAGTAGTACTGGAGCAGGCGCTTCGAGATGGGATCGGCGATGCGCTGCCAGGCGCGCTCAACCAGCCAGCCGTCTTGCACGTCGCGCGGGATGGGTGGCTCGGCCACGGTGCCCTTCTCGGCGTCGCGCAGGGCCGTGGCCAGCTTTGCCCACGAGGCGCAGCACTGCGGTTGCGAGCGCGGGTCACGGACCACTGCTGCCCAATTTTCGAGGCGCTTCTCAATTCCCATTCCCCGCTTCCTCAGCTGTTCAGTTCTTCAATCGTCCAGGCCAGCAGATCGACCTCGTCTGCCTTCACCTGCTTGAGCGCCATGCGGTTGCCATGGATTCCGGTCTTGCCGCGGTGATGCTCCGGGCAGAGAGGTACAGCCAGCCAGTTCTCCGCGCGCTGCGCCATCCCCTGCCCTTCACGCACATGGTGGATTTCGGCCGGCGTCTCGCCGTACCCCAGTCGCCGGCACAAGATGCATCCCAGCGCGGCTACGCGGCCTAGGTAGTCCTTTTCGGCCCGGGTCAATTTCGCCCCCTATCCCGCAGAGCGATCTCCAAAGGATGCTTCGCAAGCGCCTCCAGCAACGTTGAATTGTTGATGCCCAAGTGCTTGGCCCATTGCGCAACGTTCATGCGCTTGCCGTCAAACTCAATCCAGCGGACGCTTTTGCGGTTTTCGTTCTGTTGTTGGCGTGTCGCCCAGCGGCAGTTTCCGGGCTCATAGCCGCGTGACCCGTCAAGCCGATCAATCGACATGCCTGCAGGCGGCTCTCCCATATCTGCAAGGAAGTTCTCGAAACTCTTCCATCGATCACAAACCTTCACTCCTCTCCCGCCGTATTGCTCGTAGCCCGAGGCCGATTTGATTTCGCAGCGAGCGATCATTCCAGACCAAATCTTGTACGCGCGGGTAGGCTTTCGGCTCGCGCACGCTCCGTGCCTGGTCATCTTCTTCGCAACAAGTTCGCGACGCAGGCAACCGCAACTCTTGGTCTTTCCGCTTTTCAGTGAAGGATGGCCAACCAGTTTCTCTGTGCCGCACGTGCATACACAAAGCCAAGAGCGGTGCGCTTTGTCGGACGACATCTCGCGAAGAACAGTCAGGCGTCCGAACGTCTGTCCCGAAAGGTTTTCACGCCATGCCCTGGTCATAGGAACCCCATCACCTTGTTCACAACCTCATCTAGCTGCGCACGGTTCGCGTAGTTGCTCAGCACGTGCTCAAGGAGAACATCAGCTACAGCCGAATACAGTTCCTCGAACTCAGGCTGTTCCATGTTCGCGAAGCTGATCGATCGGGCTTTCAGTTTCATGGCACCGTCGATGCGGAAGGTCTGTTCGTAGTAACCGGCCAGAATCGTCACATCCTCGCGAAACTGCTCAAAGTTCTTAGCGACGGGCAGACCTTTGTGCGTCTTGTGCTTTCGACCGGGATCCCAAGCCTCATAGCCCACATTGAGCAGCGCGAAGAACTTGCGATGGAATTTGGAGTTCCGCTTTTGTACGGTCTTGATCTCCACCATCTCGCCGGGCTCCAGGTTGAACAGGCCGTTCACGAACCGGCGCCATTGCTTCTTGCCCTTTTCGCCCAGGCCGTCGATGGCGCCGAACAGCACGCGGCGGGCGGCGGCGCGATCCACCTCGGGGATTGCTACGGGCGCCTGCTTCACGAGGGTGATTTCGCTCATCGTCCAGCCTCCTGAAAAACGGTCTTGATCGCGGCTGCCACTGTGCGGCGGTTGGCCGAATCGGCCAGTTCCGCGCCCAGCGCGAGTGCCGCACCGATGGCGCGGTACTCATCGCCCGAACAGCCCCACTTGCCGGCGGCGTTGCCGCGCTTGAACACGCCGCGAATGGCCTCTAGGCCCTCGGCAGCGATGCGCTTTTCGTGATCGGTCAATTCGCGCGACAGGACGGCGGCGAGGTTCACGGCAGCGGCCAGCGTGTGGGCGCCACGCTCAGTTCCGGTGCCTTCCTTGAAGCCCTCCAGCGTGCCCAGCGGCGTGAGCTGCAGGTCGGTCTTCATTTCCTGCGACAGGCCGAACACCAGCGGCAAGCCGCAGGCGCGCGGGCGGTAGCTTGAACGCTTGCGCATCACGCCCTCGCCAGCCGAACGCGATTCCACCGACAGTTAGGCGCCCGGTGCCCGAAGCCTCCGCAGTAGCAACAGAAGCCGTTCCAGTCGTCTGCTCGCGTACCCTTTTCTGCGTCCATCACACGATCCCCTGTTTCCGAAGCCACTCGACCCGCGCATCGGCCACCTGCTCAATCGCCGCCACGAACTTCTTGCACGGCTTCTTGCGCAGCGCGTCGTAGCGCACCGACTTGATTTCCTCTTCCGCGCACTTGCCGCGCCCCATCAGCGCAGCGCCGCGGTCCTCCTGCAGCGAGAACTTTGTGCAGTCCACGCAGCGAACGTCGCTCATGCAGCCCTCCCGATTGCCTGTTGCAGCATGCGCAGCGCCATGCCGCTCTTAACCTGATCCGTGGTGAAGCGCAGGACGCGCCAGCCGAGCACGGCGGCAGTGGAGTACTTGATGCAGTCGGCCTCAAAACCGGAGCCGCGCGAATGCCTGCCATTGACCCAGTGACCGCCCTCCACCTCGACTGCCAACATCTCGTCGACAAAGGCCACGTCAAAACGCCATTTGCGCTCAGGGGCGAACTTGTATTCGCGGCACCAGCCGGATATAGCCTTCTCGGAAAGTTGCTGGCAGAGCATTTCTTCTCCCGGCGAGCGGGGCTTACCCTCAGACCAACTTTTCCCGATCGCGATGTATCGAACCAAGGTGTCTGAAATGCCGTACGTTCTCGCAATCGCCTTTTTTGCGATGCCCTGCTTTACCAACGAGCGGATCTCCGCAACCTGGCTTTCTGTCAGCTTGGCTCTGCCGTTGCTCTCACCATTGGCGGCACGACCCTTGCGCTTCTTGTCGACCATGTTGTCCGCGAGGCTGCCGGCCTGAAGATGGTCGGGCCTTACGCATAGCGGGTTGTCACAGACATGCATCACACACATCCCCGCAGCCAAAGGACCATGGGCTGCGACGTACGAAGCGACGTGCGCGCCAACGTTCTTGCCGTCGACTCGGCATGCGCCGTAACCATTTCCGGTGCGACCGCCAGTCCATTCCCAGCAGTACAAGCTGCGCTTAATCCGCGCACCGAATTTGCGCAGAAACTCGTTATCGGTCACATCATCCTCAATGCCAGCAGCCCGAAGGTGCAGCGCGAAGGTTTCTTCGCCCAGGCTCACATGTCACCCCGCAAGCTGTGCCGGGATGCGTGCCGCGGTTCCGGCGGCGTGTATCCGCGCTGCAAGTCGTGAAACAGCGTGAACTCGCCCTGATAAGCCAGCGGCACCATGCCGGTTTCGCCCTGGCGCTGCTTACCGATGAGCACCTCGCAAATGCCTTTGGCCTGGCTGTCCGGGTGATACACCTCGTCCCGGTACAGGAACATGATCGTGTCCGCGTCCTGCTCGATTTCGCCAGAGTCGCGCAGGTCGGCCATGCTCGGGCGCTTGTCGGCGCGGTTCTCCAGCCCGCGATTGAGCTGCGCGAGTGCAATGATCGGAATGTCAAGTTCCTTGGCTAGCGCCTTCAGGCCGCGCGAGTAACTGCCAACCTCTTGGTTGCGGTTTTCGCTCGGGCCGCCGGTCATCAGGCCCAGGTAATCGATCACGAGTAGATTCAGACCATGCTTGCGCTTGATGATGCGTGCCTTGCTGCGGACTTCAAGCAGCGTGAGAGCGGGCTGATCGTCCAGGTACAGGTTGAGATCGGAGATCTTTGCCGTGGCCGCGGTAAGCGAATTCCAGTCCTCGTTAGTCATCAGCTCCGGCACCCGCAGGCGGCGAAGCTGAACCTTGCCAAGCATGGCGATGTTCCGCTGGTGAAGCTGCGCCTTCGGCATTTCCATCGACAGCACCAGCGCGGAATAATCGCGTGCCACGTTGTTGCAGATGTTCAGCGCGAAGGCGGTCTTGCCCATCGCAGGGCGGCCGGCAACGATCACCAGTTCGCCGCCGCGCATGCCGCCGCCCAGTTTGTCGTCCAGATCCCGGAAGCCGGTTGGGATTGCCTTAACCTTTCCCTCTGCCTCGGCCTGCAACTGGTCAAAGTAGTTACCAAGGTCATCACTCGCCTTGACGGGCTCGCTCTTGACACGTTCTCGCGCCAATGCCTCCAGCTTCGATTGAACGCGATCAACCACAATCCGTGCCTCGTCCGCGCCAACAATCATTTCTGGCACATCCGCTGCCAGCAACAAAAGCTGTCGTTTGACGGCCTTGTCACGAACCACGGCGGCATAGCGGCGGATGTTGGCCGCGCTGGGCGTGTTCTGCACCAACGCGTTCAGGTACGACAAGCCGCCAACTTGCTCGGCTGCGCCCTTCGCTGCAAAGCGTTCGTAGACCGTCACCACGTCCGCAGGTTGCCCTGCGGTGATGAGTTCACAGATCGCGCCAAAAATCTCGGCATGGTCTGCACGGTAAAAGTGCTCGCGGGCCAGTCCATCAATGCGGTCAACGGCATCGTTGTCGAGCATCAAGCCGCCGAGCACCGACTGTTCAGCCTCAATGCTTTGGGGCGTTACAAAATCATCGCGCGCGGTCATGCAGCCTTCCGGTTGTGAAATTGCTTTGCTTGCTGCCCGACGCTTGTCAGCTCGAACACCCCATCGGGCTTGCAGACCCACAGCCGGTAGTAGCCCTTGGTCACGTAGTTCGTGAAATGTCGTTGCCAGTCGGCCTGCAAGCGCGCTGCATTTGCGCCGCCGTCCAGGTGCTCATGGCAGAACACATCCCATGCCAGTTCGAGAAAATCGGCCGGCAGGCCAACACCTTCCACGTACTCCATGAGCGGCGCATACGTCGTCACTGGCTTCACCCCGTTTGCCCTGCAGGCAGCGAGGAAGGTCTTCAGTGCGGTGCGCGGCTTACGTTCCCGCTTGGGTTTTTTCTCGGCTTTTGTCTCAGCCCCCTCGTCGCCGGTAGGCGATGGGGGGTTGGGGGGATTGTTTACTTCTTCTTTATTCTTCTCTTCTTTAGGTAACGGCGAAGTAACGCTGCCAGCGTTACCGGCATCGTTACCTTTTGAGTTAGCCTTGTGCTTTGCGACGCGCTTTGCCGTCAAAGCACGGCTCTTTGCGGTCTCGCCGTTGTGCCGATCGAAGTTCGGAAGCGAAATTCCCTCGTCGGAAATGATCAGCCAGCCCACTTTGGCCATCGCATTTGCGAATCCGGTAACACCTGCGATGCGATCCAGTAACGCTGCACTAACGCCAGGAGCGTTACCTTCAAGAGTGTGCTGATCGAACCAACGCCAGACACGCAGCAACTTGCCGACGGTCAAATCCGGATCGTCCCAACCCATCGCAACGGTCAAAGCCAGCACCTCCGGCTTTTCCGGCGTATCGACCTCGAACTTGATCCAGTTGCCAGCCATTACTGCGAGCCTCCTGGAGCAGGAATGATCTTGTCGAGTTCACGCTTGGCTTCAGCGCAAAGCTGCACGCGCACCTCGATCGATTGGGCAACCGTCATGCGATGCAGTAGCTCATCCAGCAGTTGCCGGCGCCTGTCGACTACGGGCTGAGATTGGGCGCTCATTGGAACAGGCTCCCCTGCTTTGCCGGCACCTTGACGGCTTGCACAGTGCGGCCAGTCACTGCGCACTTACGCTCACCAGCCAGCACCAGGCGCCCCGCGGCGATGAGTTCGTTGCGCCGGCCCGAGACGCTGGATTTCTCCATATTCAAGAGAAACGCGATCTCGGCGATGGTGGCCGTTTCGACGGCTTCGACACATTCGACAATGCGGTCGCACTGCAGCTTTGCAGTGGTGCGCGTAGGCGCGCTGTAATACGCGTCGATCGACGACGCGGCAACGTTGGTGCGCATGTCCCGCCCTCTCTCAATGGCGATCTGCTTGCTCGGACTGGATCAGCAGATGCCCTACCCTCGAAAACGCCTCTAGCAGCTTTGGATCGGCGTTCGCCTGTTCCTCCACGTCGGCCAGGATTGCAGCCCGGTCTTCGCCGTGTCTCTCTGTGGCGCGCTTCATCGCCTCGCGGGCGACGCGCAACGCCTCTTGTTCGTTCATGCGTTCCTCGATGCGATGACTTCTTCCATGAGCGTCAATTGAGCGAGCCGGGACAGGTACTGGCTGATTGCCCGGTTGCCGAGCACCCGCTCCACAGCGTGGATGTGCTCAGCGGGCAGCGACCGACGGCCGTTGCCCTTCGTATCACTGGCGGATGCATGGAAGTAGTCGCTGACGTGCGGCGCGTACAGGCCGCAAAGCTCGGCCAGCGTGCGCTTCTGCAGATGCGGGTTGGCCCGGTTTTCCCAGGCAACCACGCACGCCGCGCGGAAGCTGTCGCAAGCCGCGATGATGTGCGGCGGGAGAAAACGTGCCGCCGCTGGGTTCGAATGGATCGCCGCGCTCGGAACCCCAAGCTGGGCGCGGGTTTCAAGGCTCTCGGTCGTTTGCATTTTTTTTGTTGTGATAGTGAAAAATCATCGAATTACCGGTTGGATTACCGGTTGGCCTTGAGGCCGAATAAAGGGCATCGAAACCCGATGCCCTTTCGCTTCTTCAGATGCCGCTACTTCGATCGCTTCCCTTCCTTCCAGTCCGGCCAAATCTGTTGCCAGTCGTCGGGGCGCAAATCCTTGCGCGTAACAACGCAGTTGGTCGCGCGCTCGATTCCGATGCAGTTCTTCGGATCTGGACGCCGACCGCCGTATCCGTGTCGCCACTGGCGGATCTGGGCGTTGCTCTTGACCTCATAGCCAAGGCTTTGCATCCGCTCGCGAAGCTGTGCGACAGAGAGGGCGCCATCCGATGAAAGGTATTGATCGAGGTTCATGCAGCAATACTAGTAGCATTTGCTACCTTCCGCAAGTAGCCAATGCTTCTAGTAGCGCATGCTACGTTGCGGCCATGAACGAAAAAGAGATTCAGGAATGGCGCGTTCAGCGTCTTAAGGCTGCCGTGGACAAAGTTGCCGACGGCAACGTGACGGCGTTCGGCAAACGGCTCGGCTACAAGGACGGCGCCTTTGTCCGGCAAATGCTGTCCGGCAATCGGCCAGTCAGCGAAAAGACGATCCGTACAATCGAAGAGCTGCCTGGCATGTCACAGTGGTTCTTTCGCCCTCTAAAACTTCCCTCGTTAAGCTCGGAAGTAGCGTGGGCGCTGGAGGAAGCCGACCGACTTGATCGTGAACGAGAACTATCCGAGGCCGAAGAGGCTGCGTTGAAGAAGATTGCGGAAAGCACGGGCTTCCCTGCTCGGCCTATTTCTGTCTACAGCTCGCTCGAAGAACTGCCGCCGGAGACCACCGTTCTGATCACTCACGTCTACTTCGCGGTGTCCGCCGGCAATGGGCGCGAGACTTGGCACATCGAAGAAAAAGAGCCGCTGCCCTTTCAAGCAGACTACATCCGGCGTCTGGACGCGAGCCCGAAGAAC
>JAAOBB010000147.1_pt1 | contig 45775 bp, 76 predicted proteins | sample 7267541 | NCBI WGS metagenome assembly JAAOBB01 (sample SAMN14345205, study PRJNA599270) | viral metagenome | isolation source: viral-like particles (VLPs) isolated from bee gut | host: Apis mellifera | place: Switzerland:Lausanne | collected 2017-01/2018-02 | reverse complement strand
AGGGTGGATTTTCAAGGACAGGATTCCCGGGACCACCATCGAATATGAATGCGGTTTCAGGGTTGCCGCGAATCTGAGGAAGACCAGCATCGGAAGAAAGGGAATCGCCTGTGATTTCATCTTCTATACCAATGACTGTGTGTATGGCAAGGCCGGGTTTGACCGTGTGAACGAGCTGATAAACCTTGCGGTCCTCAGCGGTCAGATTACCAAGCGCGGCGGCTGGTATTCGTCCAAATACTTTGATGACAGCAGAAAGCGAATCAATGGCGACAGGGCGTTGGCGAAATACCTTCTGTCCCATCAGGATGTTTTCGACAGGCTGTATGAGGATATGAAGACAAAGCTGAATTCCGGCGAAATCGAGGATGCCTTGTCTGAATTCGATGAAACGACCGGTGAAAGGATTAACACCAGAACCGGCGAAATCGAATAGGATAGTCCATTTATTGGGTTTTATCGATTTTGGCTTATACTATGTAAATGAATAGTGTAGGCCACACTAGGAGTCATTTGCATATGGGTTCAGGCAACGCCGATTGGCGGCGGCACGAAAAGGAAGTCGCTCAGGAATTGGGATTGAGGCAGACCGTATCAAGCGGAAACCAGTGGTATGAAAAGGACGATGCCACCACTGCCGACCATCCTATGGACAACGACCTGCAATTCGATGCCGACATGAAATGCACATCCAGAAAGTCGTATTCCTTGGATGTGGAGTTTCTGAATGCCAATCGGCGGCGCTCCCAGATGCACGGCAAGATTTTCCTTCTGCCGGTGCGGTTCCAGTATGGCAAGGAATACGAACACCAATCCGACTACATAGTCATCGGACTTGGTGATTTCCAGTATGTGACCGGACTCGATGCGGTCAAGCAGTACCGCAAGGAGGCCGAGGAGAGCAAGAAGGCCAGAGAGGAATTCGTATCGGAAATCACGCCGATTCTTGAGTCGTTGAACAATTTGGCATTGGGCGTGAATCTTTCGCCATCACAGAAGAACGTCATCTTTACCGCCGTAGACAGCATCTATGAAGCGGTCGAAAAGATGTAGATAGATGACCAAGAAGAACACGTCGGTCGAGCTGGTGTCCGAGGTCGCCAAAAGAAAACAGGATTTGGCGTTGTCGGTCAGCAAATGCCCAGTCTGTGATTTGCCTGTCGAGGACAGGAAAATCGTGGATGAAATGATGGCACGGGGGATGTCCAATCCGGCCATAACGACGACGGTCATGTCCCTGACCGATGGCGAGACCAAGCTGACACCACCGCAAATCAAGAAGCATGTGCCGCATCTGCCAGCCAACTATTTCACCTACCGGGAGATTCAGGAGCGAAGGGCCAAACAGGAAGGCATATCGCTTGACAGCGACCGGAGCATGGTCACGCCCATGGGCTATCTGGAAATGGTGCTGAATGACGCTTCATCGGCCTTGGTGGCCCATCCGAATTCGACCAACCAGCTTGTCGGCATTCAGGCCGCGAAGGTCATCATGGATGCAGAGAGAAGCAACCGTGACGACCAAGACGTGTTGATGTGGGTGAACCAGTACAAGTCCTTGGTTCAGGCCATGAAGGATGTGTGTTCACAGGACCAGATACAGGCCATACTCAATCGGGTCAAATCGGAGAACGATTCAAATGACTCTTGATGAATCCGTCAGCGCCGAGGAAGCCGAATTCGAGGATTACGCCAAGTCAGGCGCATTCCTTCCGTGCCAGCTTCTGCCGCCGTCGTTCTTCATGCACCGGGTCAACATCGACCAGCCGACAGTGTACATCAAAGACACCTATGTGGCGGCTGAAGCCTGTGCCAATTGTCCTTTGCGTGAGCAATGCGAGGAGCTTGGCAAGGACGAACCCTATGGGATGTGGGGCGGTGTGTCGAGGACGAAATCGACGGGATGGCGGCGTTGCTATGAGGGTGATTACCCCTACGAATAATAAAAGACGATATCTTCACAGGACTCAGGTGTTTTGTGATTCCGAGGATGATATCACTGGTATATAAGCCATTGAGCAAAGGCAAAGACGACGGACAGAGGTGGAATCGTGGAGAAGCCGACCATAGAGGTGTTGAGAAACATCTATCTGTCGGATAGGGACGCGCAATACGTGGAGTCACAGTACCCGGAATGCCGACCGAAGGGGTGGTGCCCGACGTGTGACGGCAAGGACCCGGATTGCGACCATGAACTACAGGTACAGGCCTTCAAGCACTATGCGAACGCCGGTATCGGGCTGACCTACATGCGCATATCTTGGGACATGTATTTCGGTGACGAACGGATACGCGATTTCTGCATGAAGTACGAGGAGAACCTGAAGGCCTTCAAGGAGAACGACATCGGCATGTTGTTCCTTGGCTCCAATGGCATAGGCAAGACCACGGCCATGTCGCTCTTGCTGAAGGATTTGGTCTTGCGGAAGCAGAAGTGCTTCTTCACGACATACTCGAAGCTGGTGACCATGCTTGGGGATTCCTTCTATTCGCCGGAAGCCCGGAAAATCTACAACGACCGAATCATCAACTCGACGTTCTTGGGCATCGATGATGTCGGCAAGGAGATGACCAACAGGCTGACGACCAACACCATCGACAACGTGCTTCGTGAGCGCATACAGGCTTCACGGCCCACTTTCATGACATCGAATCTCAGCCGTGGGGAGCTTCTGAAGGAATACGGCAAGTCGTCGTTCTCATTGCTCATGGAAGCCGCGAGGATTTTCGAGATTGACGACGAGCGGGATGTCAGGTCGAATGTTCGGAAATCCAAGCTCAAACTTGCCGAGGAAGGCATAGTCAATCCGATAGTCTGAATGGCTCACGGTTCATAAATCAACGTTTTGGTATCTAATCATGGGGATGAAGCATGTCAGATATTGATGTAGAAGGCAAAGCCGTCGCGCTTTTCACCGATTCTGCAAAATTTGCGAAAATGTACAGTCTTGGACTCAGAGAGGAGTATTTCGACTCTCTGACCAACAAGGCCGCATACGAGTTCGCTGAAGGGTATTGGCGCGATTCGGGGTATACGCAAACCCCCACCAAAGAGGCCCTTGAGTCCAAGGTCGACGGGCTGAAGGTCAGGAAACCCGATGAATCGCCGGTGTTCCTTGTCCATGAGCTGAAGAAGAAGTATATGACCAGAATGGCTCAGAAGGCCATTCTCGATACGGCGAACAGTCTTGACGAGGACCCCATCCGGTCGGTGCATGAGCTGAATGACGAGCTGTGGCACATCCAGAAGAAGATGAACGAGCGCCGGAACCAGTCGAATCTGGTGGACGACATCGTTGACAGGCGCAAGAAATACCGTGAGAAGGTTGAACAGGCCAAATCCGGCGAGCTTGGCGAATCGTTGGGATTCGACGAAATCGACGAGGTGTCTTCAGGTGTACGCCCCGGTGAGCTGGTGACCATTGTTGGCGCTTCCAAGGTCGGCAAGACATGGCTGGCGTTGCTTATCGCCAAGCGGGAGATTGAGAATCACAGGCGCGTGCTTTTCCTCAGCCTTGAGATGGATGTGGAAGCCATGGTCATGCGGTTCGAGTCCTTGCTTTCGGGGGTTTCATACAATCATTATGACAAGGCCCAGTTGACCCTTGAAGAGGTCAACAAGCTCAAGGCGGCACAGGACAGGGAGAAGGACCTTGGATATATCCATTTCGTGAAGCCGAAGTCCGGCGAGAGGACCGTAGAGGACATCATCGCCATGGCCAAGGATGAACAGTGCAACATCCTAATCATCGACCAACTGTCTTTTATCGAGGACTCAAGCTCGACCAACAAGTCGGAACAGGTGTCGAAAATCATCCTCGACCTGAAGGCCGGGATATCCGATGACGAGGATTTCATGATTCCCACCGTCCTGATTGCCCAGTTCAATCGCAATGGGGCCAAGGCGGTAGCCGATGCCGACATCAGCGACATCGCATTGTCGAGCGAAGTCGAGAGGACCAGCGATGCCATCATCTCGCTGTCACAGACCCAGGAAGAGAAAAAGAACGATTCGCTCTATGTCAATATTCTTGCCTCGCGTCGATACGACATCCAGAAATTCCAGATGAAGCGCAAGCTCGACGATTGCACGCTGTTCGAGTGCATCGGTGTTGGCGACAATGCCATCGGGTCGTGATTGCCATGACACCAGTGGACGCGGTGCAGTTCATCCATGAATTCAGGCCGGGAGCGCCGATAAAGTGGAATGGCGATTGGGCCATCCATCAGTGCATCATCGATGAATTCGAGCCGCATCACATGAACGAGGACCGGAACGCTTCTGCCGGTCTGAACACAAGGACCGGTCGGTATAATTGCTTCGTCTATTCCGACCATTCCATTTCATTTCGGGAGCTTTGCCGGATAGTCGGCAAGCAGTACGAATTCGAGTCACAGGAACGCCTTCCCGAGGACATGGGCAAGGCGATAATCGATGCCCTGACACCAAAGAACGAGTCGGAAAACGCCATAGACATCGATATCTACAGCAAGCTTCATCATCCGTATCTGACCGAGGAGCGCCACTTGTCCGATGCGGTGATAGACCGGGCGCATATCAGATATGACCAGTATTCCGGCAGAATCGTCTTCCCTATCATCGAGGACGGCAAGGTGATAGCGGTGCAGAAACGAAGGCTGTCGTCCCCATCGGCTGACGGTCGCTTCTACCAGAAGTACGAGAATTCTAAGAATTTCGACAAGTCGAGGCACATCTACCACATCGAGCCTTTGGACAGGGAAGAACCGTTGTTGGTGGTGGAATCCGTCATGTCGGTCCTACGGGCATGGGACTACGGCATCAAGAACTGTTGCGCCCTGTTCGGGTCAAGGCTGTCACCGGTTCAGGCCGAGAAGCTCAAGGGGTTCCAGACCATCATCCTTGACCTTGACGGCGATGAATCGGGGATACACGGCACCCAAGGCGCTTTGAGGAAACTGCTGTCGCCACATGTATACGTATTGGATACGGTCCCCTACGGGAGTCATGATTTGGCAGACATAGGGCCGAAGAAATTCTATGAGCTGTTCGCCCATCCGCTGACTTCGGTCGAGTGGGAGATGAAGTACGGGAATCTGAAGTAGATTTTATTTTTTCTTGATAAGACGATACAATATCAATGATACGAAAGAAAGGAAAAACATCATGGCAGACGATTCTTCAAGGCTTTCCGAGCTTTATGCGTTTTTACGGGAGAACAACACCGTAAAATACATGACGACCCAAGACCTTCAGTTCAGTGACAAAATGCTTGCCACTTTCTCTGAAGAGGAGATGTCCCCTCACGGGAACATCGAAGGCGGCTATCCGATTTCCGACACCGCCTTGAAAGAGCTTGCCAAAATCATCGGGATTCCGACCGGTTTTCTGAAGAAGGTACCGAAGGCGTTGGCTTCATACAACCTGAATTATCTGTGCAAATACAACTCACGGCGGATAAGCGTGGAGTTTTCGGAATCAGAGGATGAACCGCCGACGATTTCGGAAATCACCCAGCCCGACCTTCAGTACAGTGTGCTGGACGTTGTGAACGTCCTGACCAACGCCTTTGACGGATACAGGATTGACCCGTACATCATCCAGACGGAAATCGACAACCGGTCGGTGTCGCTGGTGGCTCTGAACCCGGAGCCTGAAGAGACTCTGCTTGGCAATCTTCATCGCGGAATCGCCATAAGCGTTTCTCTGGACAAGAACCCCACCCCTTATGCGGCACCGGTGTTGGGCGACCTGTATGAAGAGACCATCACGGTCTTCAACAATCTGCTGGACGGCCATACGCCGAAATTCGATTTCGACTCGAAGGAAGTGGCCATTGACGCGCTCAGCAGTCTTGTCATGTCAGCCATCGAGAAGATGGACGACATCGATGATTATTTGGCGGAGCGTAGGGACCACAAGCTGACCGACATCAGGCACATCGCCTATGCGGTTGCCGACAGATGCGATATTTCCGTGCCCACACAGAAGAAGGTCTATCAGGCGCTTCTCAACATGCAGAACGAATCCGATGAACCGTCATCGGTCATCGATGCATCCAAGGCGGTGACTTCGGTCGAGGACCTTGTGAAGGGCGTGAGACAGGCGTTCAGGCTTGGCGCTCTTGCCGGTGACCTGTTCGATGAAACCGACCCCGATTATTGCCCGACATGCCATCAGGAGATTGACGAGGAAGGCAATCATCTCCCACAGGCCGAACTTTCCGAATGACGGGCCATGCCGGAAGACGACAAAGACGATTCCGTCCTTGAGACCCTGAAGGCCCTTTCCGTGGATGAAGCGGCTTCGGAGAACGAGAGGGAACTGGCGTTGAAGGCCATCTCCATGATGTCCGTGAAAAAGGCGGGTGTCAGGGGTGGCCTTCAGCCGGTCGACAGGGAACTCGACATCATCAGTTCCTCAGAGAATGACCTTGAGGACAGACTCAGCATTCTGACACGGTTCTTCACAGGGTCAAACATCATCTTCTACATCCAGGACGGCATGGCCCATGTGTACGGTCAGGAAGACCATGTGCGGTCGGCCTGTGCCTTGGTCGCCTATGCCGAAGGCCTGATACAGGAGCGTGATGCCAGAGGTAGCAAGCAGAGGAACGCCCTGTATGCCAAGATAACGGGGTCCACAGGCGTTGCCGACATCGTGCCGATGGAACGCCAATCGGATGTGCAGTATCGGCTTATGAAGCGCCTTGAGAGGGAGAAGGGCATCGATGTGGTGCCCGAATACTCGCACAGGGTGAAGATAGACCGAAGGTCGGCAAGGCCCTTCAGGGACCTGTAGGTCACGGCGTGTCGTATTTTAATTTTTCGGTGTTCTGTTATATTATATAAACGAAACAAGGAAAATTAAAGTTACTCAGGAGGAAAACAAAATGGCTACTAAGTCCACCAAGGTAAAGGCAATCGTAAGGCCCGACCGCATTGATGTCCTGACCGACAAGAAGGTCAAGGAAGACACCCACAAGGCTTCCCTGAAGCAAGTACAGCCACAGGTCAAGGAACTGGTCGCGCAAATCGACGGCCTTGACAGCGCGGCTTCCGTCGAGGCGCTTATCACCAAGGACCCCGACAAGCTGGCGGAATCGTACTCTGCTCTGAGGACCGTCGCCAACATCATCCCCATCGAGCTTTCCAAGGTGAACGACATCATCAAGGAACACATCGAGGACACCGACGAACCGGTGGTCAGCGAGAGGCACGAGGTGCAGTGGACGCTTTCCGAGAAGAAGTTCAAGGTGGAGTATGACCTTGACGGCCTGAAGAAGGACCATCCCGAAGTCTACAGGAAGGTCAACGTCCGCAACGGGAAGCCGATGAAGAAGGCCGACCGTCAGGCCCTTGACGACAAGGTTGCCGACCTTGAGGCACAGCTTGCCAAGTTGCGCGAGCAACAGGTGGCCGATGACGTGGCCGCAAGCTATTCGCTCAATGAGTCCGCCCTTGATGCCCTTGCCGCCACCGACGAGGAAATCGCCAAGTATCGCATCGTCTCCCAGAACCCCCGCAAGTTCTACTTCAAGAACCTGAAAAGCGAGAAATGACACTGCTGAACGACGTTTGGATACGGGAAAACGCGCCGGTTCTCTTCAGCGACTTCGACGAGAACCGGCTTCAGCCCGCCAGCTACGACCTGATTCTTTCCGGGGCGGTTCTGGTCCCCGGGCATGGAATCGTGAGTATTGCCGACCCAAGGGGCACGGAACAGGACATGGCAAGGGCCGAATTGCCCTTCATCCTTTCACCCGGTGAATTCGTCCTAGGCTCCACAAGGGACATCATCACCGTCCCCGACGACGTGGGTGCCCGGTTCGAGGGGAAATCCACCTTGGGGCGCATGGGGCTTGCCACCCATATCACGGCGGGGTTCATCGACCCCGGTTTCCATGGTTCGATAACCGTGGAAATCAAGAACATGACGACGGCGACATCCATCGTCCTGAGTCGGTCAATGCCCATCGGGCAGATATGCTTCTATGAGATGAACGGTCCTTCCAGACACCCATACGGGAAGGACAACGGCAATCATTACAACGGTCAGGTGGGTCCGAAACAGCCGTATTTCTACAATGAATGACATTCGTGTTATTTACGATTGTCGTCAAAAATTGATATAATATCGGTCAGATGCACAAAATCTGAAAGACAGCGTTGGTTGTCCACAGATAGTCCATAAATAAACAAGGCAAAACTGAAGACCGTTACGAGAGGATGACACGATATCGAAGGAAGACCGGCATGGGAAAAAAGAGAGACACGGCGAATCTGGAGCGTGAAATCAGGGCTAAGGAAGCGTTCCGTCTGTACTCGAACCGCATGACCTACATAGCGATAGGCAGAAGGCTTGGCATTACTTCGCCCACCGTCAAACGTGATGTCAACTGGTACATGGAGAACAAGGCCACGCCTGAAGAGAAGGCCCATATCGACAGAAGGACCAACGCCGACATCCAACGCGAGGAAAGACAGGAATCCAAACGCAAGAAGGACGAAGAGCGCGACCGTTGGATTCGTAGCGTAATCCGCAAGCTGATGGAAGGCAGAACCATCAAGGAAGTGGCCGCTGAAGAGGGGAAATCCGTTCCCACTATCTACAAGGTCATCAGCAATTATGAGAAGGTGGACCCCAATCTTGTTGCCGAATACAGGCGGGTCGCCAAGAGCCACCAGTTCGGCAGATTCGAGGACCCCGACGAAGCCTGACGTTCGGATATAATCGAATAAACGTTTTCATCGATACATGATTGGCGGTTTTAAATGACATCCAAGGTCAATTGCGGATTGCTGGTGAATCCCGACAGCGACGAGACTTCCTTCCTCTTCACGATTGAGAGCGACGGCCAGCTAGACAGGGATGTGAACGTCCAGAACAAGCTGGGGAACTCCATCGTCGCGGTGTCGCTCTCCACTTCCGAAGCCATCGGCATAGCCAAGCAGATTCAGACCCAGTACCTTGAATGGTCTCAGGAAAAGCTTGAGAAGGACCGCAAGGCCATGGAATCCATCAAGGAAGAGGCACAGAAGCGTGTTTCCGGGGATTCTGGGCAGAATGCGGACACCGATAAGGGTGATGACGGAAAGTCCGGGAAAACCACCGTAGAAGAGCGTACAGAGGGTGATTCCGATGACACCGGTGATTCCTCAGCGGAAAAGACCACAGGCAACGGTGAAAACAAATGAGTCCCACCGAAGCTGTATGCATCAAACTTGGGGTCATACAGGAAGTGGACATCGACAACCATTCGGTGCAGATACTGGCATCGGGTGAAATGCCCGTGACGGCCTTTCTCCCCTTCGATTCCGGTTTCATGGAAATTCCACGGGTGGGTGACATATGGGAGTTCTATTTCACAGGCAACGCCTATCGTCTTCAGAAGCGTTTCCATACGTCGTCCAATATCGATGCCGTGGTGCTTCATGAGGGCGACGTGGAAATCAGTGTGCCCTTCAATCTCTTCATCAGGGCCGCATCGTTGGATATTCAGGATGAACACGGGTACTTCTTCGACCCGGTGACCGGCAAAATCAATCCGGCAAGACTGCCCGACACCCATGCCGACGACCCTCAAGACGACGACAGCGGAAAGGGCAAGGCCGATGGCTGATGATTTGGGGCTGATTCCCCTGATTGAATCCGACAAGGACACGGAAGCATACACCAAGGAGTCGGTGGAGACCCTGATAGACGCTTTTCAGGGCAGATACAACAATCTTGAGAACAAGTATGCCTCATTGCTTGAGCAGTTTCAGGACTTCGTGAATTCCTATAACCACAGGAACAGCAAATGGCGGCAAATGGTGGAAGCCAACAAGGGGCCGAAGGCCTATTCGTCATGGGAGAAGCTCAACGAGATTGGCGACAGGAACACCTTGGCACAAGTGGTCGGTTCAGATACGGTGTATGAGTGGAGCGAAGATGAAGGATGGCACAAGGCCGAAGGGGTCTGATTCGGGGCCGCTTGGCGACACATACGCCCGTGAAGAGGAATGGCATATGCAGAGCGCGCTCGCGGGAATCGATTTGCCCAATCCACACCGCTTGGGTCCGGTGGTGCTTTTCACCGACTATCTCAATGTCGTCGCTGAGCTGTACTCGACCGTCATGACCTATCAACAGGCCTTGGACGGCCTTCAGAAGCAGAACCGCTATCTGATGGCCAAGGTGCAGTCAAGGGTGGATGAATCGAAGCCCTATGGGAAAGAACCAAGAAAAGCATGAAACTCAATGCCAAGGTCATAAACCGCTTGATGTCGAGCATCTCCCCACAGATGATTCTCCATGATGTCCTTGACAGCAAGAAGACGACACCATGGAATGACGACGTGCTGGAATTCATGGAATCCGACCGTTTTTGCGGGATGTCTCTCTATCCTTTGCAAAGGCTGATGTTCAAGCTGTGGAGTCTGCAAATCGACGATTTGACGGATTTCGAGAAGCAGAAGATAGACGAATGGTCAAAGAGCTTCCAGAACACCAGCTACACGACCGGCATCAGCACCGACATCTATGAGCGCATAGACACCCTGAAGAAGGACGGATACGACCATTTCCCCACGGTCATACTGATTCTTGGCCGTCGTGCATCGAAATCACTGCTATCCGGCGCTTACATAGCCTATGAGGATGCAAAACTGCTGTGGAACGGCATACCTTCGGTTTCCATGTCGAATATGGATGCCTTGGGGATAAAACAGGACAACATCGTCGGTCAGGACTTCTTCGTCGAGGACACCTTTGACGACAACATGAATTTCTCAGGGGTCTCCAAGGATACGTCGGTCTACTCGATTTTCATGGCGACATCGGCCACACAGGCACAGGAATCCATATTTTCCGATTACTACAATGCCGTTCTGTCGTGCAAATGGCTTCAGCCGTACATCCTGAGAATCACGCCGTTCCAAATCGTCTATCAGACCATCAACGACAAGCTGATGACGATTGACTATCTGGAGAAGGGCCTTCCGTTGGAGTCGGAATTCGCTTCGATTGTCGCAAGGCCCATATCATCGAATTCCAATTCCATCCGTGGCCGCGCCATCATGAATTTCGTCTTTGACGAGGTGTTCTTCTCGCAATCCGGCGAATCGGCACGGTCAGGTGAACGCTCCATCAAGGCCATTTTGCCAGCAATGCAACAATTCGGTGCCAATCGTTGCACCATCTATCCGTCATCGCCATGGACCCGTGAAGGATATGTGTATAGGATGTATCTACAGGGGAGAAACCTTCTGGATTCCTACCTTGAGAGTCAGGGAAGACCGGTGAACCGGAAGACCAAGGACGAAGCGATGGATGAAATCGACAAGGCCGGTGAGGAAATCATTCAGGACCCCACCATTTTCATAGCCCAGCTTGAATCGTGGCGGCTGTATGAGAATTACAGGGACCAGTCCTTCAGACCGACCTACTATCCCGGGTTCTCGCCCAAGAAGCTCGAGCTGGTCAATCAGAACGGCGAGCGGATGACCGTGGATGCCAACACCAATGCCAGAGTGGGCCAGTATGTGTCCATCAGCGATGAAGACGGTGATGACGAATGACGGGCGACTTCAGGGTGGTTTACAGAAGGGGCTTCATCAATGAAATCGAGGAATGCGGGACCTATCCGTCGTTCAAGACCGCCCTGAACGCCATGGATTCGGCAATCCATGCGTGGGACGGCTATGACAGGAAAGTGACCTTCATGATGTTCTTCGATGATGTGTGCATATACCGTATGTTCAGGGAATCGTTGTTGCCCAAAGGTCGTCATTCGAGCGTGTTCAGGTATTCCCATGATTGGGGCGAGCTGTCGCGCAAGGATGCCCATTACGTGGTGATTAATGGAGAATCCGATGATATTGTCAAGGATTGTGGCATTGATTTGGATTCTGCTGTGAATTCGTTGGGCAAAGGGTCGGGGAAATTCATCGGATTCTTCACCGACAAGGCCAGAAGAAGAAAAATAATCGGCAATGCCCTCTTTGTCGTCAGTGTTTTCATATTCATGGCTCTCTGCATCATCGGGTATTTCATATCACGTACATATGTCGATAAGGCCGCAAGCCTGATAGCCACCGTCCTGTGCATTCCGTTCATCGTCTATGTGGTGCATTGGGCGTACAAGGATTGGCGGTCAAAACCGTACATCCATCTCAATGTCATGAAGATAGCCTGTCCTTGGATGGCGCAACGAAAGACCGGGGGAGTGGCATGAGGATTCTAGGGTCATCAGAGGAATCGTTCATCGACAAAAACGTCGGGTCCTATGTGGCGTTCACCGATTACATGCGGGGGATACAGGTCGCTGGCATCATCAGAAGCCGCAAACGCTTTCTGCATCCACAGGAATGCTATATTCAGGTGGTTCATTGCATAGACATCAACAACGACACCTTCGTCGACGGTATTGACGAATATATTTTGGGTGTCGAGGATGATTTGGTGTGTAAGATTAGGGATATGAGGTTCTATTCCGGCGAGCAGAACTACCGGGATTTGAATGTCAAATGGAGAAGGGCCACGGAAAAATCCTCGACATAGGGATGGCAATAGCGGATGAAGCACAAGGGATTCAGGTTGTTTTTGACAGTCGTGCTAGTCGCTTTGGTCATCCCTTTGGTCGTTGTCGGCGCAAAAGCCCTTTTAGGAGCGCTTTTCACTGTTCTGGTGCGCCCGTTTTTTGATTTTGCATTGTTCATATGGCTTATAATGGCTTTATGAGCGGAAAACCGGGTTCCCCTGACGATTCGGAAGAGTCTGAAGAGGATTATAGAAGACGCGAGCGTTGGGACTTTGAGTCTTGGCGCTTCATCGGCATTCTTTTGGCTGTCGGTTTTCTTGGCCTTGCTGTCATACTGAAGATTCTTGGAGCCTGACCATGAGCATCAGAAATGCCGCAATCTGCCGGACATGCAACCGTTCCGGCCCGAAATGCACCATGCATAAGGTCGTTCGTGATGGATTCGTCATCGGGTACGAACATGACAATTGTGATGATTTTGTGGATTTCAGCAAGGAAATAGCAAAGGGTTCCATCTATGATTCCACCGACAACCTGATTGTCAATCAGAACGGCATCGATAGTCAGATATCCATTGATGATACCTGAAGGAATAAGATTTTAGTTTTTGCGTTTTGCCGATATGATATACTGAAAATGCAATATATGAAAGGCAGATACGATGAAAAACCGATTATTAACGCCAAAGGACATTCGGGACTGCACATTCACGGCGAGGACATCGAAACTGACCAGACGGGAATGGTACGATGCCGCCGAGGTCGATGAACTTCTCGATAATCATGTGGTTCCCACGGTCACGGCCCTTGGTCACGAAGCCATCGGAAGGATGATGGCTAGGGAACGAGCCAACAGGCATTACATCGTGGTCGACGAAAACGGAAAAAGAATCTTCGAGACCGATTCGGAAAAGGAACTGGATTCGCGTCTGAAGTCGTTGCGTAGGTTCAAGGAAGAGCTTGGCAGACTGATTCCCAAGGATTTTCTCAAAGGCACAGGGTTCAGGCACGCAAGACGTGTCGGGAACGCCATATAGATTTAAATTTTTGAAAAACGTTATATAATATAACCGTAAGTCAAAAACGAAAGGCATGGAAATGGTCAAGGTGACGAATTTCGAGGATAATTCCGACAACGGGTATGTGGACCTGACAATCCAGACCGGAAACGACGGCAGTCAGTACAACATGCAGATTACCGCCTTCACCCCGGAATTCAACGACTATGAGTCGGTGGGCATCACCGACGAGGACGAGGGATACGCCTTGTCCGAGCTTGTTTCCGGCATTTCCTCATACATCAGGTCAAAGGAAGGCTGATTGTCATGGACACCATAGAGGAGACACGAGAGGGGCTGACCAACAGGGCCGTCGAAATTCTTGGTCATGTTCTGGCAAACAAGACGTTCGATGTCATAGCCAATTCCGATGAATTCGGAACCCCGTTCGTGTCGGTGGATTATTCCTATGTCGAGGATGATGGCATAATCGCGCCCGAGACCAGAGAAGCATCCGCCAGAGTCTATCTGGGTCACTTATTCGATGGCGCTCCATATATCGCCCGGATTTTCACGGAATATCTTTGCGGTTCCTCATATTCGATTTACGCCAAGCGGTTGACTGTGGGGAACGGCCCGGTGTATCAGACGACATTGCGGGTTGATGACAAGCATTCGTTCGATTATTTCGTCAAATTCGACATCGCCAATCGTCTTGCCGTCGATTGGGTCGGAAGGCTGAAGCGGGACACCGAGAACTATTACAAGCGCCAGACCTTCATCTTTGATGGCGAATCGCTCCATGGGTCTTTGGAGTGAAGGCGAGTGATGGCCGGTAAACCCAAGAACACCGAGAAGACAAAGAGTTCGGACATCATAGCCGCATTGAAGGACAGGTATTACTACAATTCATGCGGTTTCTTCACTGAGGTCGAGACGGGAATCGACGACATCAGCCGTGGATACCGCATCGATGCCGTGCTTCTGCACAGGGCCGACAGGAAAATCTCGCTTGAGGGCTTTGAGGTGAAGATAAGCAGAGGGGATTTTCTGAGGGACACCAAGTGGCAGTTCTACAAGGATTATGTCAATGCCTTGTCGGTGGTCTGCCCGTTGAATATGATAAGGCCTGAAGAGGTCCCCGAGGAATTCGGGCTGATGTACTACAGTCCCAAGACCCATAAGGTCAGGTTCAAGAGAAGGCCACAGGTCAACCCCGATGCCGATATACAGTCGGTCAAGGACACGCTTCTGACGAAATTGTCGTATATGAACACGAGCAGAACCTACAGGTACGACAAGTTCCTGAACGCCGAAGCCTATGTGAAGGGCAAGGAGATGTACGAGGACATCGGAAGGGTCTTCGGCACCAGAATGGCGAAGGACTTGCAGAAGTACAAGGATATGCTCAAACACCCGGACGGCACCCCCTATGGAAGGTTCTATGATGCCGTCAGGAAAACCATGTCGGAACGCAACCACTGGATTCCGCCGATTGACGGAACGGGTTCTGAGGACAATGTTCAGCCAGCTATTGACAAATTCAGGGAAGCCGTGGTTTCGCTCTCACGGTTTGATGAATACAGGAACATGCTTGAGAGCCTGAAGAACGGTGTCGACTATGAACTGGAAAAACTGGACAGGATAGAAGGCAAGGTTCCCGAGAACAACGGCGTTGACACCGAAGGGGAATCATCCTAGTGTAGGGACTACAAACCACTTCGGTATCTGCTTGTTTGGATTATCGTTGGATGGAACCCGGGATTTCCGTTGATTCGGATTTTCCGGGTTCTTGTATTCGGTGCGGTTTGACCATGGAAGGATTTCCGTCTATCATGGAACCAGTTCGCAAACGGAACTCTTGTTAATGTGTTCATGAAAACGGCTTGGTGGATTTTTCGGAGTTCATCAGGTCGTTTTTTCATATTCCGTGTATTGTGCATCTTCTGCAAATATTGATGATGGATTCCGATAGTCCATAAGAACCGGATTTACCATGGAACCGCTGATGTGCAAAAAACACTCGCATCAGCATAGTTGGCTAGTCGGATACGGTCCGGGAACCCCTCAACCTTTTCGGGCCGTATCCTTTTATATTCGTTTTCCGAAATCCGCGAAACCGTTGTATGATAGGAACCAAGGTCGGTAAGGTGCGAGTGCGACCACAAAAACATAACCGCATCCATAAATATCCATAGACGGACATTTCGGTGTTTGTTCATATGGCATATTCTCCTTAAGGACAGGGAAACAAGAAGGATTCCTGAAAAATCCGAATCGTCCCTGTCCCTTTTTCTTTTTTCCGAAGTCCGCCGATTCCACTGTGGGAACATAGGATATGGGCATTGAAGGGGAACAGGAAGAGAAACCATCATCATTGCCTGTATATCCATGAAGTTCTGCATATGAAGAACCAATCGGTGTTGCGGATATGAACCTTGGTATGCATACAGGATTCATCAACGGATTCCGTCCATCCTATAAACCCTGTAAGGAAAAGCCATATGTCTGTATGCAGATTCCGTGAATGATATGGATGTATACACGAAAAACACATTATGTCGTATTTGGAAATAAAACGATATGATATACCCGGAATGACGGAATATGTAAACGAACCCCTATGAAAGCATCGGGAATCCTCGTATGGGGGAATGAGGTATCATGGGCATCGGAGACCGCAACAGGTTTCCGGGCGTTCCCCTGTGGGTGTTGAGAACAAACCAACAATCTAGGAAATCTTACATGTAGCCGTGAAGATGACAGAACCCACAGGGGAATGCCCATACTTCTCACGATGACGGAAAGCGAGCGTTGGGCTTTATATGGAACCGGGTTCTTTGTCAAGGACGACGAGAAGGATAGAGGGGTTCCTGAAGGAAGCCGGAATCGAAAAGTGGCACGTCGACGACGACGAGGAATCCGGCATAAGGACGATTCTGGTGCATAAGGACTATGACAACCAGTTCATGGTCAGAATCGACCGCAAGGGGAACATGCAAGGGTTCTCGACCATCAACGGGGTCGATACGACGATGAAGGACATGGGCGTGGCCGAAGAGGAGATAATGCGGTTCGCCCATGACGTGGGGACGGGGGAAGGCCGGTGGCGTGACCAGACAAGTTTCCGGTATCTGTCCCTGACCGACATGGCGAATCGGCTGGGGATAGACACGACGGTCATGGCGAACTACAGACTGCCGTTCCCCGATGTGTATGTGGGCGAGCGTAGGGGGTGGACCGAGGAGACCTTCGGCAAGTGGCGGGAGCGCCATCCGGGGGTGGGAAGGAATGCGAAGCCGGTCAAGGCCAAAAGGCGCGGCAAGGGCAGACGGAAACGCGAACGGAAGTACGAGTGGTGAGAAACGCCGTTTGCGCTCGCGGAAGGGTGTTGTACAGTGGGAACCAAGCCGTCGACATAATCCGCGACGGCATTCACCATTGGTGATGGTGACAGTGCAATGAAATGGTCCCCGTGATTCGCGTCATGGGGATTTTTCATGCTTGCGGATTGTGTCTGTCATGTATATAGTGGGAATCGGAACTGTCGGGCATCTCCTAGCAAGATTCGTCTGCTCTTCTGGTTCATGTTGTTTTCTGCACTGTTCTCCCCCGTGACGAAAATCGCGGGGGTCTTTTTGTGTTTGCGGAATCTGTTGTGCCGTGCCTATACTAGGAATCACAGTTCACCAAAAATTGATTTGACCGATTCTGCCTTGCCCCTGTGATTGTCTTCATGGGGGCGACCCTTTATGTGCAGAAGTCCGTCGCCGGATTATCTGTGGTACAATGGTTCGTACCGGAAAAAAGTTCATTGGTCCCCTTTTTGTGGTGTTGTTGTTGCCATGGTTCAGCGACACCACAGGGGGATTCTTTATATGGTCTGATTATCGGTGTATGATGGTCAGTGCCGCGAAAGTTTCAAGCAGTCTGACCCGTGGTGCCGTTGTTCCTCTGATTCGGCGGCACCATGGGGTTTTTCATATGGTCCGGTTGTCGATGTACAATGAGTGGTGTGGGATTCATGGAATCCCCACGGTCTTCCCTGTAGGATGTTTTCCTTTCTTTTTGTACAATATCCATTGTCCTACAGGGAAGGCCATTTCATATCTTCGATTGCAAGCTTGTCGGTCGGGTGGTATATTGGGAATCGCCATAATTGGCTTGTTGTAACGACAGCCTTCGGTGCATTCCCCCGTGCCGAAGGCTTTTCCTTTGGCCTGATGATTGATTGTGAAGAATATGTGAACAAATGACCGATTGTTTGCATACTATAACCGAATTGTATATATTGAAAATTGTCAGTCATCGGGTTGGCCAAGTTTCCGGTGGTTGGCGGGACCTGAAGGCCGTGGAAGGCCGACCGGCTACCGGGGGACACCAGTCGCCTTATGGGGCCGGACCTTCCTAGGGCCTTCAGGACTGTCGAAAGGGCTTTTCCCGCATCGGCCATATGTACAGTGGTCGGTTCCGGGTGGCCCTTTTCCTGTTTCTGCATTATGATGAAGATGTTTTTCGGGCGACCGTACTTCCCTTTCCGGTGTTTTCATGTGGGCACCGGGAAGGGTTTTTCATATGTCCGCGAGCGCGGACCGTCTTCATCATGGTCTGTCCTATAGGTTAGTTCGCTCGTTGTCCCGGCAACGCCAAAATGGAAATGTGAAGATTCACGTTCGTAAGTTGCGAATCCTCTGTGGCTGTGCCTATCATATGGACCGTTGGAAGCCATCACTGCTTAGATTGTCTTTGACAGCCGCATACTACGGTGGCATTCGGCTCCCCTTGCACAAGGAATCCTCTGTTTCATGTGCAAGGGATTTTTTTATTTTCAATCGGATGGTATATCATATAACCGGTTCGTAAAAACAGGAAAGGAATGGCCATGGGAAGCATCGTGTACAGCATGAGGCGTGGGTATCTGGTGCTTATCTTCGTGATTCAGGCGCTCGCATTCTTCGGTGCCGGTGTCACATGGTCGGAAGGCCATTATGTCGCCATGTCGGTCTTCGTGCTTGTGGGAATCATCCTCTTTGCCTGTCTGCTCTACCATATGGGCATGTGCAAGGTGACGGTGCTTGGCGGTGACGACGGGGTGTATCCCGATGAAGGGATGAAGAGGACGGACTACTGAAGGCCGTTTCCTTATTTGTGAATGAATTGTGAAGTAATGGTTATAGATTTTAATTTATGGCAGAAAGGTTATACTATATAGATAGAAGTCAAAGGAACAAGTGCTGACAGAGGAGCATGAAATGTTCGGTTACATCGAGAGCAACACCAAGGTCAACGTCAATGAAGCGGCTGACAAGCTGGGACTCAAGGCATGGACCCGCCCCGGCAAGCCTGACGATGTGCGGTTCTACCTGAACAGGCCAGACCTTCAGAAGGTGTGCCTGAACCAGTCCTACTACAAGTCCGGCAACGTCAGCGGTTGCGAGTACATCGACTTCGACGGCGAGCCTTGCCCCGTGGCCCATGCCCGTGCCTACGGCTACGGCAACAAGACCTATATCGACAAGGACGGCAACGTCTGGACCAACTGGCGGCCCTATGGCTACGATTACGAGAACTTTGCCGAAGCCGTCGCCGTCAATCTGAACAAGAAGCTGGAAGACCAGACCCTATAAACAAGGGTTCCGCGAGCGCCGTCGCCTGATTGGCCGAAAGGCCGGGGCGGCGGTTTCGTCGGTGCCGGGAAAGGAAAGCAGAATGTATGGCGAAAGCGACCACAATTTCCTTAAAGAGACCAAGGACGAGATTGAGGAATCGGGGCATATGACCGATGACATCGAGTTCATCGGCAACCGGAACAGGACGATAAGCCTTGGCGGCTGGGAGGGGTTCGCCAAGGCAATCGACAGGACATATTACAACAGCTACGGCAACGCCGAGGTCGCCGGTGACCTTGCCATATTCTTCAAGGACCACTCTGTCATGTTCCGGCATGAGTATGACGGTGCCGAGTGGTGGGAGTACATCCCGTCGAGCGAATCGCACAGTAAGCCGCCTGTGGCCGTTCTGGAACCGGAGAAGTTCTGGGTCGGTATGTTCTTCTCTTCGCTTGACGACCAGTATGAGGACAGCCTGAAGCAAAAGAGCGAGGAAGCCATCAAGAAAAAGATGTCGAAAATCTGATGTGAAAGCCTGAAGCAACAACAAATGAAGGGAAAACAACAATGACAGGTACGGAAATCATCAGCAAACTGACAGGGCGCGTGACCGGGTACAGGGCGTTCCAATACGCCAATTCCCTGATTGAGCGCTTCCTTGGCAGACAGGTCGATTCCTTCCCCGAGGATTTCGGAATGCTGGAAAGGACGGTCGACCAGAACGGGAACGTCCTCTACTCGCTCAGCAATCCCAAGAAGCTGTGGGGGATGCTGACCTTCAGGAACAACAAGTTCTATCCCGAAAACCGTGGCGGCATCATCATGACCGATGCATGGATGACCTATGAACCGAAGCCCGGCGATGTCGCCACCGATTATCATTTCGATTCCACATACGCCCATATCGACCCTTCAGTCCCCCAATTCGACGACGATTATTTCGACCAGTGCCTTCATGGTCTGCTGAACCTATATCTGAGTACCACCTACCCGGCACCCGACGATTATGAGGATTTCTTCGACAGGGGCGCTCGCGGGGGAATCCTCACCTATGGGTGGTACAACAAGGATTCCGATTGGGAGACATGGAGAAGCGCCTTGGTCATGGAAGCCGCGAGCGCCGTCATCGATTCCGCGAGGGAGCATGGGTTCATCTACATCGACAGGCCGAATTATTCACAGTACGGGTGCGAACTGTCGTTCAGCCATGGCATTCAGGCGACAATCGCCATGAGGAAATCCGAGATGAAGGGCGATGCCCCCTTGGACTTCTTCATCGATTTCGAGAAGTCGAGCGTTGCCGCTTCCGAGGTCAAGGACAGGTGGACCAAGAGCCATTATGAGAAGGCACAGGGGCCGAATCTGTATGAGCGTGTGAGGAATAATGTTGACCGCACCTTTGCCGAGATGGGCGACAGCAAGGCGGTCATGAACGCCGAATCCATCGATTCCAACGGTGCCATCGACACCGAGTAATCGGTTCATGTTCTGATTCGGAACGGCAATTCTCAGGCCCGGTGTGCGCTCGCCGGGCTTTTTTTGCATCTGCATTGTCTATTGTGTATAAGTTGTGAAGGAATTGTTATTAATTTTAATGTATTAGATATTTTTTATACCATGTAGTTGAAAGCAGAAGCATATGAACCATCAGGAAAGGAACGACAATGGGCAAGGCAACGAGGAATCAGAATAAGCAACCGTTAGAATGGGCGTGCAAGCATTTCGAGGATTTCATGGAGAAGGTGAAGGCCGAACACCGTGATTTCTTCGGCGTTTGCGAGCGCCAATACGACAGGAAGGCCAACCGGTACCATTACACGTTCGACAGCTATGGTCTGTGGGGCATACTGAAGGTCACCCTGAGCGATGCCTGTTCCGATTTCCGGTTCGACACCGACAAATCCACCATCATCGGCATCCATGTCGTGGTGGAGAGCAAGACAGGCAAGGACAGCCAAGGAAGGCCTTGGGGCGTTGACCGGTATGAGTGCTTCAACGTCAATCCCTACGGCGACAGGAACAAGCCGAACGGGTACACCACCCTTGATTTTTGCGAAAAATACATCCGCCCCTTTGTGGAAACCTATATGGGCACCAACGATTCCGTGACTGACCAGCAAGGGTTCTTCAGCGAAATCCTTGAGAAGATGTATGTCCATTCCTATTTCGGCCAGATTGATTTCGATACCGTGTTCGATACGGCTTGCTTGGACTGCATTTCAGCGATGATTGTCTCCCATGCCAAAGACCATGGATTCGATGTCGATGTGAAGGAAAGCGACGGCGTATGCAGAACGTCAATCGACAGGTACCGTGACATACGGTTCAATGACGGCCTTGTCATCAGGACGAGGTTCGATGCCTATAAGCCGATAGGGGAGCCGAAGTCGATGATGTGGCTTGCGGCAATCCTTGACGACGAACCGCTTATGCAGAACGGTGAAACCATCGAGTATACGAATGAGGAGAGCAGAATCGATGCCACGCTTCCCGGGTTCTACAAGACCGGCGACCATGTGCTTGACGGCCTTTTCCGCGCAATCCGCGAGCGCCTGAACAGGGAATCGTGAACCGAATCGCATAGGCCCGGCATTGGTTCGCCGGGTCTTTTTTGCATGTCCGAAGGACAAAGGAAAGGCCCCGGACTCTTGCGAGCCTAGGGCCTGAGCCGGATGTGCGCCTATTCGGCGGCGACCACGCCGGGGACGACTTCATGGTATTCCAGGTCGTGGATGAACACGGCATAGGGGCCGGGGCAACCCATGCGCTTCCGCAACTGTTCGGTGCCGTCGACCAATACACGGTCTTTGAAGTTTTCGTCGGGCTGTGTGATTTCCATGAAGTACCCGCGATACTTGGGGGCACCGTTGCGGAACCAGGTGAGGAACTGGACGACAGGGCTGTAGTCCTTGGCCTTCCCCATGCTCAGGGCATTGTCGGAATAGGCCTGTGCGAGACGATTCCTGTCTTCGGAAGTCAGGTTGCCGAAAAGGTCGGTGGTGATGTTCGCCATGTGAGCGTCCATGATGTCTCCCTTCAGTAGACAGTTGCCATTATGCCACTTGATATGTGTATGAATTGTGAAGGAAGGGTGATTGATTTTAATATCTGTTATGTAATGTATAAAATTGCCTATAGAAACTATGGAAAGGGCAATCATGGGCAACAAAACCGCCAATGCATTCAAGGGGCTGATGGACAGGTCGGTGTCCAATGCCGACGTGGCCGGTGACAGCGATGTCGTCGAGCGCCTGATGGACCACGGGCTTCTCCCGTTTTCGATGGTCCATGGTAACGAAGGCCTTGTCGAGGACATCGCTTCAAAGAGAAGACTGCCGATTGTCGAGTTCGGGTACAGGGAATTCGAGATGATGGAGAGGACCTACCCGAGCCTTGTTGATTACATGTTCCTCAGCACCGGCGTATCGCCCGTGGTGGTCATCAATCTTCGCACCCTTGAAGTCTTCGATTTTCTGGCGGCGGTCATCAACGCCACTATGGGAGACGGCAAGGGGTCAGAAACCACCCTTGATGTCGAGAAGGTCGGGAAATGGTTCGACACCGAATGCGAGCGCCCGAGCCTTGAGGAACTGGCGAGAACCGATTTCAAGGGATTCAGGGAGCATGTCGACTCAGCCATGGCCGGTGTGTGGGGAGACCCCAAACTGGAGCTTGTGTGGTCGCTGGTCCCGTGGGGTGCCGTCCCGGAGAAGAATCGGAAGGAATGCCTCATGGTCATGAGGGAGAAGGTCCTGTCCATCCGCCAGTCCATCGAGTATCCGAGCAAACGCCTTGACAGGGATATGGTCAGGGTGCTTCGGGCCACCAAGGGGCGGCATACGGGAATCGAGAAGCCGGTGACCGGACCGATGACCCTCTATCGCGGCGAGCGCGACAAATCGACCCATTTCGGCATGTCATGGACCACCGACCCGGAGACCGCACGGTTCTTCGCCACCCGGTTCGGTGAACAGCCCGATTCCGTGGTCTACTGGTGCGAATTCCCGGAGAAGGACATCCTCGCCGTGTATGGGGACGATAGCGGGGCCGACGAACAGGAAGTGCTTGTGGATGTCAGGGACAAGGCCGCGCTCGCAAACGCCGTTGCCGAAGACCAATGCGGGGAACAGGCCTGATATGCCCTGTATGGACGTTCAGGGCGGTTCTGGCTGGGTTTCACGCTTCATGGGTCTTCCTGTAAGGGCAAGGTGTACGGAAGTGCTTGTGGACGGCATGAAGACATGGATTCACTTGTTTCGTATTTTTGGAAATTAGTGATATAATATAACTGTTAGTGTAAATATTAACATTCATGAAGGGAAGGCAATCATGGAAAACGGATACTGGAGATTCGTCAGGACCGAAGGACGGAACATCTGGAAGGCCGCTGATGATTTCGCCACCGCCAGTTGGCAGTGGCCGGGTTCCGTCGTCAAATTCCGCGAGCAATACGGCGTGGAAGTGGTCTTCCGTGACGGGCTTGGCGGGGAGAAAATCCCGGTCGGTGTCACCAATGATGCCGGAATCGCCAATCTGCCCGGAAGTTGGTGCAAGCCCGACAGGCACGGCATACGCAAGCCATATTACACGAACACCGAGGGAAGGGACATGCTGAATTCCATGGCGCTGAAGCCGCCGGAGCTTCACGGTCTTCCCAAGTATTCGATTGAGAAGCTGAAAGACGGCGGCAGTCGTGTGTGGGGAACCGATTTCTTCGTTTCGGAAGCTGATGGCTATGTGTATGCGCGCATAGGGCCGAACGCCGACTACGACCCCGATATCTGGCTCCCGGTGTCCGAAGGCGGCTTCAACAAGGCCTTGGAGTCGTCTGGAATCCATGACTTCGACAGTAAGGTCGAGGGGTTCTATGTCATCAACAGAGGGGGACCACGGTATCTTTGGAAGCCAATCGCCAGCGCCGGGAAGACCGGAGACGACGGGAAGACCGAGGAATCCTGACAATGGCCGAGGACATCAGAATCAGCAAGCCGACAGCCGACATGATACGTGATTTCGTCTATGAGGGGCTGATGAAGGCCTACGGCGACATGGCGCGGCAGTACGAGGAAGAGACCGGGGGCGACGGCTGGAAGCCGCTGAAGGCCGGAAACCGGGACGCATGTCATGGCAAGAGGTATGTCCGGGACCTGTACCCGTTGGCAATCACCGAGTACGACGGCGACAGGAAGTACCGTGATTCCGCCATGCTCAAGGGCGAGAAGGCCGTGGTAGATGTTGGTTCCATTGTCGGGGGCCACAGGGACAGGAGCGCTCGCAAGACCCCGGACAATGCGATTCGCGTGGAAGCCGACGACGGAAGGACGGCGGAAGTGCGCCTTTCCGCCCCTTGGACCACGAAATCGGGGAAGCACCGTCTGCCCGTCGTCAAGGTGACGGTGGCTGAGTGGGGTCCGGTGAGGGACACCGATTTCGACTAGCTGTTTATTTTAATTTTCGCGTGTTATGTGATATAATATAAACGAAAAAGGAAAACGAAACATCCGAAGGGGATGGGGACGATGGCAGAAGCAACAGCTACAAAGCAGAAGACCTACGACGACGGAATCGACTATCCGGGTCGTCATCTGCAAAAGTGGATGGACGACAACGGCTACGACATCGACAGGGTGTCCAAGGAGACGGGGCTGTTCCCCCGCATTATCGTCGGAATCCTCAAGGGGACCATTCCGGTGTCGGAAATCATCAGCACGGCGCTGTGGGACCTGACCGACATCACCAAGTGGGATGAATGGGAGGATGACTACGAGAACAAGCGTCTGGAGTACAAGGGCGCTTCCGGCGCGTCGACCTACCAAGGGTTCAACGACTGGTGGGAGAAGATGTCGTCCAGCGAGCTTTCTGGCATATGGGTCGAAATCACCACAATCGAATCGGCAAACAAAATCATCGGCCAGCTTTCCCCTGAAGGCAACAACGATATGGTTATCAGGTTCGGTAGTGATTCGGTGCATATCCTCACCAAGAACGACCTCAATGATGATTGGTGGCTTTATGACCTGAACATGGACGTGAAGCGCATTGCGTGACCACCGAACGGAACAGAAAGGCGAAAAAATGAAAACGGAAATCGAGGACTATACGGCGGTGATGAATGCGGACAGCGACGATTCGCTCGACACATTCAGACCCGACCATGGTTTCGATGAAGAGGACAACGGTGTGGAGCTGATGGCGAGCGCCACCCGCCATGTCCTCAGAAACGAAATCAAGGCCCACGGCGGCATTGTGAGGGTGTGCGGGTTTCGGTACGACGAGGACGGTCTTGTGTTCCGTCTTGACGGGCCGGAAGGCAATGCGAAGATTGCCGTGGAGCCGGTGAGGAAGGTTGACGGAGTATATGTGAGGTTCGGAGATTTCGGATTTCAGGTTTTCCATGTGGTCGTCAGGCCCATGTACCTGTGGTCGTCCCCGCATGAGGACACATACAGAATCACCCTTGAGAACTGGGTTTCATTCTCCCATGAGACCACCATGGTGTTCCCCTACAACTGGGGCGGCAAGTACCGGCCCGACGACCGGTTCGTCAGAATCATGGAACAGGTGTTCAAGGCGCTCGCTGACGGGACCGTTGACGACGGGCCGTTCGTGGAGAAGTACGTCCCGCCCGAAGACCATGAGGAAACAACGATGGACTATGTGAACGATACGGCGGTGAAACGCATATGTGGCTGAGCAGATGGAAGACCGACGACGGTGAAAAAGAGCGCAAGGAACGCAACGACAGGCTCATAAGCGAACATGCCCGTGTGGACGGCAGAATCGACAGCCTGTACAGGGGCCAGATGGGGTCATACAGGCCCGAGGAGATGAAGGCGACCGATTGTGCCGACCTGATACGGAAGGCCTTCAGTGACAAGCAGAAGGGCGATTTCGACGGGTTCCTTGACGGCGTGACCGCATGGGACGGGAAAAGGACCCTTGAATATGTGAAGTCCATGGGGAATCAGGACACATTCGGCACCACCGACTTCAATGCGTTCTATATGAGCCACAGGCTGGGTATGCACCCCGAGGACTTCACTTACAGGTACTCAAGGTCGAAAGAGGACTGGGACTACGACTACGGCGTTCCGTTCTCGATGATGTCCAACATTTACGGAAAGGCCCTGATGTTGAGGGACTGGGTGATTCTTGAGGATTCCTCGCCCTACAAGGTGCTGGTTGAGCTGGTGAACATCTACCCCGCTTCGCCGTGCGAGCTGATTTTCAACGCCGGTGCCTCGAAGGACGACTACAAGCGTATCGGCTTCATGGTCGTCAGAAGCAAGGAGACCGTCGTGGACGATTTCGTGGGCTTCATCACCGGGAAGGCGTTCAAGGACGACGGGAACCTTGCCGTCTATCCGGTGGTCAAGGACATCGGGTACCGGAACATGCTGAGGTACGGATGGCTGGGCACCAAGCCCCTGTTCTGAAGGCTTGCGCTCGCATATGCGGATTGCATAGGAGGTGAATGACATGACGATGAAGGGCGAAGACGACGTGCAATGAGAAGGAAGCGGCACTGGAGAAGACCGCGACGTTGCAGAAGGACAGGGAAGATTCGCTACCGTGACCTTCTGGGGGCGAAGATGGCGCTTGCGAGCGCGAAGGCTTCAAGAAGCCCCATGAGGGAAGAGAAGCGGATATACCGGTGCCCGTTCTGCAAAGGATGGCACCTTACCAGCCAGCAACACAGGAAGGACAAAAGGGCATGAAGGGGATTCTGGCGGGTCTTGTGACAAGACGGCACAGGGACAAGACCGATGAAGACATCGGGCATGAAGCGCATTATGACAGGTATTCCGATTTCGTCGATGTAAGCGGATTCGGTCTGGCCGGTGGATACGACCATGTATCGGCTGAAGCCGTGGCCGTCGTTCTGGAGTCCTATCTGCACAACGCCTATGAAATGCATGAAGCGACCGATGACATCAGGGGACTGTTCGCGCGCAACGGTGAAGGGATGAAAACGTCGGATGACAGAATCTATATGGTCAATCCCGTCGACAGCAAGGAGTTCGTCAGGGTGTGGGTCCATCAGCGCCCCAAGGACAATCCGAGCGTGGTCGTCATTCTGAGCCATGTCATGCAGTACGACTATGGGATTGTCCCCTTCGATGGCGGAAACGGGGAAGCCATGGTGGTCGTCACGCCCAATATCGGACAGTTCGCCGTTCGTGGTCTGGATTCGGTGGTCGACGACTTCAAGGCGCTTGTGGATGACGGGCCTTACCGATTCAGGGAAACCGCCGAATACGGCAGATTTCATGTGCATGGAAACATCGAGAGGAATGTCATGACAGACGGTTGTGAAGTATTGAAGATAAACGCCGGTTTTGAAGAATCAAAGAATGGAGAAGCGCAATGAAAGACAGTGGGAAGAAAGATGATGTACAAAAGGTCGTCGTCAAGGAATCGAATGAATATCCTGAAGACATTTCCATAGAAGCTGTGGGAATGGTCCTCAAGGCGTTCATGGAGGAAAAGTATCAGGTCGAGGATGTCACCCGCCGTATGGCTATCTTCATGAAGGCCAGCGACGACAGGATACAGGAATTCCGCGATGAAGTGTATCTGGTAAGGCCGAGACACGGCAATGAGACGGTCAGGGTGTGGATAAAACAGTCCAAGAAATCGGTGATTGTCGAATTCACCCATGTCGTTGAATACGATGATGATTTGATTCCTGTGGTCAGTGAACACAATCGTCATTCTGTATTGCAACCCCCTGTGAACATCGGTTATCTTGAGGTATACAGCCTGAGCCTATTGGTCAGTGGATTCAAGACCATGGTCGACGACGGTCCGTATTTTTCGGAGAAGGAGACCGATTCCGCCGACAGTATGTTCTATCGGTGCGGGAACATCTGCCGTGCATGGAGTCTTGAAGGCGAGAAGATTCTGCAAAAACCAAAGGGAATCAAGGAAGCACAACGGATAGTCGACAATCTTTCGAGGAATGCGCGGGAAAACGGTGAGGTGGAAGACAATGAGTAAGGCCAAGGAACAGAAAACCGAATTAGAAAACCCGGAAATTCATCACGACCGCTTTTCCGTGGAAGCGGTGGGGTTGATTCTCAGAACGTTTTTGGACAGAAAATACTGTCTCGAGAATGCTACTGAAGATATGGCGGGTTTTCTCAGTCGCAATGATGATTTTCTATATGATTTCCGCGATGAAGTGTATGTGGTGACATCATTGTTAACCCATGAGACGGTCAGGGTATGGTTGAAACAATATAAGGATTCAGTGGTTGTTGAACTCGCTCATGTCATCAAATATGATGACGGTCTGTTCACTGTTCCTGAAGGTGAGTGTTTTCATAGGGTGAAGCAATTGACTGCTGATATCGGTTATTTCAATGTGGTCAGTCTGAGGTCAGTGGTCAGCGATTTCAAAGCCATGGTTAACGATGGCCCGTATTCTTCGGAAAAGACGGAAACTGCCGATGATGAAGCATTCTTCCATTATGGGAACATTCATCGTGCGAAGAATCTGGATGGCGTGAAGATTCTGCAAAGAAAACCAGAAGATTATGATGACGCAGAACAAATACTTGATGACCTTTATAAGGAATGGCAGAAGGAAGACACGAAAAGACATGAATAAAACGGATGAAAAGCCATTGCTGGCCGATGACGACATATCGATGGGAAGCGTGTCCTTAAAGGTCAAGGAAATCCTTGGCGAATTCTATTCGGTCGATGATTTCAGCGACCTGATGGCCGACTTCATGAAATCGCATGACGACACACAGGAATCCTTCAACGACACGGTGTACATGGTGAAGCCCAAGGACAACAACATCAGGATAAGGGTGTGGATAGCCGACATCCCCGAAAAATGCAAGATTCCTTCTGGTGTCGTGGTCATGCTGAGCAGAATGGCCGTGTACAGCTTCGGGCTTCAGCCGGTCAAGGACAGCGACGGGGTTCGCCATGTCATAGTCTCCCGACCGGACATCGGATATTTCTACCCTCAGAGCCTTGGCACCTTGAATGAAGACCTTCTGGCATTGCTCAACGACGGCCCCTATCGGCACGGGAAGACCCGGGACAATCTCTTCTACCATGTCTACGGGAACATCTTCAGGAACAAGAGGCTGGACGGTGTGAAGGTCTTTGGCAATCTTGAGAACATGCAGAGACTGGCCGAGAAGGTGGATGGCATGTATGCGAGCGCGAAATGGAGAAACGGTGAAGAATCTTAAGGACATGCATTCGGACGATGAATTCCATGAGATAGCGAAGCACAATTTCGAGTCGTTTCAGGATATGAAGCAGTTTCTGGTGGAGTGCCGCCAGAAGCTGTGTTCCATGGAGGATATGTCGATGGCACTCAGCGAGAGCGAATCGGAAGTCGCGGATTTCGAGCAGTATTATTCAGACCCGACCCTTTCCCAAGTGCAGAAATACGCGCTCGCCATCGGTGTCAAAATCGATGTCGCTTGTCAGAATCTGCCATAGTGGCTGAACAGACCAAAGAAGGAAGGAGCAATGACGATGAAGCCTTTTAAGGACAGATACACCAAAAAGGAAATCGAAGACATGTCCGACAACATTGTGACCGGTATGTACGACCTGAAGAAATTTCTGGTGAACCGCCGTATCGGCACCCGTTCGATTGAGGACATGGCCCGTGACCTTGGTCATCCGGTAGAGGAAGTGGCCGAATTCGAGCATTACTATTCGGACCCCACCATCTCTCAGATAGAGGAATACGCGCTCGCGTTGGGTGTGGAAATCAAGGTCATCTACCGGACCAATGACGGCAAGGACGACTGGGTGGCTGTGGATTCCGACGAATCCTGAAGCTGTTTTTTGTAGAAAACCGAAAGACACAGGTGCAAGGGCCGAGATTGCTTTTGTACTTGTGTCTTTTTTGTGAAGAAAACTTAATTTATTTATTCAAAGATGAATATTTGTTACATCATATAAGTGACAGCGGAAATATTTAAATGAAGGGATGTCGAAAATGTCCAAGAAATGGTACAAGAACCGCAAGGATGTAGAGGGTTGCTTCGTGAATGTCCAATTGGAGAACGGCACGGTGATTTCCGGTCGTCTTGACAAGTTCGGCAACATCCCGGCACCGACCACTGATGATTGCGGTTCCATCACCGTCCTGTGCTGGGTCAATTCAGTCTGGGAGAAGGACACAGGAATCGAGGATGTCCGGCTTGTCTGGGATGACAGAAATTGGCTGGAAATCCCGATTGAGGAGAGCCATGAGGGCGACCTTCTGGAAATCAACGGCAATCTGCACCGGATAATCGATGTGCATAGGGTCGACAAAGGCGAAATCGACTACTGGATTGCCACGGACGATGTGGATTTGGACGACTTGGGCAAATACACCAAGACTTCGGTGTTCGAGGGCCATGACATCGTGACACGGGCATTGCGCAACAAAAACCGGATTCCCGACGAACCCGGTGTCTACAGGAGCCAGAACGGCGACCTGTACATCAAGCCCGGAACCAAGAACTGCAAGTGGTATTTCGTCCCCGCTGACGTTGCCGACAGGGTTGCCGTCGTCCCCGAGTATTCGGTGACCAAAGGCTTTCCGTTGATGAATGTAAGCCGCTCGATTCCGACAGATATGAGCAGAAGGGTGAAGAGCAATGAATAAGTCCATGTATGAATCGGATTGGTTCAAGAAGGTCTCTAAAGAGTCGATTACGCATTTTCAGGTGAAGGTGTTGATGGACAACGGGGACAAGTTCGTCTGTTGTCTTCAGTTGGAGCAAGACAGCGCCTATGTCGTTGACGAGGTTCCTGACGAATACTCGATGGAGCCGATTGAACAGAAGGTGGTGATTGTCCAGTACCGGGAAGGGAAGGAGCCTGTCCTCGCCCAAGGGGTCAAAAGCCTTACATGCCTCTGGAGCTGGGACGAATGGGAGGAGTCCTACCTTCAGGAGTCAAATCCTTCAGCCGTGGTGGTGGATGACTGCCTGTACGAGGTGGTTGGCGAGCGCAACGGCGACATGCTGATTATCAAGGACCCCGGCCCCGGAGATTACGGGGTCGTCCCAAGGAAGTATGTCTCAATGGTCTTGCGCCCGAAAGGGAAACTGCCGGAAGTGCCGGGAATCTACATCGACAGGGACGGCGACCCTTGGGAGCTTGTGGAAATCGACGGCAATCTCAGGTGGTTCCGTCTGACCAACGACATGCCGCATGACATCTGTGAACCGCCGTACTATTCGGATGAATTCATGGCAAGGTTTTTGCCGTTGACCCTTGTGGGGGAGAACGACAGGGAGACGATGTGGACAGCCGGGGAGATGGAGCATGATGTGTACTGAACAGTATGGGAAATGGCCTGACGAGGAAATCGAGGGCAAGCACGTAAGGGTGCTTACCGACGCAAACACCTTCGTTGAAGGCCGTCTGGAAAGGAATGGCGAAGGTTTCGCCATCATGTCCGTAGGGCTTCAACAGCCGCTTACGGTCCTTAATCCGGTCGGATACCATAGGAACAGGCTGGTCGATGGAATCGTCGGCATGGCGCTTCTGTGGGATGAACGCGAAGACCGGAGAGTCGATGTGGACGACAATGGCTCCCCGAACGATTCCGTCATAGTCAACGGCAAGCGGTATGGGGTATCGGATGAATTTTCGACACCGGGTCGAATCGCCCTTGCCGATGGCGGGAGTGTAGCCTACGGCATGGTTTCCTACCGGTTGCGCAAGGTCGGCAGAACACCCATGCCACAAGCCGCTGGTGAGTACCGTGACTCATACGGAAACCTGTGGAAATGCGTCAAGTACAACGGAGCATTCCGTTGGAACTCTGTCAATCCTATACCCATTGAAGACACCGATGGGGACGACAGGACCGTCAGGAATCTAAGCAAGGACGAAGTGCGCAGATTTGCACCCATGACCTTGCTGAAGCCTATTGACAATGACGGCGCTCGCTATCGTCATTGGCATGAGAGCGGTCGTTATGGATACGGCGAAGGCGTTTTCGTCGACCCCGACAGCAGACTGTGGAACGGTACAGGCTCCAGTTGGCGCTTTTCGCTGAAGTTCGACGAATTGGAAGGCGTTCATGTCAGGTGCGTGACCGTCGAGAATGCGGTGGTCGAGGGCAATCTCAGCAGAATCGACGACGACCGTCTTGGCGTGCCGCTTGCAGAGGGTTCCTCAAGTCTCCCTGTGCTTTTCAAGGACCATGACGACGGCGAGCGCATAGGCACCATGGAAACCATCGACTCTGTGATTTTCGGATGGGACAGACGCTATTGGATGCTGAAGTCAATCGACTGGGTGGAACCCGGCGACAGGGTGGTGGTCAATTCCCGTCCCTATACGGTCAGGAATGTGATTTTCGCCCATGAAGCGCATGACATCTATATCTATTGTGATGACGCATTCGTCGTGAACCCCGATATGGTTTCCTACACCCTGACTTCAGGTGTCCCAACCGACGATTCATATTACAAGGACAAAAACGGCAAGTATTGGCTTCGCAAGGACGGCAAGTGGTATCGGGTAAGCGACCCTCAGTTCGGTGAAGGCCATGTGGATTCCGCCGACATGGTGTACCTACAGCCGCTGAAGCCGGTGCATTTCGAGGAAGGATGGGGGTGATTATGAGTATCGAGACCTTCACCGTTTATTACTGCAACGACAATTATCCCTTGTATATCGTGGAACCGAAACACTGGAATGAAACCGAAGGGGCTATTTATGCCATGTGCAATCTGTTCATCGACACGGACAAGTATGGCAAGCCATTGTATACGGATACCCAATTGCTGTTTGACGAAGACTTCTATAGTTGCCTGTATACGGAGAAAGGCTTTCTGGCCTTGTCGGGTCCATGGTTGCCATCCATTGCCTATATACCGCTTGACAAGCCGACCGTTCCCGCAAGGTGGTTTGACCGACAGGTGGAGCCTGACAGGTACGTCCCGCCCGTCAAGACGCGGATTCGATGTGAATGGACCAAACGCAATTTCGAGATAACGAAAGACAAATACAAGATTCCGAGAAGAATCGAGCCTATGACACCTGTGCGTTCCAAGAAGGGGAAGAAATGAAATCCAATATGCGTCTGTTGCAAGTGCGTTTTATAAATGTTTCTGGTTTTCAGACTGGGAAGGTGAAAGGGAATGCGAGTCAGGCGGTATATGAATGCACGACATGCCACGCGCGACGTTTCTTCGTGTCGGGTGAGCCGGACAAGAAATTCGATTCGACGATACCGTGTTCGTTATGCGACCGGAATGCGCCACTGTCGGGGCGGTATTACACAGCCTTGGATACGGTGACATCCTATGTCTGTCTGGACGAACACAGGGCGTTCGCCAATGACCTGACGGAATGCGGGTTCCCGTCGCTGAAGGGGTCCGCATTTCAGGACAAGGACAACCCGGTCTGCTGTTTCGTCACCTTCGTCTACAGGAGGATGGAGTTCAGGGCCGAACCCGGCTGTCTGCAACTGGTGTCAGGGTTTGAGAAGGACCACATTGATGAAATTCTGGATTCGGATGGTGATTTCGGATACACCGAGGTTGCGAGCGCGTTTGTGGATATGTGCGAAAAGGACCTGATGGACAGGAACATGAAAATGAAGGGTGGTGATGACGATGGCGCGCAAAAAGCCGCTGGCACCGATAACGGAGTCGGAATACTTCGTCTTCTTTAGGCCTGAAGACTTCCCCCACCTGATGTCATTGGTGGTCTTCACCGATGGGACACAGTACATGGGCAAGCCGAAGATGACCGAAGACGGCGATGTCGCGGTGTCCCTGAAGGGAAGCACAGGGTCGACGACCATCATCAGGTACGACAAGAAGGACCACATATTCAGAAACACCAAGGACATGCTTGATTTCACTGTGATGTGGGACGACCGGGAGTTCGAGGTAATCGAGCCGTATATGGTGGTTGAGGGCAACTATGCGGTGGTCAACGGGTTCACGCACAGAATCGTGAAGACCAACGGCAAAAATCTGGTGGGCATGACCATCGACGACGGCCAGCATGAGCGGACCATCGACGGCGACATGGTGTCCTACTATCTCAGGAAAATAGATGACGACGAACCGTTTGACTTTGAGTGATGTTTTTGTGAAGTACAAGCGATTTATTTTCTGATGTTGTCGTAAAATTATACGATATAAATACAGACCAACAAACGAAAGGAAGCCTATCATGGCCGACAAGACGCAAAAGGATGAAAAGACCCTTCTGGCCGAGCAGAAGAAGAAAATCATCGAGCATATGAATTTATCAATGCCCAACGTAGGTCAAACACGATTGCTGGAGACCATCGCGCTCGCGCTTATCGATTCGACCGAAAATGGCAAGTAGTCAGATGATGAAATCCTATGTCGTCTGGATTCATGACGGCGACAAGGACTATGAAGGCGATATGGTCCATGCCGAGAACGGCAACAAGGCCAAGTCACGGTATCTGCAAAGATTCGGTGATTCAGCGACCAAGCATGGGACCTACCCCTATCTTCGTGTCCGGCGAGCGCGCTGGGCCGATGGGGTGGATTCCCGGGAAGCCTTATCGAAGCTGATTGCCGAGAACGGATTCACCGACAGAATGAGCGACCGGTGGTGATTCTGCATGTCGAGTGATTTCTGGTGGGGCCTTGCCGCTTGTTTTCTGGTGGTTGCGGCAATCGCCCTGACCGTATTGGTTCTCTATGTGCTTTGGGTGGTCTTCGAGTGGCTCAACGACAAGGCCAGCGACTTCTCCATGGTCAGGACCCATGCGATTGACCCTTCAATCAACGACAGGGGCGCTGGCAATGAAGTCATGGACGAACGGATGGACAAGGCACGGAAGTTCGTCGAAGGATTGGCCATGAGTCCGACCTTCAGGATGGTCAGGCTTTTCGGCCACTACTTCGTCATATGCAAGGACTATTCGGACAGCAAGGAAGCGACCCATGGGAAAACCGGGGATTCCGAGCAGAAAACTTCGGAAAACGGCGATTAGAACGGTTTTGAGAGCGTACACGTCTTCCTGTATGGATATGGCGTGAAAACCCGTCAAAACCGGCAAGGAATCGCATACAGGACCATTTGGAAAGAGGTGATTGGATATGGGGAATGAAAACGATGAATCGGAATCGGTGCATTTCACCAAAACGGATTTCGAGCATTTCCGCATGGGGATGGAAGCCGAATTCAATCTGAAGAAGGCCATCGAATACATCAGTCAGGCCGCGATTGCCTTGAATTCCGCGAGCGCGCTCTGCAATTTCATCGGCAACCATGAACGCGAGAAAACCATTGACGGAATCGTGAAGAACGAAGACGATTCGATTACAGCAATCAGCGAGATTCTGAGAATCGCCAGCATGGACAAGACACAGAACGAAGGGAAGCAGTCATGAATGAGGAAGACCGGCTGAAGATGGCAAAGGCCGAAGTCGAGCTGATAAGCGCCATGAGGGACATCAGGGAAGCCAAAGAGAACATCGGGTATGCAAGCTCTGTCTTCGACTTTCTTGGAAGCTACGGGAAAAGCGAGAACATCGAAAGATTAATCAGGGCTATGAATCAGCTTGTCATGGAGTTCAACGACCTAATCTGGCATCTGAGGGACGAAGATTACTATGCTTCCGAGGATGATGCAAGAAAACTGGTGACATACATTCCGAGCGAAGGCCGTCACAGCATGGTTTCCATTGTGGACGGGTCCGATGAACACAAGGGGCCAAAGCCTGAATCAAAAGAGGATGCTCCTGTAGACATACCACCTTTTCCCAAGGAAATTTTTCAAGGCGTTTTAGGGCAATTCGATGCATTGGAAGACGCTTTCGGTCTTCTCAACGGTTCTTCGACGAATCGTTCATCAAAAACGCCAAGGACACAGGCGGATTCCACCGACCACGACATCATCGCTGACGCTTTGGTGGACATAGCCGTGAGTCTGAGGGAAATCGCCAAAAGGCCACCGGTTGCCAAGATGCCAAGATGACAGGTTGACGACCAATTGGATGAAGGGGACGAAAATGGAGAACAAGACATGGCAAGCGATTCTTCCCGCAAGGGATGTGGTGCTGACGCTCTATGCGAAGGACGAAGCCGAAGCCAAGGAGAAGGCCGACAGGGATTTTGCCAAGTTCTGGGCCAATCCGGGCGAGTACACCGTTGAGAGGACCGCATGGCTTGACAAGTATGGACGGAACCCGTGGAAGGACCCGAATGCCATCATGGCCATGCTGAGGCACGGCGGAAGGGTCTATAACCGTGGATTCGTCGAGGAGCCACGGGAGCGGTTCACCGACCATCCAATCATCGACAAATGGGGCGATGAAGTCATCGATTCCTCAATCGTCGGTGCCGAAGGGGAAGCCGGATACAAGCGGTATGCGGAAATCATCGGTGCAGACTATCCCGATGAATATGCGCCTGATTCAGCAAAGGGCAAGCAATGAACGGAAGGCTGAAGGCCTACGAGCTTACCGGAGATGGCGACGGACCTGAAAAGGCCATGGTCGTCTTTGCCGAATCACCCGGAAAGGCCAAGGAGCAGTACGAATTCAGTTCGTATGCCGAATACATCGACATCCATGCCAGACGGATTTCGTGGATGGACGAATACGATGGCATCGATGACCCTGATGCGATGATGGCCTTGCTGAGGCATGGGTGGAACGTCTCCTTGGGCGGTTTCATCAGCGAGGATTCCGAAGACAAGCATGTCAACATCAGGCGAATCGAGGAATACGCCGACAGGCATGATGTAGATGTCGAGACCGTGTTCAGAATGATTGCCGGTCTGATAGGAGCCGCATATCCCGACAGGTATGCGAGCGCAAAGGAACAGGAAAACAATGAGTGATGAAGACAAGGGCCAGATAAGCGACGGTTACCACACTTTCGATGAACTGTATCGATACCGCATGATTTACCATGCATGGGCCATCAGGGCGTGGCGGACCAATGGGTGGAAGGTGGTCAAATCCCATCGTCATTCCGATGGGGAGCTGTGCTTCGGCGGCGGCTGGTTCATCGTTTCGGCAATGCTCCCGACCGGACAGGTGACCAACCATTATGAGAATAAATACTGGAGACTGTTCGATTGTCCCATAGTCGAAAAAGCGCCGGAATGGGACGGACATACGCCCGACATGGCGGCAGAGAGAATCGAAAAGGCGCTGAAATACGGACGGAAGGAAGACTGGTGATAAAGAAGGATGCCGACCGGATTTACGGACCGGTGTGGGATGCGATGGAAAGCCTTGGTGAATCGGCAAGCAGACTTGACGGGCTGTCGCATGACAACTTCTATATGAGCTTCCCCGAAATCGCAAAGGAAATCACATCGGCTTCCGATATGACGGAGAAGGCGCTCGCAAAAATCAAAAAAGTCCTTATGACAAGGACCTTGCCTTGATGGAACACACAATAGGAAGGCGGCAAACGGAATGACCGAATTCAATGACGACAATCTGGTCAAACTTGACTGGGGCAACCAGCTTTGGTGCGGAGACACCATTAAGTGCCCGTATTGTGGCAAGGAAAGCGACAGCATCGATGTAGAGGAATTCACCAGCAGTGGTGTCGTCGAATGCTCCAGATGCGGACATATGTATGTAGCTCTGACCGACTATCAGCCTGAAGTGACGACCTATCGATACAAGGGCAGAAGCGACAGGAAGACGGTCTACAGGGATTCCAAGAACCCTGTATATTGCGGACTGTGTGGTTCAAGGCTTGAGGTGCCGCCTGACGAGGACATCCTTTTCGGGGAATTCCCCATGTGCCCGATTTGCGACACCGTGGTGTGCAACAAATGCGAAAAGGAGCGCAAGCCTTGCTGTGACGAATACAGGGCATGGGTGAAACGCGAGGAAAAGGTGGAACAGAGAATCAGAGAGCTTGATGAAGAGGACAAGAATGAGGAATATGGATACTGGGCCTGATTCCATGGGAAGCAATAAAGTACAAAAATATATAGGGAAAACGTTTCGCTGTTCATATGAGGGGTGCAAAAACACATATGTGGTGGATACGTCAGGGGTTGAGATGTTGCTCAACTATGGTCTGCCTGACAATAGATGGGTGTCGATACCGATAGGAAAGGCTCCCGGTTGGTTGCTGTGTCAGGGACACAGGTTTTATTGTCCTGAACATTGGGGTGACGACGACAAAGGCTGGTATGTGCTTTCGCGTCATTACATGAGTCCCCGAATCAACTGTGAAAAACAACTGCAATAGTGATGATTCTGTAAAGCTGAAAATGAAGGGATTGCGATGAAGTCGATACATGAAATGGTGTTCGATGCAGAAGTCAGGGCATGGAACGACAGGCAGAGAATCATCAATGCCAACGCCCAACAGACCGATTTCGACGAAGACCGGTCCTCTGTGAATGAAGGGGTGGTGGCCTGATGTGCGGATACAACAAGAACATCATGTCAGAGGAAGCCATACGACATGCGGTCGAGACACCTACGTTTGATATATACAACGATATGGATTTCAGATATATCGTCGTGAATCTTCTGATGACCATTGACAATCGTCTGATGGCGATGTCGGGTCAGCCTGTCAAGGACAGGACCATCAAGGTCGATAAGTCCGATAGTAAGAAAGGTAATGATTCACGCAAGGAACCCACAGGTGGTCCGATGAATAAGAAACCATGGCAAAGTGTGCCGTTTACGGAATCTTCACCGAAATCTATGAAGGTCATTTTTGATGAATTCCTTGATACAGGGCATACGGATGATGACAAAACCGACAAGAAGAAGTCCAAGAAGCCGGAAGACGACCTGACCGCCGAAGAGAAATGGAGCGAGGGCAGAATCCTCACTTTGCATGAGGCACAACGCCTGAAGACCATCATCGATGATTCCTTGGATATGCAACATGCATGGAACTACCGGTCGGCAATGGCAAGGTTCATCATTTCAGACCATGAGCGTTTGAGAAGAATCGAGAGGAAAATAGACAGATTGATGGAAAGGGACAAAAATGAAAAAGAAAGCCATTGACAATCCTGACGAATCAAGGAAACCCGAGGAACCTGAAAACGAAGACCTTTGGGGACATAAATCGGAACCAGTCGATGTACATGACCTGTCTGAATGGGTCAAAGTCAGAATTCATCCGGGGAAGACGTTTGCATGTCACATATCGGCATTGGATGACGGTCTTGAGCAACATGAGCTTGAACTGACCGATGATGAAGCACGGAAGCTGACGATGCTTCTGGTGGATGCCTATATCAACAAGGATTTCGGCAATGATGACGAATGATTGACTGAAGGTATAAACGCCCTACGAGATTATCAAGGTAGGGCGTTTTTGTTTTTGTCATTTCTGGTACATAACAACATTGTTTATGTATAAATTGTGAAGATTTGATGATTTTCTTTTTATTAATGCTTAAACTTTATACAATCACTAGCGCTAGTGCTAATATTGGTGACTGAAGGGAAACATAAAATGGACACACAGAGCAAAAACAAGGACAATCAGACCGGCATCTTCGAGTCGGTTATCAATGCCAAGGACAGCGAGGCGTTTCACGAGTTCAAAAAGACGTTACCGAAGCGATATGCGGATAATATCGCTACATTAAAGGTGGAACCGTCCGAAGCATTGAAGAAACTGGACCTTTTTGATTTGCTGAACATGGAGCTTCACGAGTTCAAAGAGAATCTTCCGGGATTTCATAAACTCGCCGTAGTTCTTCAGGGTTCATCGACAGGAGCTGACATTATCGCTCTTTTAAATAGTGTTCTAGACAGTAATGAGCATATGAAGAGCGAAGAAAGAATGATACATGCACAGGCCGTCATCCTTGCCATGCTTATCATCGATTTTTCCGTGATTATGACCGACAATGCATGGTTCGTACAGGAGACCGAGCGGATTCTGAAGGAAAACGGAGACGATGACCATGAGTGAATCGAATTCCGGTGGTGGTCGTCTTTATATCGGCAATCAGGTCATTGATATTGATGCCTCCCAAATCATCAAAGACCCAAATTGCATAAAAAAGGGCGATGTGGTGATGATTTCCGACATTCAATCCCATGAATTGCAGTGGTTCATTGTCTGCAACACCGATATGGGAGAATATTCGGACAAAAAGCGAATCGAGTACTTTTCGGAATTCCAAAAACTGGGCTTTGGTCTTGGTGTGGACATTTGGGACAACAGAATCTGGGCGAAGGATTTCGACACCACCATTCCGCTGGATTTGGTTTTTGATTCGGCCATCAGACCGGACACAACCAAGACAAAGGGTCTGTATCGACTCAACAATAATGAGATTCGTGAATACGACGGAACCGGGTGGTATCGGAGCGTTCATTTCGATAAATGGAGACCCGATGACGGTCACACGATGGAGATGTCATCAAATGTGTCATTGAATCAGATTCATTCTGACAGAATTACAGATGAAGGGAAGAACAATGAGTGAAAAAGTCGACAACAAGTGGAGAATCGTCCAAGGCGATGATGTGGTCACCGATTATAAGAGGACAATCACCAATCCCGCCGATGTCAGGTACGGCGACCTTGCGGTAATCGAGAACAAAGAGCATGAGAAGTTCTACATTGTGTGCAATGTGCTTGACCGCAACCGTGAAAGCTGTCGGAAACGGGACTATGAGGTCAATCCGCTGTTGATTCTGCTGGATTCCGACGCATACAACATGGCGTTCCTTGGTGCCAACGTCGGGTCGAAAAGGATAACCATTCTGAATGGGTCTTACACGATAGGTACGGATTTCGTATTCAGGAAGGCCATCAGTTACAAGAACTTCCGAGGGAAAGGCTTCTGGTGTACCGACAACGGCACAATCCGCGAGTATGACGGCAACGGTCGTTTCCGGGAACTGCATAGCAACGAATGGAATGATGAACGTACCGACGACTACTTCGGTCCGTTCACAAGAATGGAGCTGAGGAAGAGTAAATGAGCAGAAAAACGGATTTCGTTCGTTATGTGGTCAATGACGGGCTTCCCGTGGTCAAGGCCGCTGAGAAGACCGGATATTCATACTCATATGGTCGGTTAATCATCAGGGGTTTGGTGAAGGACGGAATCATCAAAAGGGCTGAAAAACCGTTCATTAAAGGCAAAGGCTACGAGCAGTACATAAAACGCAATGAGTGAATGCTGATGATTGAAAGGGTGGGGTGCCATATGAGGAAATTCATCCTTGACGACAATGGAATCGGAATGGTCGCCAGTTCCATTGAAATGATGAGGGACGACGGTTGCAGAAGCGTTGTCGTCGTATGTCCGGCAAGAAAAGAGGAACAATGGAAGATGCGCATATACGAGCATGGCCCGGATGTCCGTTGTTTCATGATAAGCAGATGGGGCATGATTTACGATGGCGAGCGCATACGTCGTGAATTCCGTCATCCGAAAGGGCAACGGTTCTTCGTCATAAGCTACGATTCCATGCCTGTCCTTGAGGAGCTTCTGAAGGACGTTCCTGAAGGGCTTCGTTGGGGTGTGATATTCGATGAATCGCATTATCTCAAATCACCGAAGTCGTTGAGGCACAGAAGAGGCGTGAAGCTGAGCAGAAAGGCCGACAGCGTGCTTATGTTGACGATGACCCCGATTTCGTCTTCCGTAGAGGACATTTGTTGTCAATGCATGGTCCTCTATCCCGATAAAAAGGACAGGGTGGCGATGTACGGCAACGGGTTTGCTTCGCTGAAGGATTTCCGTTTTGTATACGGCATGAGAAAACTGAAAATCAACAAAACGTTTTCCAATGTTTCATGGGATTATCAGTTTGACGATGCCATAGCACTGTCCGAGCGAATCGCACCGACCATTACACAGGCGCTCGCATCATAAAGAAGAATGAAAGCAAAGGATAATATCATGGTGGACATAACTGAAGGAATTGATGATTTTCTCAGCGATGTGGATAAAGTGAGGATGTTCTCGCTGATTGAACAGCAGTTCGAGACGGAAGGGAACCCATACAAGAAATTCGGCGGGGTCATCAGCGAATTGCTGAAGTATGAGGGGTTGAGCATTGACGCATTCACCACCAGAAACAGGCTCACCAAGGTCTTTGCCCATGAGTTCGGTCTTCAGCCTGAATACTGGCCCGAACGTGTCAATCTTGTCAGAGGGAATGTGTGGCTTCAGAAGGTCATGAAGGACGAGGGGCCGTTCCTGATTGTCCATCACGGCCACGGATATGACTGGGTGGACAAGGATGTACTGAACGGGGACGGTTCCGGTGAGAAGCGCAAGGCCGCAAAGCTGAATCTTCTTGGTCTTGGTGGCTGATTGATTATAGTTACTGTTTCTTCACAATAACTTCACACTTCCTTCACAGTTCAGACGTGTGTAGCACTAGCGCTAGCGCTAATATGGATACCGTAAGAACAAAGAAGGAGATGCACCATGAACTACAACACCGACACCAAGGTCTACGGCGAGGGAACCATCGAAGAGCTGGATTTGTTTGAAGAGGTCTATGCGAGGGTCATCGATGTCGACCCGAACAGGATTATGGAATCCTACACCGAGGTCTGGGAAGTCCTTGAGAAGGCCGGTAAGAATGCGGAAATGGACGTATCCCATGTGAATCTGCATTCAGCCGCCGAGGATTACATCGCACGCATCCGTTACATTCTTGAGCCTATGCGCGTCGAGGTTTCCGACGACGGGAGAACCGCCACCCTGAAGGGCACCTACACCGATAGGGACATTGACCGACTGACCACCACCTATATCGACCGCATTCTTGCCATCAATGTGCCGACCCTGTTGGCTTCCCACATCGATGACGGATACGTGGTCACCCCTTCGGGACGAATCTTCTCGCCCAAGGACTGGGATTGGCTGGTCGGGCAGATGGAACCCGGAATCCGCGAGCGCGTGTTCAGGGAGTATGGCCCTTGCACCAATCAGGACTTCGCGGATGCCTACAACGAGCGCTACGCGGTCACCTATTGGGAAGTCTGGGGGCCGTATCAGGCGGAACGGGCATGATGCCTGACCGGTAAAAACAAACAAGCAGTTCCGGTGCATGTACCAAATGGTACGTGCGCCGGTTCTGCATATGAAGGGAAACAGGATATGCAACATTGGATAGACGATGAAACCTTTGTCGGATACAAGAAGGACGACGGCACCTATGAGATTCCTCTTGGGCGCAATCTTTATGAGCTTCTGCTGAAGATAACCCCGTGCAACAACGCGCATCTCGCCGTATGCATGATAATGGGCACAATTCAGGACAACGACGGTTCGAGAATCGATGACGAAGCCGCCGTAAACGACTATATGGGGCGTTTGAGGGCCATGATGGGGTCGATAGGATGGAAGGTGGATGACAGCGGGTCAAAGGCCTTCAAAAGGCCGTTCTCCGAAGCCGACATCAGGTTTGCCAAGTCCATGCTGGAGAGGATTTCGTACATCGACATTGTGGCCATCATCAACGCCCACCGCGACGACGGTTGCGTGATGGTACCTTCCGGGAAGCTCTACCACCCCGATGACTGGATGTGGCTGGTTCAGCAGATGGACCCTAAAGTCGTGAAAGAGTTTAATCTCAGTATGCTCATGACGCACCAAAAGATTGCCGACTCATATGCGGAGAAGCATAAGGCACGGTTCGGCAAGACATGGGGGCCGTATGTCATCGACAAGTAACCATTCGGTGTTCAAAGGACAAGGGGCGCAATATGGGCGAGCGATTCACTGATGGCGGCTATGAAATCGACTTTGCGGAAGCGGTCTACGACGAACTGGACATCCCGTGCATGTCTCCCCCGTCGATTAAGGAGCTGATGGAGACGGTGGTTGCAAGGTCCCGGATTCCGGGTGAATTTATCGACTACCGTTCGGCAACCGACGAATTCATCAGACGCGCCAAGGCCTTGATGGAGCGTGTGGGATGGAAGCTCACCGACGACGGGGATACGGTCTACAAGGAGACCCCGCTTGACGGCAAGGACGACCTTCCGAGGGCCAAGAACATGATTGTCCGCATAGCCAATATGGACATCATCGCCATCGTGAACGCCTACCGTGACGACGGCTGGGTGATGATGCCTGATGGAACGCTCTATGAGCCTATGTATTGGGCGAAGCTGATGGGGAAGATGGACCAGCGGATTCGTGAGCAACTGTACTGGCAAGGCGGGTGCATATCGCATCAGGAATTCGTGGACCGCTATGCAGAGGAGCATGAAAAGATGTTCGGTGAGGTATGGGAACCATACAGGACCGATGAAGACAAGAAGAAAGAGGATGAATCATGAGCAAGGAACTGCCTGAGGACGGCACCCATGTGATTTATTTCGGTATTGAGATTTACCACATGCTGAATGTGCCGTTAACGCTGAGTTCGTCAATCAACGACCTGATGGAGATTATAGCCAATAAGGCGCGCATCCCCACTGAATTTGTCGACCTGAACGCCGCCGCTGAGGATTATCTCAGACGGGTGAAGGGCCTGATGGAAGGCATAGGCTGGAAGCTTAGCGACGATGGCATGGAGATTTACAAAGAGAACCCGCTTGAGGACGGAAGTGATGTGTACATGGCGCACATCATGATTAGACGGATTTCCTACATCGACATCACCGCCATCATCAATGCACACCGAGACGACGGGTATGTCCTTGCACCGAACGGAAGGGTATTCTCGCCTGATTTGTGGATGGAATTGGTGGGAGAGATGAAGCCCTATATCCGCGAGCGCATCTACGACACCAATCCGCCGTCCCATCAGGCGTTCGCTGACGAATACGCCAGACAATACCGTGAGGCATTTGGCGAGGAATGGGAGCCATACAGGGTCGGCTAGTAATTCACAATACCTTCACAAAAGTAGCGCATGTGCTAGTCAGACATGCGCTATTCTCATAGGTGAAACAACCAAGAACAGGAGATGCACCATGAACAAGAACCAGATGGCCGATTTGTACGCCGAACTGTACGGGACCGTTGCAAACCACGAAGGCATGAGCTACATATTCCTCATGGATGTCTATGTCGATTTGCTCCCGGGAGCCATGAAGTATGAAAAGAAGTCCGTGGGCACCCGCGAGCTTCTGGAGGCATGGGCGCTTCGGATTCCCGACATTGAAAGGCACCTTGGATTCGACAGGAACGGATTCGATATCGAGAAGGCCGTATCCGACTTCATCCGCAAGGTGGCCGGAATCCTGAAGCCATGCGGTGCCAAGGCCCTTGAGCATTCCGTGGACACTCTTGTGGTTGACAGGAATTCCGAGAAGGGCAAGATGGCCGATGCGCTTATCGAGCGCGTCAAGAACATCGATGTCCGCAAGTTCCTCAAGAACTACCGCGACGACGGCTGGGTGACCGATTCCAACATCAACGTCGTCTACCGCCCCGACCAGTGGGGCGACATCCTGAAGGCCATGTACAGGGACGAGATTTCCGTCGAAATCGACAACCCGTTGTTCCTCACCAAGCAACAGATGTACGACGTGGCCGTCGAGCAGTACCGCAAGGCGCATGACGGTTTGGACTGGATGCCGATTCACAAGGCGGCTGAAGGCCCGTTCAGTGACTACCCGGACATCATAGCTTCAATGCGCTGAACCGTCGTCTTCCGAAGCGGATGGGTTGAGAGGGAATAATCCTTCACAATTCATCCGCTTTTTCTTCACATAATGATTTACTGTTTTGTAAAAATAATGATATT
>JAAOBB010000005.1_pt1 | contig 47788 bp, 64 predicted proteins | sample 7267541 | NCBI WGS metagenome assembly JAAOBB01 (sample SAMN14345205, study PRJNA599270) | viral metagenome | isolation source: viral-like particles (VLPs) isolated from bee gut | host: Apis mellifera | place: Switzerland:Lausanne | collected 2017-01/2018-02 | reverse complement strand
ACACCAGGCTTCAGCTTAGGCTTGACGGGTATGCCATCAGTTTTCTTTGCCGGTGCAGGCTTAACAACAATTGGTTTACTGGATTTGGTGGGTTTCATGATTCCTCTTTCAGCCTTAAAACCCAGCGTTTCTGGGGTTTTCTACCTTTTTTGGATTTAATCAATATAGTTTGCCCAGAGCGAAAAGTCAAGCCCCTCGCAAAATTTGCCCAGAGGCTTCCTCCAGCGCACGTGCCCCCGCTCCTTGCCCAAGTCAGCACCCTCCCTGCGTCAAAATTAAGTTAAGATGCTTAACTTATTGATTTTCCACAACTTGAAACCCCACTTATCCCCCCACACTTAGCTAAGTCATTGATCGCTTAAGATAATTTTGATTTCGGTGATAACTTTTTAAGTTAAGACGCATAAGTCATTGATTTTAAAGCAGTTACTTAACTTACTTAACTTACTTAACTTTAAAAGGGGAGTAATAAAAACCCCCCTGTCTAGCGATAAGTTAAGTTCCCAAAAAGTTAAGTAAGCTAAGTTTGGGCAATAAATTCAACCACTTAACCGTCTTAACTTCAAAAACACAAGTTAAGTAAGTTAAGATGACTGGGCAAAACCCCAACGATTTCAAACAGATAGAGTTAAGTAGTTAAAGTGGTTTCTCACCCACTTATCCCCGCCAACTGCCCAGAACCCATCGAACCGTGGGCCAATACGAATGAACCCCGCCCTGCGCCAAAGCCAAAAGCCCCACCAAACCAAATAGTTATTGCCGGTTCCTAACATATTTCATCAATTTCCGCCCCACCTCCCGCTGGGTTCTTGCGCAATTCAATACGGCTAAATGGCAAATCCCATAAAATCAATAACTTAGCGCCATAATTTCACCATAAGTAATTGATTTGTATGAATAATCCACAAAAATCAAAAAGAAACGCGCTCCGAAAGTTCCTGAACGCGTTAATTTACTTCAAAATTCTGCCCAATAGGTCATTCAGTCGGTCGTTTTGGATAGGGTTCACCCCTGTTCCATGCTGCTTGAAAAGCATCCCACAGCGATCTATAGTTTCCGCCTTGGTCTGCAATCCTCCGCAATTCAGCTTCCTCCGCAAAGCCGCGATTAAAGACACGTGGATCATCGCTCATCATATACCAGCGGTCAAAACGGTCGAGTCGTTCATAATATTCCAACAGGGTCATGTACCTTACTCCAAGTTATTCGCATCAATCCACCAGCCGTCCGCCAGCTTGATTTCGGTTCCGCTGCTGGTAATTGCGATCATTTTCTCACCATTCACTCCATAAAGGTCGCTGGCTGGGTGGCAATCGGCCTTCAGGGTCACTTCATATTTACGCAAGAGGGCTTGCAGTTCTTTTTTGAATTCATCATAGTCGATCACGGGGCAATCCTTTCAAACTTTTCCATGTGGCACCCCTACAGTTCGGTAATCCGAATGCCATCGCCGAATATTTCAACACGGAATACCGTTACCTCTTCGTCTTCATCCAGCACCGAAACATATTCGTCGCGACGGTTTTTTATCAGTTGGTCGTAAATTTGGCCGCTGAGGCAATATTCCCAAGCAGCGTCTTTGGCGTTGTCTGCTATGATATCCTCGGCCAAATAACCGTCAATTTCGACTGTAAATTCATCCATTGTTCAGACCTCCAATGATCTCGTTAATAATCTCAACCGCCTCCGGTTGCTCGGTTTGCTCAAACTTCTGTTTCAGTTCATAGTCGATCATTCCGGCTCCCCACTCACATCATATACAGCAATCACCCACGCCAAATCAGGCTTTTTATAGCGGTGACTTTTCATCACCCGCCCATTGGGCGCAATAATCGGCTTGCCGTTTTCATCCAGCTTGCTCATATTTGACTCGTGGACAGCTTTGAAGGCAGCTTCCTTATACTTCGCAAAGTCCAGCGCAACATAGCCACCGTTCACAACATATTCCAAATCAGTGAGTGCATCCAGAACCTTCACCCGATCACACTCAACAAAGGCTTCAGCTAACTCCGTCAATTCCTCATGAATCAGCTGAATGCGCTGCACTTCGGGGTGTGGGCCAAACTCCTCCATGTATTCCTTCAGCCCCTTGTCCACCACAGCCATGTATCGGATGTACCATAATAACGCATCTCTATCCGCCGCCGTCTTGGGCCGATTATACGGCGGCGGATTGTCGGGGTGAAAAGCCGTCTCAAATTCATTCACGGCTTCCAAGTATTTATCCATTGTTCAGACCTCCAATGATCTCGTTAATAATTTCAACTGCTTCTGGTCGCTCGGTTTGCTCAAACTTCTGTTTCAGTTCATAGGCTGCATCAGACGTTCTGGGCAAGGCTTCAATAAGTTCATCAGTCATTTCGGTTCTCCATAATTTTGCTCATTATACGCCTTCACGACTTTCTGCATCTTGAACAGAACGTCTTCCAGCGGTCGTAAACAGTTCAACCGTTTCTCATAGACTTCCTGAAGCATAATCGTTATTGTTCCTTCAAGCAGCTGAGCCTCCCCACGGTTTGAGGTTTCATGCATCTCAAGCAACAAAGTGAATGCCTCCTCAATCTTTTGGTTATTTGCCTTGCGCTGGCGCACAGCCGCAGCCTTCAGCGATTTATTCATAATATCATCAACCCTCACAATTCACCCTTCCGTTCACGTGCTCCGGTTCACGTCCTATCGTCCTCAGCATATAGCCAGCAGGAATTGCTGCCAATGCTCCCTCTGGGGTATCGGACAGCGCAAACCGTCCGCACCCTTTACGCTTGTTTCGGCGGTCGCTATAAACGACATGCCCTTGCATCAGGCTTTCACCCTCTCAATCACTACGCGCTGTGCTCCACCATTCCACTCCACTTCCACCCGATCAATGACTTCTAAAACCGTGGTTGCTTTCTTCCGCCGGTCAACAGGAAACAGTTTGCGGTCGCGCATATAGCGATAAATTTCAATTGGGTGCACAGACGCCCTTGCAGCATAGAGTTCGCGCGTCCAACTGTTATTATCGTTGGTTTGATCTGTGAAGGTTGCTTTGAAGGGGAAGGAATAAGTCATTTTGGTGCTCCATTTCTACAGGTCGTTATCAACCATACAAACAATATAGCGTACAAGCGGGGATAAGTCAAGTGGTAAAATTAAAAAAGTTGGATAAAAACCAAAATAATTCGTAACCACTTGAATTTATTGACTTTAAAAAGGCGGTTCGGTATCCAATAATTCACTTTGCTGCGGTTCCTCCGCTGTCGGCTCCCACTTATATGGCCCACCAAATCGCTCATCCCAGTGGGCTCTGGCTTCCGATAAAGATGGGAATGAATAGAACCATGCGCGCCCTTTTCGGGTGTATTGGTGCCCATACTCATCCTGCGCCGTCCATTCGTGCGTTTGCTGAAAGGTTCGTGGATACGGGCTAGGCAGAACCTTATGGAGGAATTTGCCCAAGGCGGTGGGGCTGGCTCTGCGCATAATCTTTTGCCGTTCGGCATAGCGCAAATAATCATTCTGAACATCGTTCTTTGGCACTGCGGTCGGCCAGCCACCATCAGCCAACATGCCATCTTGCAGCTTCTCAAACCACCATTGCTCTTCAGGCGTGAAACTCATCACCTTCTGATCTTGGAGTGCGGCGGTTTTTGGAAAATGTCGAACGTCAAAGCCCTCCAGATTGTGGTTCAAAAGCAAGTGTAAGAAAGCCTCGCGGCCTCCGCTGTCCAACTGTTTAGTGATGGCACGAAAATAGGCTTTGTCCTGCATCCGGTCATCACCCACGTCCAGAACAAAGAAACGGCGTTCATCGCCTCCAGCGGGCACAACCCAGTCGTTATTTGATGCCAGCATCAGGTGCACATAGTTTGGTGCTGCTTCGGCGTCCACTCCCTTCCCTTCAATCATGATGGTTTCTTCAGTGACCATCGTCTTCAGAATTGATTCATGCTTTTTATCGCCTGCATAGAAAGCCTCATCCGCAAACAAAACCACGCAATCCCGCAGGTGGCTGTTAAATGAGCCTATAAGGTGCTTTGGGTCGCTGACTTGAAGAAAATGACGCCCCCAAAGGCTTCCGAATGCCTTGGCTACAAAACTCTTGCCGGTGCCCATACGTCCACGCAAAACCACCGCCACTTGGCCTGGACCATCGGGTGACTGAACGGCTCTAGCCATCCAGTTCAGCAGGTAGTTGAAATGTTCCTCATTGTTCTTGCATACATTTGTGCGCATATGCTCAAGCAACAGGTCGCAGTTGCCTGGCTTAGCCTCGCACGCAAAACCTGTCCACAGGTTGTAGCAATCATTGACCTCGTGACCTGGTGCAAAAATGATTGTACGGTACTGCCTCCGGTTGCGGTTTTGCAACCACCACTTACCCAGCTGCATATGTATGGGTTTTCCGTCCTTATCTGTACCAACTTCCACTTGAATATGCATGTAGCGATTTCTGAAGTCTTCAAAAGATTGCCGCGTCAAGCGCGTCCGGCCAAGCGAATAATCCATGACCTCACTCACCACACGACACTTGCCGCCTATATCCTCAATCACCGCATGCTTATCGTTCAATTCACGCAGGTGCGGATTGATAGCATATTCCCGTGCGCGCTGTATTTGCCGCGCAACGTATTGTTGTGGTCGCGGTTGGTCTAATACGTGGCCGCTGATAGCATAATCAGGATCCAGCAGAATAGCTGCAATAACGTCATCATCACAACCCCCCCGTACCAGTTCACATAAAACGCCCCACATAGCTTCAGAGCGGCTGCTGTATCGGGTTGGGTCATCAGGGTCTTCACCGTTGACGATTATTTGTTTCACTCGGTTGGTTACTGCTGCTGGTAAATCATCCAAATCCACATCAGCCAGATTGCCGCTGATCTTTACTTCCGCGCCACCTCCGGTTGATGTCTGCACCCGTGGCGCAGCGGTAAAGTCCGTCAACGGATAAATGCGGCTCCAATCGGCCTCAACGATCTTCGCCAGCGCAGGTTTGCGCCCCTTCCGCCGTTTCTTTTCATTGGGCATATTAACTGTGCCAGGCAGCCGCATAATCCGGTCAATGTTATGACACTTATCCGCTTGGAATAAGACTTCCAGTTGGATATTGAACGCCTCGTACTCCGCTGCACGTTCTTCACTGCCGTTCGTCTCATAAACCTTATCCAGCTTCCAGAAGCCCTGAAAACCGCCGCCAGAGTCAATAATGACGGTGGGCTTGGGCTCAAATTCCTTGAGCAAACGTTCTGCCCTCTGGCGTTCCAAATCTATCGGTTCACCAACTCTGGGGTCAATATCCACATGCAAGGCGCACAGTCCTTTAATGTCCGTTTTTGCGGCCTTTGAGCGCATGGCTCGGATTGTAGGGTTCACTGTGAAATAGATGTTTTGAACGCCCTGCCGCTCTTCAATCCACTGTCGCATGTTCTCTTTGGTTGCTTCAGTGAAAGTTTCAGTTTGCGTTTTTCCCGCGTCCGGTCGTATTGATGTCAACACCCATGGTCCAGAAGGTTCCCATGCTTCCAAAAATGAGACGGCTTCTGCTGTGTTATGCTCCATTTCCATATCCCACTAAAAAATCTGCTATGTCTGCTGGTTTATCGCCTTCACAAACACTCCAGTATTTGATCTGTTCCTTGGTTGGTCGTGAATTCTTATTTGGCCATAATTCTTTCACCTTATTGCCTTCAATCAACCACCATTTTCGCCCAACGCGCAAGCATAGAAACACCACGCCCCCCAAGTTGTGTCGGCGTTCCAGCCACACCTTCTGCTCTGGGGTCGGTGGGTGTTTGAGTGCCAGCGTTCCAATGCGCTGAAACTCATCTGCATTTTTGAGTTCCAGCCATCCGTGCAGATAGTTTACGTCGGGCATCCCCACACTCACTCGGTTCTCCACGCGGTGTGGATCAAGTTTTGCGCGCTTCATGTAAGGTTGAAGCGCTGTCCACATCTGCTTTTCTGTGCTCATTGCAGGGTTTTCGCTTCATGACGCTCATCAACGAACGCCTTAAAACCAAGCTTTTGGTTAAGCGCATCAGCCAACCACGCAGCCAAGTCGGGCACTGAGTCGGGTGGGAAATAATCCCCATAAATCTCAATCTGAACAAAGCCTTCCGGCTTATCTGCCCGCACCGTACCTGTGATGCGTATGCCAGCCTCACTCATCCACGTTTTAATATGTTTATTGGCGTCCATTTCTGATCTCCATTTCTGGCAGCAGGATAAACTGTGCAGTGCTGTTTTAAAAGTAATTAAAGATGATCCTATCTGCGCTGAGTCTTCAATCGGTATTTGGTGCAATCGTTCTAGGGTCATTCTACATCATCAAAATCTTCAAAGAATATCCGGCCAGCTTCAGCCTCAGCACGGACTCTATCCATAGATAGTTCATTGACGTGTCCATCCAAAGTCCAATACTTCTTGCTCAACGCAAGTAAAGCGGCTTTGTTGGCTTTGTATAAATCGCTGCCCCTGTAACCAAAATCACTTCCGTATTCCATGTGAAACGCATGGTTGATTTCAAGTATCCTGTACAGTTTTTGTTCATCAGTCATTTTATATCTCTTTCACCTCACCCCAACTTGGTCCAATTTCAACGTCCACTTTCATCGGCACTGATAGCTGAACGCACTCACGCATAATCTTAGCTGCGGCTTGCGCATACTCTATATCAGGCACAGTGAAGTCCACTTCATCGTGAATCTGAAGCTGGAGTGGAAAACCTTCCGCATCCAGCGCCACCAATGCCTCTTTTGTTTGGTCACCTGATGAACCTTGCACCAGTCGGTTGAACGCCTTGTGAGACCAGTCAAATCTGCCATCCGCCGCCACTGGAAAACGGCACCGCCGTCCTGACAGTGTCGTTATGTATCCTTGACGCTCGGCTGTCTCCTGCATGAACCTCGCCATTTTACGCACAAACGGTACTTCACTGTCAAACTTATTTAACAGCTGCTGGCCTTCGGTTCCTGCGGCCTCATAGCAGCGCACATCGAACCCAGACTGTCGCCCCTTTTGGGCTTTGTTCTTGGCTTCCGCCTCGTTTTCATAATCTTTGTAGTGGCGCCGTCCGCCGTCAACCCAGCTTATCCGCCAGCAAGTCGGCAAGCCCAATTCATGGCACAACTTCGCGCCACCCATCCCATATGATATCCCCAAATAAATGTTCTTGGCTGGTTTTCTTGGAATACCCGCCATGTCGGCCATCATCTGGTGAAAGTCTGTGGTTGGGTCTTCAGCATATCGGCGTGCCGCTTCCTTTGCACTTGCCCACGCCGCTCGGCCAATGGCCTTGCCTCCGGCCTGAACCGCAAAATGAACCGCTTGTCGGGGTTCTTGCTGAGAATAGTCTAGCACTGCCCAAAGTCCATCGCCGTCCGGCAGATAGATAGACCTCCACATTGGTCCAATCTCTTCATCGCGTGCGGGTTGGTTTTGCAAGTTTGGGTTGGTGGCGCTCAAGCGTCCGTATGCTGCACCTTCGGTCTCATTGCTGCCATCATCTTTTTGCCGTCTTAATTGATTGAAGGTGCAGTGAATGCGGCCATTCGTTAAATGGTGGCGAACACCACTCACAAAGGTGGAGCGCAAGGTGCTCATTTTCTTGGCTCTACGAAAATGTTGCCCAATCGGGTGGTCAAGCCGGTTCACAACATCAGCTGTGACGCTGTCCCGTCCGGTCGCGGTCTTGGGCAATTGAACGCCCAATTCACGCAAAGCTGTCGCCAAAATATCGGTTTTGTTGATATCCTCCAGCGTAAATTTATGCTTGGTGTACTGGCTGGCTGCGTCCAGCGCCTTCTGCTGTTCGTCTCGTGCCCATGTCTCGATCTGATCAAGGCGGTCAGTGCTGACTCGCACACCCCTCCGCCGCATCTTCAGCAAGACTGGCAGCACACGGCTTTCCAGATTATAAACGTTCATCAAATCCTGGTCATCAAGCACCTTTTCCTGCCGTCTCAATATTGCCAACGGCAATCGTGCATCCTGTTCCGCGTATGGTCCAACATGGCGTGCCGGCAAAGCCCAGATGCCACTTTTCTTTGACCTGCCTTTGTATCCGTATGCGGCCAAAGCCTCATCCAGCAAGCGTTCGTCCTTGCCAGGCAGTCCATGGCGTCCGGCTATCGCTTCCAATGAATAACTGTCGTGCAATTCATTGATCAATGGGTCGGCTATCATTACATCACGGAACCAAGCGGCTTGACGGAAAACAATGTTCTCTTCAGCCAGAAAGTCCAAATCATAAGGCAGGTTTGCGCCGCATATTGAACCAGTAAACGTTTTGCTCATATCCTGCAGGTATCGCAAGACGGCTCCGGCATCCATGTTGCCGCCTCCGCCGTGACGAATAGGCAGATAAAAACTTGGCCCATCTTCAATCGCCAGCGATATACCAGCGATATACGCCCCACGCCGTACACCTGGCCCAAGTTCCTTTAGGTGCGCATCGTGGGTCTCGCAATCAATCCCCACTCTGCCGTTGCCCCAATCGGTCGGCAGGTCGTCCATGGTGGGGGCTTTCCACTGGCTATCGGGTTCAAAAAGCGGTAATTGACTCATGCCTGATCTCTTTTCCAACGGTCAATTATCCCCGTTAAAGTTCTGTCCAAATCCTCTCCTTGCCCCCTCACATCAGCCACGTGTTCAATCGCATGCCGAACGGTTGTGCGGTCGCGATTGAATTGCCGTCCGATTGCGGTAAAAGACTTTTTGGGGTGCAGCTGTTTTTCCAAATACATCGCAAGCTGCCGCCCCCAAGCAAGCGGTTGCTTGCGACTGGTTCCCAGAAGGTCGTCAGGACTATGGCCAAGCCATCGCGTAACAATCGTAATCGAGTCAGGATAGTTCATTGGATGCCTCCTCAATGAGTTTATTCAAATAATTGAGCGCAAACTGTAAGTCTTCCGGAAACCCCCATAAATCTATAAGGGTGATGATTTTTTTCTCCAACACCCTATCGTCCTCCAACAATCCAGCATCGTTCAAGAACCTTGACCGCAACTTGATATCCCAGTGCTCACGCGTTCCGGCTGGCTGAAGGTTTGCGGCTTCCGCATAGGCTTTCTGGATATATGTTTTTGCTTTCAGCAAATCCTCAAGCCCGTTCTTTTCACGCCAGCGCACCAAATACTTGGTTGCACATCCCTCCAAATACCCCAAACGGGTTTTGGAAACCCAATCCCAATGCTGGACATATCCTTTGTTGTAATGATTTCCACCGATCTGCTGTGTCATTTTAAATTCCCTCCGTTTTGGGTGGTATTGGTTGTATTGTTCATTTGCATCGGTTCATTATCTCCTGATCACTGACGCGCCGCCAGTCCAGTGTTTTAACGTACGCATAGAACATTGATGGCAATTCGTGCTTGAGTCCCATCTCAGCAAACCAAGCCTGCAATTGATGGTGAACCGATAGCGCGTTTTGATTTCCCATGGCCATTTCTTCCTGCGCCCACAAATAAAGTTCAAGCAGGTCACACAACTTGAAGATATAGAAAGCATCTTCAGAAGCTTCATGCTCTGATGGAATATCCAACCATTGAGCAACGGCTCGATCAACGTCCATAATGGCGTTTGAAACTTCTTTGTTGTTATGTTTAATCGGTGCAGGAAGGTCGCCTGTCCAACGCTCTGGCACATCATGAAATAGTGCGAGTTCCAAAGCCTCATAATAGCGTGGATGCCCAGAGAATATCTGATGCAATAGCACAGCCACCCCCCATGAGTGTGCTGCCACCGTGTACGGTCGTGTGTGCGGTATCGTATGGCACCGCTCCACCGCTCCGCCCTCACGCACCGCATAAATGATGTCGGCTTCAGGATATTCTGGGCCACCCCATAATTGATCACTCATAGCTCACTCCATCATCTTGTTGGCGTTCCAGCTTCTGCCTCCGTCGTTCCAGCCACGACAGACCCGCCATCACCCAGTCGTTTCTTTCTTTGCCGTTTCTTTCCAGCAGATTGATGGCAGAACAAACGCCGTCAAGACCTCCCAGCTGCTTATACACCGAATGAGCTTCCAGCAAAGGTCGCGCAACCTCGACAATAAAGGGCATGTAATAATCCCTATACCACTTTCCATCAAGACACTCACCGATCTCAACGATATCAAAATCAGTGAACATTGGCATAACGTCCACCGCCCCCAGTTCATACGGATTTTTGTAATTCTCCATAAACGGCTGTACCTTATGGGCTGTTGCAAGATACATGTGGAAGTTATTTGACACTTGCCAGTACTGGCCCACTTCCAAGTCCAGCCTATAGGCCAGATATTCTTGCAACACACTAAAATGAACAGCATTCGCCCCATAAGCCCCCCAGATCATATCGTTTGACCGATTATACACGGTGATGTCTAACGCCCCATCACGGATTGCAGGCAACACCATGAGATTGCATGGAATATCTTTGCCGCCCTTTTTAATCGCTTCGCTATCTTCCCACGGGTCGAACATTGAAATGATCACGCGCCGGTCATTCGGGTCGGCTTTCAACCGATTGACCGCCCAAGTTATTTGGTCAAGCATGAAATGGTTGCGCCATCTATGCCCATAAGCTCCGGCCAACGTCTTTCCATCATCGCTGAAATTGGCCATGTTCTTCACGTATCGAGTCATGGTCTCAAGGTCATTTCGCCCCAGCAGCATCCAAAACGCTTCAGCCAGATGAAAGAATGGGTTTGCGTCACGAACAGGGTCAAACAACACGCGCTCGACTGGATTGCTGTACACGGTCGTAACTGGTACAGGTGCAACAATTACATCACCGTTGCGGCTCGGTCGTGGGTCGCCATAGTGGTCAAGATATTCAAAACCCTGAACCAACGCATCATTGACGTTTCTTGCCTTGATAACTTTCATTGTAGTTCCTCCGCTGGCAAATCCAGCATTTCATTTAATTTCATCACAGGGATTGCGGGCACGTTCGTTTTGGCGACTCTCCACTCAATTGGTATGAATGGCTCAACCTCTGGCCATCCAGCCAGCAGTTGTTTGACAGTCGAAACACAATCCAACGTGGCTCTCAATTTAATCCAGCTTGCCGTGTATTCCTCATTGAGAGCGGTCAACTTTTGGTCCAACTCAGACAATCGAACCGCCAACGCGCTATCTGCTGGAATAGGTATTCCAGCATAACAACGATAGTTTTTCCATGGCATCAATTTATTTACATTTTCTGGCATATCAAACGCAATTGGAATATCCGCAGAACCGGGTGTCCATTGATACACACCACCAATCGCCCCATTCCAATATATCCTCCGCCGTTGACCGCCCACATTGAAGTCCAAGTTGTCACCTGTGGGCAGCCATCCATCAGGTAAAGCCTCCATTTGAAGACGTTCCTGCTGGCTGAACGCGGCTTTGTAAAATTCCTCAGCAATCGCTCTGCCTTCTGTGATCAAAGCTAAGTAAAGCGGTTCAAACCTCCGCTTGGTCAACGCCTTCAACAACGTCCTTTTGCGATCTTTTGTCAATCTCGTCATTTTATTCACTCCGTTGGGTGATAGTATGAACGTGGTCGGCCTTCACCATTTTTCACACGCAAATACTTATCCGTTTCGCATAAACAATTCTGAATGTCCGATAAAGGAACATGGGGCACATGCAATGGTCGATACAGCGCTTGAGTCTCATAAATGCTTAACATTTCTGCCAATCCCTGCTCTTGAGACAGTTTAAACTTTACAGGTCGGCCAGCCAGACGGTTCAAGCCTCGTGCGGAGCCTAGCCCAAGAGCCACCCATGAGTTCTTGTCCGGCGCGTTGAAAAGATAGCGTGTGTGCATCATATCCACACAAACTTGGTAGGCCATGAATGAACCCCATCCATGATATTTCATGAACCGTTTGTGAACATCCTGAACGGTTGGTTTGCTATCTAAAAACCGCTGCCATTCAAAACGATCTTCCCAAAGTCGCCCCAACACTATATGGGCTACATAGTATTGTTTGGATTCATTGAACCATGGCGCAGTTCGACCGCTCTCAGCCCGCACCATATAGGCTCCGGTGTATAGTTTATGGCCTGCATCCTTCCTTCGCTGCATAGCCACCATCATAGCAGAAGGGTCAAAGCTATCTCCAAACGGCCATGTGCGCTGATGACCCATAAGGTCTTGCAGAGTGTCCGGCCAGTTAATCGTTCGGGCTATCGCCAGCATGAACCATAAATTTGGATGCTGGCGAAACGGCTGTCTGATTGACTTATCCACCCAACGGGTCACACGATCAAGTTCACGAAACACATTACAAAAACGATATGACTCAATGATGGGGTCAATCAATGAGAAGCGTTGACCAGCCCCCACATTATCTGAAAAAACTTCCTCATTGCGCCGGATAGCTTGACGGATATAGGCCGCATGCCGCTTCCCTGCCCAATCCCAAAGCGGTTCTGGGTTGATCATAGACGTTCTCCATAAAAGTTGAGTGCCGCCTGCTTTAATTCAACCAGTGGAAAATCACAACCCAGCACGCAAACCGGAATGCCCAGAGCCTCAAACTTCCGCCGCGTGGAATCAATCATCTTGATTTTGTTCTGTACCAAGTCGGTTTTGATTTCACGTTCTTTCCCAGCGCGCTTCTGACGCTCTTTGATGCGCTCCAGGCACACGTTCAAAGGGGTGCTCAAATAAGCCACCATCGGCTGAAGCCCCATATCCCTTGCGCCAAGCATAAAATTGCCCCAAGCCCCAAAAGTGGTGGCGCACATGATGCCTTCAAATATGACATGGTTCACACCATAATCTTTTGCGTAGGTTCCCACATTTGTTGCTGCTCGGATAGCGTCCATCTGAAGGGCAAAAGTGGAAATGCCATCCAGCCCTCCCTGTGGACGTTCGTATGAACCAATCACCATGTAGCGTTTGCCGTCTATCTCGCTCAATGTACCTTTAACTGGTTTCAATCGGCCTTTATCGTCCGTATATTCAAACAGTGTGAGCGTTTCAGCATTGGGCGCAATAAACTCACGCGCAAGTGTCGTTTTGCCTGAGCCGTTGGTGCCTCTGATATTGATTAGCATGTTCTGGTTCTCCATTTCTAGTGATTAAAAAGTTATCCCCCGTGGGGGATAAAGTCAAGCAATATTTTTTGGGTAGCATTCCAGAAGGTCGTGAGCACCCCATCGGGTCAATTCCTTCCGGTGGGCTCTGATATCCTCACCCAGAGTATAATGACCGCCTTGGGCAGACTTCCATTTGCACAAACAAGTCTCGATTTCCTGAAAGCTGCACTTACTTGGTGCTCCTGGGGCATCCAGACAACCTATCGTAAATTGAAGCTGCTCCATAATCGCTTCCGGTTGCATTCCCGTCCGCTCGGCTATCATTGCCAGCCCATCTCTCGGTTCTTTGTACATCAAAGCCACATCAGCCCCAGCTGGCTCCACAATCGTATTCTCACAGCAACGCTCCATCATATCCGCGATCTTGAAGGCAATCCATGGTCCAAACTGCGGCAACTTCTGCGCCGCAGCCATAATGTCAGTAAAGCCGCCCCCTTGGGCAGTTAAATGCACTACCAGCTGTTCTGGCATCGGGAAATGCTCGGCCAGATAATCAACTGCCTTCACCGATTTTTCACCACGGAAATGGCGCCGCTCGTGTGCTCTAGGCCACCGCACAGGCTCCGGTTCCTTTGCTAAGCCCAGCACGTATTGTCTTGCGTCCAATTTATTCTCTGCGGCTATCCTGCAAAGGTTCCAAAAACTCTGGCCTTGTCGCTGCGATATTGCCCATGACGCTCCAACGCTGTAAAACATCCAGTAACAAACCATGAACCGCTCAATGCGCGCTCTGGTGATGCCTTCCATAACGCCCCACTTCCATAAGCCGTCATAGAGTGGGTCAATGTCCTTGGTTGTTACAAGCTCGGACATCCACACCATGATCTCGATCATCGTGAATTGACCTTTGTCTGCATTGCCCAAGTCTGCCGCCGTCCGCTTTATTGTTTCCAGTGGTTTGCTCATTCTGTTTCTCCATTTCTTTTCTCACCAGCCGTCCAACGGCCTTTAACAATGCTGATAGGTCATTGGCGTTCACAAACGGATATTCACTATGGCCTTCAATCCGCCGCCGTTGGTTTTCTTCCTGCGGCACAATCTCCAGATGCGCTGGATTAACGCACAAACTGAAGCAGCATAAATGGTCTCGGTGGCTTCCTTCGGGGCAGGCTCCGGCTCCCATTGTATCGCACGCAAAACGGTGCGCCCTTACAATCCGGCCATCCACTCTGAATGAACCGTACCACTTTCCATTTCGCCCTCCACCTCTACTCCGCGCCCCATTCCAGAACCAGCATCCGTTCGGTAACTTTTCCACATGGGACATAAACCGATCAATGTCTGCTTGAGTGTAGTTATACTTCACCATCTGGGTGCCTTCCCTTCTGCCACCACCATAGGCTCTTTGGTTATTGGGCAAATCGGTGGCCCATACTCCTCCAACGCCCGTTCGCTGATCTGCACCCTATAGCGCTCATCTGCAGGTGAAACGAATACAGGCCAATAACCGCCCTTAGAGCCTTTTGATGGTCGATCAACCAATGCATCATGCTGGTATTTACCCAAATAAATTCCCACGCGTTGGAGCACACAACGCAATTGATCATCTGCACTGGAGCTGGTCGGCTTATTCTTGGTCATCCCGATAGCTTTGCAAGCCTTCCTGAACGGTGCGCCGTGACCAACACCAGACGGCAATGCTGCGTGTATCATTTCGTGCATGAGCACATCCAACACCTCTGTGCGGTCACCAAGTTTAGGTGAAATAAAGATGGTTTTTGTCTTTCCACTTTCACTTGTGGATTCATACCAGCATTGACCAATCGCCGTCCGTTTATTCGGCCAGCCCACGCTCACCTGCCAGCGGTCGCACATCTTCAATCCAGCCTTGCGCAATAAGGGTCTTAACGTCCGCACCGCTTTCTTCAGCCATTCTTCACGGGTCATGACTCATACACTCCTCGCTTGAAGTCCGGCAAACGGTTGCTCTTTGCTGCTCCGAACAGCAAGGAACCGCACGCCCCCCTTCCCTGTGGGTTACTATCGCCGCAAGACAAACAGCCACTAGGTGGGCATTCTGCCACCTCAGAAAACGGAACCGCCGTGTCAAAGCGCGTGAACATAGGCACCCGTTGACCGTGGCACTGATCTGCCGTCAAAAACTCTGGGCCAACAGATTTCGTCCGCTTGCTCAGCAAGCTGCCATCCTCCGCCCTGTCAATGTATTTGTATTCATAACAAGTCGCATAAGTCATCCCAAGTTTGGTGGCCAACGGCTGAAGCCTCCGGTGGGCTTCCATTCGCCATTCCTCATCCACACACTTCTGACCCCCCATGTTATCGGTGAAAAGGCTTTCAAAAAACTGTCCTCGGTTATGTCCAAACCGTTTCTTGATGCGCTCCACCATAGTCCCTGCCCAAGCATATCCGGCTTCCACAAATTTCACGATAACGTGGTTGTTTCCGACTTCCGCCAGCATATGAAACAGCTTTTCGATTTCCTCCAATGATGTGACGCCTGGCACAATCGGATTGCACTGAATTGATGTATAAATGCCCTGCCGCCGCAATTCTTTAATCTCGGCCAGATGTTGCTCCAGCGGCAAAGCTCCAGGACTCAATTTTTTCCAGTCTTCTGGGTCGCTGGTGTTTATCGACTTTTGGGCATAACTGTAGGGGTTTTTCTTCAGCATGTCGATAGCCCAATCCGGATAAGACAGGCGGCTCAAAAAGAACACAGGTAGTCCGGCATCAACGAACGCCTGTGCCCCATTCTGGGTGTTGTGATAAATATCTTCCATGGGCAGAAACGGATCAGTGAAACTGCTGAAATAACCAGCAGAAGCGGTTTTCATCGTTCCAATCTGCTTTTTGACGTGGTCTCCGTATCCAACTGGCACCGTGATCAGACCGCTGCCCCGATAACCTTTTGTGCCTGAATTCACATAACAGAAAGCACAACCCACGGTACAGAAGCCACCATAAGGTTCGGTCAAAATAGCGTCCGTCATGCAAGGCCGTTCACGACTGGTGACACTGGCCTGACCTTTACCTTGGTACCAGCCTTGAAGGTCTTTGCCCTTCTCAAGACGGATATGGGGCGCATACGTTTTTCCATCAAATCCAAGAAACACTTTGACGTCTCGGTCGCGGTTGGCTCCCCGCATCATAGCAATTCGTGCCATACGGTACTTGGCTGTGGTTCCTGTCAATTCATCGTATTCGTGCTCAATTGGCCCAAGAAACTCCCGCATGTCAGGGTCGGGTCGCATGAAAAATTTATAGGCGTTTTGCGCCGCTTCATCGCTCTGACCGATCAACCAGCCATCTGTCGTATTATCAACCATGTCTTTTATCCTATATTCCACATCAAGGCTTCACCATATTTCTGCTGGCCTTCCAACTTCCACCAGTGAAAAGCCTTCAAATCATAATAGATATTGCAAGGCCATTCAGGCAACAAATTTAAGGTGGAACGGTCACCGTATGAATAACCTTCATCCACCAGCGTGATTTGGTTCTTTGCCTCCGTCAAGCCATGAACGTATTTCAGCAATTGTTCGTGACTGCGTGAGTACCCCATGTGAAAGATAACGGGGTTCATCCGCTGTATTTGGTGAAGCCCTTCCAGCACGCCAGCCCCAATAGTTGCGCTGGATACAGCAATCAATATGGGTAGGTTGGGGTGCTTACTCAAAAACTCCGCCATGTGCCACACTTCCTCCGCCGTCTCTTTTACCGTCTCAGGCAGCTTCAGTGCGTTGGGCATCATGTATGAATCATTGATTTCTGACATGTAGCGCCTTGCCTGATGATAAAGGATAGCTGAGCGCCCTGCTCGCATCCGTACCATCAGCGCTCCAAGATCAACAGCGGCCTGTTGCTGGGGTTTGAGTGGTGCGCCTTCCTCAGCTTTGCGCACAGGATAAAAGTTAAAGCAGGTTTTACCTAGTTCGGCACAAGCCGCTGCAACGGCTTGACCAGCCTGTGAGTGGTAGGTATCCAGCACCCCAATGTTCTTTTCCGGTCGGTTCTGCAAGTGGGCAATCACCCCACGACATTTACTGAACGCTGGGAACGGTCGCCCAACGCATAAATCTTCGCGCTTGACCCATAGACCGTGGGCTGGATAACGGTCTATGGGGGTGCTGTAAATCATCAAAGGGCTCATTCTCCGCCTCCTGTTTTCTTTGCTGGGATATGGGCTGGCACTTCCTTTACACCTTCCGGCAATACCAGTTTGTAAACGGCATGACGGTCGTCCTCCGGCACATAGCCCTCATCCATCGCTTTTTTGAACAACTCTAGTCGTTCAGCTTCCGAATACTCGTTGGGGTGTTTATTTGGTGCTGGGAAAGAATACAAGGTGACCATATCCCCAGCGCACCAGCGTTCGTATCCGGTATGGTATTCGGTCTTGATCCCATAGCCCTTTTCATGGTTCATGTCCCAAGTCAGACCGGACTTGATTGTTGCAGGTGACCAAGGCTTTTTACCAGCCCCCAAAGCATCTGAAAGTTCCTGTGCCGTCACACCAGCTTCCTGCGACAGATAATCAACCAAGATGGCACGTTTAGTGTTCGCACGTACAGGGCTGACGGTTGATTTGGGCTTCAGATTAATGGTGCCAATTCCGTTCGGGACAAAAGCTGAACGGCTGGGGGTGGGCTTCGCTGCCTTCACGGTCGCTTTCTTCGCAGCGGCTTTCTTAACGGCCACACGCTTACCAACGCCTTCCTGCCAAGCCTGATCCATAATCTTCATCACGCGCTCTACAGCTGCACCTTTGGTGGCAAAACGATTGACCATTGGAACGATCAAGGCTTCAGCAAAACGGTTATAGATTTCCACCAGTGTTCCGCCGGACAATCCCGACAAACAATCCACCGCATATTCGAGTGCAATCACATCATGCTTATCTGCATAAGCCAGTCCGTCTTTTTCTGATTCAAAAAAGATAATTTCTGGAGTAGTGGTTACGATCTTAAAAGTGTTCATTTTGGGTGCTCCATTTCTTCAAATCGTGATCAGCTGTTACTTACTTGCTGGTGCCCAAAATAATATCGCCCTGATCTATGCATGACGCGCATATCCCAAGCCAACGGGGTTCCGTCTGGATTGACCACCCGCCACACACCAGGCTCCAATGGCACCAGTCGTTTAATTGAACCGCAGTAAAACTCACGAATTGCAATTTCAATTCCAGTAAGACTATTGGAAGAGGCCATCAATTCAAAATTCTTCATTTTAGTGCTCCATTTCTACAGGTCGTTATCAACCATACAAACAATATAGAATGAACGCGGGGATAAGTCAAGTGGTAAAATTAAAAAAGTTGGATAAAAAATCAAAATAATTTATAACCTCTTGAATTTATTGAGAAACTTTTTTTTCACTCTCCCATCAATTGATTCCGTACGTCCACAATCTTTGTCTGTGCTTCCTGAAGATGCTCAAGCACCCTGCCCAAAGCTGCTATGTTCGCTCGTCTCTTTACCAGCTGCGTGCTAAGTATTCCAGAAGCCCTGCAAGCCCCAAGATGTGCTGCTTCCAACTGCTTTTCAATATTCACATTCTTTTCTGCGTTATCCGACAATTGTCACTTCCTCCGCTGCTCTGGTGATAGCTGTGTAAAGCCACCGCTTTGCTGTGTGCCCATTAAAGGCATCCGCCTCGTTGATGATTAAAACCTTATCCCATTGTGAGCCTTGAGCCTTGTGAACCGTCAGCGCATAACCAAACGTAAACTCTTGGGCTTCCCTGCGCGTCCAACACCCAATATCATCAGGGTTGCCGCAAAAATGTTCGGGGTGGGCTCTCACCATCAGCGGCTCTGCCTCTGGGTTCTCATCCGGCGTCAATCGTAAATGCACCCAAGGCCCAAATAAATCGGCATCACCGCGCTGACGGTGAAGTGTTCCATTCAACAAGCCTAACTCATTGTCATTCCTTAAACATACAAGCTTTTCGCCGTCCTGCGGCAAATCAGCCGTAAAACCAAGCAGCTGCCTCATACGCTTGTTTGTTGACAAGCGTGTACGATTACGCCCCACAAGCACCTGATCAGCGTCCTGCGCCATTTCTGGTGACGCTCTTTCGATTACTCGGCTGGCTCCATAATTGCCCAAGGGCAAAACCTTCCCATTGCGCACTAGGGTCGCCAACTCAATGATGGGATTGTCTCTGGCTTGCCGGTGAATTTCCGTCAATAGCATATCCGGCTCTGCGTTCGTAAAATATCCTGAACCCTTCACTGGGGGCAACTGCGCTGGGTCGCCAAGCACCAAGATAGGAACACCAAATCTCATCAAGTCGGTCGCCATGGTTTCATCCACCATAGAGCATTCATCAACTACCAACAAGGCTGCATCGCGCAAAGGGCTTTCCATATTCAAGCTGAAGTCTGGCCTGCTGGCGTTTTCTTTCTCTTTTTGAATTTCACCCTTCAGCTGCTGGAGGCGTTTGTCCCAATCAGGATTGCCTGGCCAATCTGGTGGGTTTTCCCTCCGGCTTTCATAATACATCTGCTGAATTCCTTCCTGTTCAGCAATCAGTTCCTTCAGCCGTTCCGCGCTCCGCTGCTTTGGGTGATAGATAAGGCTATGGATTGTTTGGGCAAACACCCCATGTGATCTTAAAACACTGGTGGCTTTACCAGTAAAGGCTGCAAACAAAACAGTTCCATCTATCCCTTCAGCTAAATGTCGCGCAAGGGTCGTCTTGCCGGTTCCGGCGTATCCGAATAATCTAAAAAGCTGTTTGTCTTGCGGGTTCTTCAACCACCGATCAACCTTGGTGAGTGCTTCGTCCTGCTGGGGTGACCATTGCATATTTGTGTGCTCCATTTCTGATAAAAATGGGTGACCACGAGGGGATTATGGTCACCCTGCCGTCCGATCAAATCAATTGATCAAAACGGCGGTTCATCGCCGTCCAAGTCCTGCATGCCTGGGGAAACAGCATCAGACCGGTCACCACCCATATCGTTGGTGACGTTTTCCGTGTTCAGTTTAAGTTCACCAGCCTTCTGCGACTGAAACAAATCAGAAGCCATCGACAAGATGGGGCTATCAGGCATCAAGCGTGCGCCGTTCGCCTTCCCGTCCTGACTATCGAAACCAACAGTCCACGTGTACCATGTATACTTGTCTTTTTTCTTCTTTTCCGTACCCAAGCGCCACACATGTGCAAACCACGGATATTTCAGCTTGCGTCCATCTGATGTGCGGAACATGAGACTGTCTGCACGTGTGGTAAGCTGCTTGTAAGCCGCAATCTTTGTTGAAGTGAAGGCGATAACGGCTGGTGTAGCTTCGTCATTCTCACCCAAAACCAAACCAAAAAGATAGAAGGTTTCAATCAACTCGTTACCATTATCCAACTCATGCTTACCCACACGCTGTTTTGCGCGCGCGGCCACCACAATTGGGTCGGTGACTGGATAAGTACCAACCAAGCCGCCTCCGCTGTCTCGTGGCACCCATTCGGTGTACACATGCTGACGACAGACCGGAACAAAACGAATATCTGTGAACAATTCCTTAGTTGCGCGATTAACAATCATACCGGCCTGAGCGCCTTCAACCTCTTCAATCTCTGGGCTCAACGGTTGCAAGACTTCAAAAAAGGGCAATCCCTTATCTTCGCTGGTGATATCCTCCAGCCCTTGACCTGCATACTGCTCATAGGCATCGTATGATGCTGGTAGGTTAGCTGACTCTTTTGTCGCTGCTACTTCATTTTTAGCCATGGTGGCCTCCATTTAATGCGATTGCTCTTCAAGGCGGCAATCCTAACCTGACGGGCTTCCAGCCTCCACTCTCACAACTCACCCATGTGACGGGATTTCATTCAGCCTTTGGGCTTGACTTCAGCTTGCGTGTAAATATGAACGCCCAAAACATCCAACGGGACATCTTCACCGCGTTCCATCAATTCTTTCACCATAGCTGCAAGGCTCTGCCAATGTACCGTCTGCTTGGTACGTGACTGGAAGCCCAATCCCAATAAAGCATCCAGTGCTGCACGAATGCGTTCTTGCGGTACTTTGCCCAAGTCGGCTTCAATCCGGCTCTTGATAATGCCGCCTTGGCCGTGGTCGCGCAACCACTGAAACGCTTCAACTTCATGCTCTTTTGTGGGGGTGCCACGGATAACGTCCTTGACCTCAACCACCAATCCATCTGCGGTGGTTAATTTCTGCTGGCCGGCATCTTTCATGAGTTCAGGCAAGGCTTCCTCTTGAAGCATCTTCAGCTTGTTTTGTTCCTCTTTAAGTTCCGCCTCTTTGGCGGCCACAGCTTTCTTTTGATCAACGATTTGGCGTGCGGTCGCTGCAATCTGCGCCAGAATGTTGTCTCCAAGAGGTGTTTGATATCCATAATCCATTTTAGTGCTCCATTTCTTATGGTTGAAATTTAATCGGTATCTGTGCCAGAGTCAAGTGGGAATAAATTGGCTTCCAGCGGGGTGTATTGCTTCTGCTTTCCGTTCCACTGCAAGAATTTTAATGGTCTGCCGTCCTCATAAATAATATCAGCAGCAATAGCGGTCGCCCATGAACAAAGAACCGGATTGCCGATCATCAACAAATAATCGTCCGGCGTAAAGTCCTTGAGACCATCCCAAAGCTCACTGATGATGCTCTCCGAACACCATGGCCCAGCAGTAGGGCTAAGCAAAAACTTCAACTCACCGTATTCTTGCGCTGGGCTCAAGTCGTATACCGGAACGTATTCACCCGTGTCTCGGTCGTACCTTCTGTGTTCCTGTACCACATAAACAGTCATCTTAATTCCTCACATCCAATCTGATGGGCGGTCGCCCAATATCGCTTTGGCCAGTCCGTCTTTCTTGATAAGCGCGTTGATAACGTCCTCATCTTTGGTGCCTTGGCATATAAGGTCGGTGTATGTCACACTGACCTTCTGCCCAATGCGGTGGTTTCTGTCTTCGGTTTGCTTCCTGTCCAGCAACTTGTAGCTGTTATTGTAATAAATGGTGTATTTGGCCTCATTAAGAGTCAAGCCTTCGCTCATTGCACTATTTGCCACAAAGTCAGTTGCGTCTCCGCTCTTGAAAGCATTCTTAGCATGAAGCCTTTGACCTTCACTGGCCTTGCCATCATATCGCACGGGGTTCCGCCCCATAGACTTTAGAACATCAAGGATCATATCAATATCACGTGTCCACTTCGCCCATATAATCGTCTGGCCTGATGTGTCCTGCATGACTTCCTCAAGCAACTTCAGCCGTGGGTTTTCGCTTCGGCTAAGCAATTCGGTCGGCTCTTGGTCGCCGTCCACCGGAACATATCCACAAAGCACCTGTTGAAGTCTGGTGGCGCGAACAATCGCCAGTTCCGCTGAAACTGCTGACTGAGAGTCAAGCCATGTGATGTATTCCCTCTCAAGTTCCTCATACACCTTCCGTTGTTTCGGGGTCATTTCATAGTAACGTCTTGAATAAAGCTTATCTGGCAAGTTCAGTCCTGCATCTTCCTTGGTTATTCGGCTGCTGATCTTTTTGAGAACCTGTTCCATGACATCAATGTTCTGGTAGTCCACCAACAAGTCAAATGAGCCGTCTCGATACATCTCACCACGTTTATTATATCGTTCCAGATTGCGATTGTAGGACTCTTCAAATATCCCAAAAAAGGCTTTAAAGGCCGCAAAGCTTTCAATCTGCAACTCCCGTGCCCAGAAAGTCGGGTCAATGAACCTGATTTGCGAATAAAGGTCAAATGGGCCTTGGGTTGATGGGGTTCCGGTCAAAATCCGCTTGTATTTTGAATATACGCCACCCTGAATGATGGATTTCGTCCGCTTCGCCCCCGGCGTTTTAATGCGGTGGCTTTCGTCCAGCACCGTTATAAGCTTGCGGCGTTTCATAAACTCCCACACAGCTTTCTTTCCGGCCTTCGTTATCCACGCATCATAGGTCATCGCCAGAAACGCAAAGTTTGGTGTGTACAAAACTTCCTTAAACTGATTTTCATGCCACTTTGCAGACGCTGATGACGTCTTGAAGGCCATAGCCTCAATCTTATAGTCTGGGTTCCAATGCGTGGGCAATTCATCCGTTACCCAGTTAATATGAACACCGGACGGTGCAACTACAATCGCGCCGTCAATCTCTTGACGGTCGTTAAGATAGCCCATCGTGTCAATCGCAAGCTTTGACTTGCCGGTGCCCTGTTCCCAAAATATGGCATAGCCCTGCCGGTCGCGTGAATGCTCCCATTCCAGCAGCTGGTGAGCAAACGGCTTTGTGTAGGGTTCATACATAGTGTGCTCCATTTCTATGCCAATAGATATAGCGCCACCGCTCTGTAAAGTCAACTGCTTTATCAAATAAAGGTCGTTGAGTTTCACGCCCAACGCACTCTAGGGTGTGGCGCAGGTGGGTTTACTTAACTTTCTTAACTTAATCGGTGATAACTTTTTTAAGTTAAGACGCATAAGTCATTGATTTTAAAGCAGTTTCTTAACTTTCTTAACTTTCTTAACTTTAATAAGGGAGTAATAAAACTACAGGGGTCTAGCGATAAGTTAAGTTCACAAAAAGTTAAGTAAGCTAAGTTTGGGCAATAAATTCAAACACTTAACCGTCTTAACTTCAAAAGCGCAAGTTAAGTAAGTTAAGATGACTGGGCAAAACCCCAACGATTTCAAACAGATAGAGTTAAGTAGTTAAAGTGGTTTCTAAGTGGGTTATCCCCGAAAATAAAGAAAAACCCAGCAGGTGCTGGGTTGCTCATTTTTATTCCTGAACGCGCGCTAACTTTAAGGCGCAAACAGTTTGAACATCGTTGCTTGCCCAAAATAGGTTCCCAGAGCAAATGCCACAGCGGCGGCTAGCATAACAATAACAGCCACCTCCAGCACAGAATTTACTCGCAGCTGTTGGTTATTCACATCAGGCGCCAGATACAACCCCAAGCAACCAACTATCATCAACACCCGCCCAATTTGTGATGATGGGCTTCCAATCCAGCTGTCGTCACGTCCAAAGAATGACCAAGCCAAAGAATATGCACCGCTGTAAACAATTGAGAATGCCACAAACGAAACACCAATCACCGCAAGGTGCGCTCCGTCCTGCAACTCGCTCCGCCGCCCTTTAATGAGCACATCCCACAGCCCAGGCAAATATCGTACCACAATTGCACCGCCCAGTAGCATGCCCAGCAACGCAAACCCGCTGTTGACTGCTGGACTGATTATGTAGTCGTCCACGATAAAATACGCGCTCAACCCGATCACCATAGACAACAGAAGGTAGTTTTTGTGCAGTTTCATTAGTGTTTTCTCCGTTTTCGGCCACTGAGAACAATCATTTCAGACATTGACTGCAATACTCGGTTGCGGTCTTGTATGGTTTCTAAATTTTGACGAAAACGCTTGTGCTCCGCCTCTAACGCTTGTTGGCGTACCAACCCCGCAGCTTTTCCAGGGCACCCAGAAATGATCTGTTTAATAGTTCTCATCAGCCGTCTCTCCCATTCGAACGCTTGCCCAAAGAGGTCACCAGCGTGTCTATGGTTGTTTTCAATTCGCTGGACAACCCAGCCATTTCTTTGGCGTCTTGTAAACGCGCTTCATGCAGCAATTCCTTTTCGCGCTCTGCTTGTCTCCACTGTCGGACAACCCAAATAAGCGCACCGATTAACGCAAAAACTGTTAATCCCAATATGCCTTGGTCCAGATAACGATTCAACCCCTCAATCATCTTACTGCTTTCTGGTACCAATTCCAACATCGACTGATCCGGCTGTTCGCCCTCATTAACGCGGCATCGGCCTTTATCAACGCCACGTCCAGTCGTTCGTTCAATTTTATTCCAGCCCCCTCAACCATCTTACAATCGGTTGGCACGCGGGGTGGCTTAGATTGCCGGTCTAATTCCGCAGACATACTTTCATACAGGGTTTTGCTCTCCGTTGATTCTCGAACAATTTTAGCATTATTGTGAGCGCAGCCTGTCATAAAGAGGCTGATCAACAACACAAGCAGGATTGACAGGTTGACTTGATATCTCATTGATAACCTCGTTTGCGTCTGATAGTTCCAACTGCAAAGCATTTAAACTGTCCATGAATTCATTGTTGGCTGATGTGAGTGCAGCGGTTTTCTCGCGTTCCTTTTCCAACAAAGAGGCTTGGAATTTTGCCTTGGCTTCTGCTTCCGCCAAAACGGATTGTTGAACATAGCCCTGCACCGCACTTTTTCTGATTTGCTGTCGGTCGTACATCCAAGCAACGCCCAAAACAATAATAGCCCAGAGGATAGGCACCGGCACCGTGAATTTAAAAAGTTTAACCAATACGCTCATCCGGCGGCTCCTCTTCCTGCTCTTCCTGCGTGGGTGTGCGGGGCTGGCGGTGGGATAGTCGCTTCATGACATTGGCGTCATCCCAAACCGCACCGAACACGTAAGAACCTAACACTGACGCAGCAGTACCAAATGCGCTGATAATAATCATTTCATGCACGCTTCGGTCATCGCCCCACACCATAACATAGGTGATGCAGAAGGCACAGAAAGTAAGCACGGCAATGATCAATCGCCGCCTTACACTCCATGACGGCTTCATCGGGTTCCTCCCTCAGTACCTACCACAGCGGCGGCAACGCCCTTCAATGCCGGATATTGCCGCACCGGATAAGTCTTTGGCCACGTGAAGGCCATGAATTTACTCCGGCCGAAACCAGTGATGTTGATCTCATTGCTTTGGTTTCCACCCAGCATATAGACTGTTGAACCTGAGGTGCCGGCCACAAAACCAACGTGACCGCTGTTCGCGCTCCAGCGGATAACCCCAACGGCGCCAACAATCGGACTCCCAACGTTCTTACCAAACTTTGCCCAATTCTGCGCAAAGAACGGATTGCTGGGCAGCGGTTCGTTTGGAAGCGTCTTAGCAAAACAAGTTTCCACCGCATCGCCACACCAAGGCAGGTCTTTGGGGTTGCCCAAATACTTACCAAACTTCAGCCAGTCAATGAGTGACTTGTTGTGGCGCACCTCATGAAGCCCCATCTTGCGGTGCATTTCAGACATCCATGGGGGCATCTTTTCGGACGGTGGGGTGACGGGTGGCGTTGGGTTCAAAACCCCGATGCCTTTGAACGGTTGTTTGAGCGCGTCTAACGTATTCTTATCTGTAACGCCAGTAACGGGCAACCTGTGAAAACTTTGAAACGCTTGGAGCGCAGCAATTGATTCTTTGCCCCAGTCGCCATCAGCTTTGATCTTTGCGCCGTGGTGGATGAGGCGTTCTTGTACCCATTTTTCAAATTGACCCATGGTTTTGATCCTTATGCTGTCCAGTTCAGTCCCGCCATTATCTTTTGAACAGCGGCTTGAGTTTTTGCGGTGCTCACTGCAAGTTTAGCCTTCAAGCGCTTTTCCTCAATCGCTGCCCCAATCTGCTGCCATTGCAGATAGGCATAAGTAACTGTTTCAGCAACTTCCAAAAGCGTGTCCCCATCAATCCCCAAGCTTGCCTTCAAAAGTAAAAACTCATCGTCATGAGGCTTTGGTGAGGTGTCGGGGTTCGCAAGATAGGCTGCCCATGCGCCCGAATATGTTTGCGCTTGTGATACCTTTTCCGTATAGGTCATGGATTGACCTACGCCATCAGTTATGTACTGCAATCGAACGATTTCCGCTGCGCGGTCAATCTCGCCTTGGGCCTCAACTTTATATTCATCCAGTGTTGGTTTAAACAAACGTATGTGGTATGGATCAAGAACCGACTGTAACATGGCATCAGTCTCTTCACCATCGTTTTGGGTGGGCCACGGAGTAGGCAGATTGCCCGCGTCCAACCAACTCTTGTAGTCCGCATCATCCTCCTTAACCAAGGCTTGTTGGCGGCTTGAATAAATTTTGCCTGCACTAGATTTCCAGTACCAGTCGCGTGGGTTGTATTGATTCATGTCCTGATCCTTATATTACTCGTCCGCCGGTGGCAGTCCACCCGTCCTCGGTGCCTGGTATTCTACCTACACCGACGCCGTACGTATTCAATAGCCCATTCCCGCTAACGTTATATTTCGCGCCTGTCGGCGCACCATTGAACGTAACGACTGACGTTTCTACTGTTAATAGTGCACCCGTTTCCACAACGAAAACTGCGCCAGAACAAGTGACGTTGTCGAATGTGATTTCGGCTGGGCTTCTGCTATATGGGCCAGCCCAACCTATATCCATCACGGCCTTAGCTGCCGCAAAAAAGACAGAGGCGGCAGTGCCTTTTACATTTATCTTACCACCGACAAAAAAAGTCCCTTTCCATGCTTCAAAACCACGCCACCCAGGAGATACATTTATGTTGCTATCGAATACGCTGACAGCGCCCCCCGTTGAGCTCACACAACTCGTTATACCGAAAAACGAAAACCCAGAGATTGTAACAATCCCGCTCCCACCACTGATGCATGTCGATTTCCCTTCTTCGTCTTGGGCGTAAATTTTTACCGCGTCCGGATTATCGGGATTTCCTACAAACGACCAACTCGCAACGTGCGAGACCGGTACATTGACGCTACCATAATACGCACCCGGAGAAACAAAAATAGTTATTGTTGCGGCCGTCATGTATTTAGACAACGCATCGACTGCGCCTTGAATTGTAGCAAATCCTTCCTCCGGCGTCGGCTTTAAGCCACTATTCTTGTCACTTCCCGTCGGTCCGACGACGTAAAATGTGGTGGCTGGCGGTTTGGGAAATTTTGAATAGCAGGTGTCGTAGTAAGCTTGGGTTGGAGCGATTTGCCAAGACTTCCCGTCAAAAGTTAAATCCACCACATAGCCCGTGTCAAAGTCCCCGCCCACCAACTCGGTGCCATCGGTGTATACTATCGGTTTGGCGCCTAAACCGTTCAGGTTTAACGTTGCTGGCCCAGTATTGCGTCGGTCTAGTTTTAAGCGTACGTGGGCACCCGCCCAAACACCAAGCGGTGCTGGGGTCATGTAGGCCATATAGTTGTTGGCTGTGCCAGACGTTGTGGCAAATACCCATTTGCCGCTTTGAACGTCCATGGCGGTTTGAGTCCAGTACTTACCGCCTACACGCAAAAGCTGTGTACCATCAGGCAATCCCACGCCGTGACCATCATCAGCTTGTTTTAATAGCCACCTAGTTCCACTCCACTCTGCAATATAACCGTCATACCCCGTCCAATCCCCCAAAGCGTTGTCCGCTACCAAGTAGGTGTCCCCTGTGGCCGGTTTTTCGGGGGGCGTGCGAACAGTATTGCTAATGACGCTGATCCAAGGCAACTTATTCAAATTTTGTACTGGTATTTTAGTTGTGCCCACACCCCGTTGGATCAATAGTTGTATGGCTTCAAGGACTTGGGCCAAATTGTCATCGCTGGGCACAATTCCAGCATCGTTCAGTATGGCTCCCAGTTCTGACTCAATCCGCCAGAACAAACCATTGAACAATTGCTGGTCGGCTGGTCCACAAGGAAAGCCATTAATCTTCTCATCTGCGTTGGGGGGTCGCCGTCCTGATTGCGATCCAAAAGGCACTTTAAAGTCGGCCATGAAAAACTCCTGTGCATTAACAACTATATGGCTTCACATCTATCGGACACAACCACGGAGCACCTACAGGACACAACCATGGAGCATCATCAGAATTGGTCCAATCAGTATAAACGGGTGCGGCCTTTTCGTCAAGATGCATTTGGCGGATTTCCTCTGTTGATTCATCTTCTGTACAAAAGCCACCCCAATCAACACCAAAACCAAAATACTTCCGGTTGTGGGTCCAATCATTCTCACAAAAGCCGCCCCAGCCGTCACCAAATCCAAAAACTTCAGGTTCCTCCGGTGTAGCAAAATGGAACAAAATCCGCATCCCCAAAGCTGCCGGCAAAACTCTTGGGTACAGTTGAAGCAACATAACTTCATTTTCCGTAAGTTCGCGGCCTGGTGTCACTACAATCTTAAACGGTGTCCAAGATACAATGTGCGCCGTTTCACCAAAGAATATCCGCAAGCATTCGTTCAGGCTGTCAAAATCAAAGAAACGCATCATCTGGTATCGGCGCACTTTCAAAAATTTACGGTAGGTTTCATCATCCCAAATGCATAGTTCCGTCAAGCCGTCTAAACAGACTTCCCAAGTGGAGTTGCTGCCTTCCGCCTCAAACCCAATGATAGGCCGATATTCCACCACTGGTCCACAATCAAAGCCAAACACCGGTTGACCGCCGCATACACAATGGCAACGCGGCCAGCCCAAACGTTTGCCCAGCAGGGTCAATTGGTCTCCTGTGGCAGTTTCAATGTCGAATTTTTCAGGCAAGTCGCAGATAGCTTGACCCACATCGGCGGCGGCTTTCAAGTAGGTGCGCAGCAGAAACAGCAAGTTTGGGCTTTCGCGATATTGCGTCAGAATGCGGTCAATGCGCTCTTCAACGATTTCATCAATGTCGCGGCAAGTCATACCTCAAACACTCCCCCAATCTTCAGCTGTGCGATTTCCATAAAGTCAATCGGCACAGAGTTCTCATATTCTTCAGTGTTTGGGGCAGTCCCCTTGACTGCATAAAATGATACCAGTTCAACGGTCGGCCAGCGACACTCGATCAACCTGCGCAAATTATGAAGATTGACGTCCATTCCGTTCATCCGCTGTTGATACCAATCAGTCATCAAACCTTCAGCAATCGCCACAATAGACGGCGGTGGGCAGCCATTCCGTTCCGGCGTTATCCGAACCCGCAACGTGACTGAGACAGGCACCTCAATGGGTCGCAAAAGTGTAACGGTTCTACAAAAGCCCGCAACATTGGTGTTGACTGGAGTGTTGCCATAAGTATTTATGCCAGGCACAATATATTTGCGCATTATGGCTGCAATCTTGTCATCGTCTCCGCCTAAAATCGCAACCGATACCCAGCCCCCACCAATGAACGGTTCCTCATTTGCGTCGTGAACGTACACCTGAACGTATGTAACGCCGTCAAGTTCCTTCAACGCCGCCGCCAAATCTTGAATATCAATCCGTGAGCGCCCCTCATTTGTGATGTTGCGTCTGAATTCAGCCTCCGTCTGATTATTGCCAGATAGCAGCCGCAATCGCCCAAGGATAGCCAGACGTGTGCCTTCCGCTTGGTCTGGGTCATAGGATTGATAAACGTCCAGCCCTTGTTCATCAAGTTCAGCTAACAAATCGGCCATCATCCCGTTGAGCTGCCCTAGCGGTGATTGTGGTGTTTGTATAACACCTGGACCAAAATGAGCAATCATTTCATTTTCAAGGTTGGCCAAGAATACGCTGAGTGGAGTGCGCACATAACCAGTCGGTTGTACACCATATGCGGGATTATCGTTCATATCTTCACCTCAGTCTCATATTCTGTGCCAACTTCAATATCAAAAGCGCTCAAGTTTCGGGTGTGCTGGTTGAAGCGTGTGCTGAAAGACGTTATTTCGGTCACTCCGTCTGTATCACTAATAACTGCTTTGATCATACCCTCAGCCAGCGCAGGGTCAAAGCCCTCACCAAGTATTTTACCAATCCACGGAACCCCCACAGCTTTATCCAAGAACCATTCACCCTCAAAAGCCATGAGACGCTGTCGTGCGTGCTGCCCAATCGCTTCTGCGTTCTTTACAATCGCTAGGTTGCCTGTGCTGTCCAGATAAATGTCAGCAGGATTGTCGCCTATACGTTTAAGCGCAATGCCTGTACGCTCTATCGTCATAATAGCATCCCCCGCAATTTACCAGCAATCTCGTTGTATTCTGCACGCTTCTGCAGCTGATGGCCAGTTCCGGCGCTGGAGCCATAATTGATTTGAAGTTGATCAGCTGCCAATAGTTCCACCACTTGAGTCAATAGTTCCAACACATTGCCCTGCGCGCCTTCCAGTTTGAATTTGCCATCCTCGCTGAATTCCAATTTGAATTTGCCGTCCTCTGAACGCAATTCAAAATTATTGCTGTTGAAGTTTTCAATGGGAGATTGCAAACTTTCTCCGCCATCTAAAAACGCTTCCATATCACTCAATGAAAAGCTGCGGCGGTCACCATTAGTGACATAGTCGCCTTCTGTGTGAAACGCTTCGCTGGAGCGCATTTGTGGACGCAACGTCACCTTATCCCCAGCCTTAATTGGGCTGGTAATCACAAACCCCCCAACACGCTGAAAACGCACAGGAACCTCAAGCAGGACTGGGGCTTTAACTGTCTTGCCGTTATGCACAGGTGAATAATCAGGTTGGATTGACGCCGTTTGGGTTGCTGGGTCAAAGCCCACAATCGTTCCGGTCGTCTCGCCCCACATTGACTCACGCTCCATCTGCGCTTGAACAGCAACATTTTCTTGCTCACTGTTCGTGGTCTTTCCACGATAACCCATGCCGCTCATCGTTGAACCATCCCTTCCAGTTCCTTGTTGCGGTCTTGGCTGGCCTTCAACCGTGCTTCAAGTTCCTCAATCATTTTGTCTTTATCCGTGGTGGCTTTCACGCCTTCATCCACTTTACCGTTTTGCAGACTTTCACCTTGAATAGACATGGTAAAATCACCCTGCATATTATCCAAATCATAATCCAATTGACTGATACGATATGTATCGGATTGTGCGTTCATTTCCAGCACTTCGCTCTCCACCTTCACCAGTCGGTTCGGTCGGGCTTCTGGGTTCATCAACGCTTTGACTTTCATACCATTATCTGTGATGGTTGGGGTTCCAATCATACCTGTAGCTGGGCTCACCAGCACCATGCCTTCCAAATAGCCGTCAGATGGGATAAGTTCCATCACCCCATTTTGAATAGACCAATAAAAGCCGTTGGAGCGCCCAAGGTTGTTGAGTTCCCGCGTGCAGGAACCACACATGGAATATGGGCGGCTGAGTGTGCGCGTTTTTTCAGGATATTTGAATTCACCCTTCCTGATGCCTTCCTTTTCCATCTGAGCATACAGTTTATCCACTACATCAGGCAGAGGTGTGCCTTTTGGAATAGTCTCACTGATGGTGGCGTTTCGAAAAGCCAAATCCCCGTCACCGCAACTGATGGTAGTGATGATGTCTGGGCCATCACGGTCATGTTGATAATCGCGTATGTTGCCCACACCAATAATACCTACGTTGCCGCCAGTGGCAGCTTCCTCCGGCGGCACATATCCAGCCTCAATCTGAACGGTGTCCAGTTCCCTGCCCAGAGCAAAACGGTGGTCTGGGTTAAGGTTCCAAATCTCAATCTGAAACTCGTTGGCCTTCGCAGATATGCCTTTTGACATGGTTACATGAACCCGCAATTCATGCGGTTCAGAGGCTAGGCTGGGATTGATTACAAATCCACCAGGAAAGGTCAACCGAATTTTACGCAACCACTGCCGCATCGACTTCCTCCCTTGTGGTATGAAACAAACCAACTATCGCTGATGGTAGGTTATTGCGATCTGGTTTGGCGCCGGTTTCTGAAAATGCAATGATAATACCTATCCCTAACCTAAACGGCGCCAACAAGTCAATACCCGTTACAATCCGCCGTCCATGAAGCACAGGCTTGTCATCAACGGATAAGTCAAGGCTCCAGCGGTCGGTGGTGAGCGAATACCACAACTGGAATGAAACACGCCTCCGGTTGAGTAGCACACTGAAGCGTTGTTTTGGATGGGCTTTGAGTTTAAACTGTATCATTTCAACATCCCATGAATAAGGCTCTCATTCTTTGGTGAAGCTGTGGCTGTGGCGTTATCGCCAGACTGCACTGCTGATGCACTACGGTCTGCCGTCTGTGCATTGTTTGCGGTTGATGAATCAGGTTTGGTGGCTGTGGTGCTCTTCTTTCCTCCGGCTTTCCCTTTTGAAGAGGCACCTCCATCGTCTGGGGCTGAACCAGTTGGAACAATGATGACTTCGCGTAAAGTTATGGTTGCGCGCAACACTTTTGAAAATGTTGGGTCTCGATCTGCCGACAAACTTTGTATCAGCATATTAGTGTAAACGTTTAAACCAGTCACCATCGTGAAGGGCACGCGGGTTTCTTGGAATTTCATCAACGTCATATAGGTGGCAGCGGCGTTGGCGTCACCTATGTCCAAGGTAACTTCCTTGGGCTTGACTACGGCGTGATCATTTACCTCCGCTCCTGTTTCAATCGGGTTGCTTGTGATCTCCAAATCTGACTTGTGGCTCTCACTAACCAAACATGTGATGCGGACTGGCCCAATAACGTGGTTGAATAGAATTGCAGACATCAGAAAGACGGCTCCTGTGCTATTTGGGTGCGCTGTGCTGCAACCGCCTTTTGAACAGATGAACCAACTGCCTGTGCTGCCGCCATAGGCGCATCAGTAGCTTGGGTAACGGTTTGGTTCACAGTGATGTTATTGTTTTGGGTGTTGTCTCGATTATCCTGCCTATTGTCGTTCAGCACTGCATCGGTCGCTTGGCCTGCATTCATTTTCTGTAGGTTTGCGGCCAATCGCGATTGCATAGCTTCCCATTCCTGACGCTGCATTTCAAGTTTTTGAGCTTCGGCGTCAGCATCAAATTCAACTGGCGCGTGTGCTGCTGCATAGTCGGCTCGATATTGAGCAGCTTCCGCTCCCGACAACGTACCGTTAGCAATCGCGGTTTCAGTATCCTGCACAGTCGGCTCTTGGCCGGTTGCCGGCTGGGCAACAGCTTCAGGGTCATCCTCTAAACCTACAAATTTGCGCGCCCATCCTGGTACTAGGCTGGCAAACCAATCTTTGATCTGGTTCCCTATCCATTTCATGCCTTCCCAAACTGAAGCCATAATCGACTTGCCCAGACCAATCCAGTCATAGTTCATGAACCAATCGCTGAATTGTTGAAGCAGTTGCGGAACATTCTCACAAAGCCAAGCCCATCCAGCCTTGATCTCATCCCAGAAATACCAGATGAGAAACGCCACCAGCGCTGCGATTAGAACAGCCCATCCAACAGGGTTGCTGATCAAGGCAAAGATGGTTGTCAGACCTTTAAGCAGTAATGGTCCAAGAGCCAGCAAACCACGCAGAAGAATTGGGCCAAGCCCCATTAAGGCTCTCAGCAGCATTCCGCCCAAACTGCCCAAGGCTCTCAATGCTAGTGGGCCAAGTTTACTCAGCGCCACCCAAACTAGCCGTCCAACCATACTCAATGATTTGAAAATAAATCTCAGGAAAAACCCGATTGTGCTCATGGGCGCAAAGACGAACGCTGCCGTCAATGCTCCACCTATGGTCGCAGCCAGTCCGGTGAAAAACTTTGCCATCCCATCGCCCATGCCTGTAAGGTCTTTGAGCCATTGGATGAAGTCACCAATCACGCTTTCTCCGCCCTGCATATAAGTCAGCCAGTCATCCACAGCTAGTGCAAGGATAAGGAACAAAGTGGTTAGTGGGAACATATAGACCATAAGAGCGCCCAATGCTATCCCCAGTGATATCACGTACGGCCTGAGCGCATCCCAATTATCAATCAAATACTTAATGTTGTAGGCAAACCGTGTGAGCACTTTATCCGCAACTTCCAACACCCAAATAAGTGCATCAGATATATTCTTGGCCCAACGATCAAGCGTGCCGTCTTTATCCAGCTTGTCGATCATGTCCATAAATTTTTGGAGTTTGCTCTTGATGCGGTCGAAAAACCCAGCATCACCCACGCGCCGTTGGAAGTCTGTCCATGAGTCCCCCATATTGGAGATCATGCCTTCCCAAGTCTTTGCTTGCTTTTCCATGGCTCCGCCAAAGCGGTTCCCCATAGTTTCCAGCAAAAACTCACGGATATCAGTGGACGTTTTCTTGACGGTCTTGGACATTTCTTGTCCATTTTGCGTCCAAGTAAAGGTGACTTGTTCGCCCTTCTGCTTGGCTTTGATGCCAAACTCTTTTAGGCGTTCAAATTCACCTGTGGCTGCATCAGCCAGAGCCTCAACCGCCTGATCAAGCCCCTTTCCCATAGCACTAGCTGTGTCACCTAGTGTCCGCAGAGTGTCGTTTGCTATCGGGTCAATGCCGTATGCCTTCAGCTTAATAAAAGCAGCCGTTGCCTGTTCTACGTCATAGGGCGTGGTCTTGCCAAATTCAGCAATCCAGTCCAACGACTGTTTCGCCTTTTCTGCGCTTCCCTCAATAGTCTCAAGAGTGGTCTGGAATACTTCAAATTGGGCTGAAGTGTTTAAGACGGACTTGCCAAAAAAGCTAAGTCCCGTCACTCCGGCTCCGATAGCCACACCAGCAAATACCCCAATGGCTTTGCCCACTGCGGCGGCTTTCTTTTCCACATCTTTAAGCGACATGGTGAAGCGTTTAAGGTTAGCTTCCCCTTCCACTTCATAACCAAGTACCGCAATGAGTTCGTCAACGACTGCCATGCTTTGAGTCTGCCTCTCTCGCCTTTTCCATCTGAGCCGCTTTCAGGTCTAATGCCTCATGCGCGTCAAATACGTCAGCCAAAGTGACCCACTCTCTAAGGTCTTTCTGGGTGTACATGGGCGGCTCGGCCAATATGGGTCGCCACAAGAATAAATTCAGGTTCGGCGCAATGCGCTGAACCTGATCAGGGCTTAAGCCAGCCCCATTTTGTTTAGGTTCCCATTGGCCAGGATTTCGGAGAAAAAATCGCCAATAACTTCCTTCAACACAAAGCCCACAAGAGGAAACAGGCTGGAGCGTTGTTCGCCTTGAAAATCACCGTCAATGTCAACGCGCTCCCAAACTCCTGATGGACGTTTGATGCTGGCAAATGACACAATATCAGTTAACAAGGTCACGGTATCGTCTGGGTCGAGTTTTGAAACAATATCAGCCAACGCTGCAATCGCTGCCGCATCGCTCTCAGCCTTCGCATCCGCTCCGGCGGTTTTACCTACGCCGCGCAAAACAGCAGGCAATCGTTCAACAGCGCCCCCGATTAGCTTCATCACACGCACTTGTAATTTTAAAGCCTCGGTTGCCAGTACTGCATCCACTTTGTAAGTAACGCCTTTGATCTTTTTTTCAGCCATGACCAGTATCCTTTGTGTTTGATCTTAATGGTTAAGGGTTCGGAATGAGCGGTGTCCAGTTACCGCTCCAAATACCCCATTCACGCACCACAGCGTTGGTGCCCTTCTGGTCGGTTGGGGCGGTTTTAATAAAGCAATCCACGGCGGTTCCGCCTTCATTCATTCCGCTGTCCACCACGTCAAAAGTAAAGCCGGTCAATCGTCCTGCTCGTTGAGCAGCCAGTTTCTGCGTCAGCTGGCGGTGGGTGGGGCTATTGGGCTTCACTCGAATAGTGATGGTGGCACTTTGATCAGCACTCTGGCTGAATAAGTATGTACCATCAGCGCCCACAAGCGGTGTACCCACGTCTGAACCCCACGCCACTTCAATAGCGTTGTCTCCATCGCCCAAACCAGTGACTTTTTGACCGTCCAGAGTAGCCTGAACGTTCAACATTGAATAAGCAATAACAGGCATCGGTCGGTCTCCTTAAAAATCCATTGTATAGTTTATTGTGGTGTAGTGAACCGCACCAGCATAACGGAACCGCACAGCAATAGCTGGAGCAATACGGGCTTTGCGTTGATCTGTAGTCACGTCAAATACGGACGGAACATCCACCGTGTACGCAGGCTCATAGTCACCTGTTTCAGGGTTCAAATCCTTTGCCACAATACCTGCACGAACGCCCAAAGCCATCACGGCACGTGGGACTGATGCCAGCATCTGCATGCCCTGATCCGTGTATGGAATACGGGCATTGTTCAAATACAGACCAAGCACCAACTCTTCGGTGCGGGCAATAATCCAGTCGGTTGCGTGGATTTCATCCAAGAATACGTTTTGCGTCAGGGTTGAGCCCTCCACCAAAAAGTCTTGGTCACCAATATCAATATAGGTGTTGGCGCAATGACCGCTGCTTTCCTGCTGACCTAGCTGTTCAATGAAGCCTGTGACCGCAGTTAGCGCAGCAGAACCGATATTTACAGCCTTGATGCCTCGTGCCTTTTTGAATTTCAGTGTATAGGCTGAGTCAGCATCATCAAAGTTACGGGTGCTCATATAAGCTGAAGCTGCACTGGCCAAATAGGCTGATTGATCGGTGTGATAGAAAACAGACGAACGTTCAAGCGTACCTTTGTTGCGGGCAGCAATATTGGTCGTGTCAGTTGGGTCTGTCAACTTCTCATCGTTACTATCCAGCATAGCCTGTTTCGGGTGGGCTTCAATCCATTTCATCAACGCATCCAAATATGGCTGGTCGCGCATACTTTTATCAATGGTGGCCATATACCAAGCTTGGTCTTGATCATATAGGGCTGCCAGTTCCGTCTCGATAGCATTGCCCAGTTCCTCTGGAGTACTGCCTGACGGTGCAGCCAAATAGCCAATCTTCACCCGCAATGGGCGTGGGTTCTGCATAAAGGCAGCAAGCGCGGCCTCATACGCTGAAGCAGTGGTAGGCCAGTCGGCTTGAACCTCTTCCAATGTGGTGTAGAGTTTAGTGCGGTTGTTCGCGTCCACCACTCCAGCAACGGCTTGGTGCGTTAGAATGAGCTGGGTTCCAAATCCACGGCGGCTTGGAAAGCGGTCGTTTCGGGTCATGGTCACATTCACTACACGTGAATAAGGTATCTTGGCCATTTCATTTCCTTTCAATGTCAATGGTGTGTTTTGTGATCACATCCACCTCAAACGCCTCATCAGCCACACCCCTCACAATGACATTGGTCTGGGTTCTTGGCTCCCAGACCTGTCCAATCAGTTCAGGTATTCGATTTATAGTGGATATTGAATGAATAGTCAATTGGGGTTTCAACTTTGTCAAGATGTTATTTTCCAATTTGACGGCGGATTGCAACCGCCGCATTTTTTCTTCTCCACCTTCACCGTAAATGAAGAAAAGAAAAACCCATTCCAATTCCATTCTGGGCGTGGCCCGCACAGCGTCCTCTGGCCCAGCATAGTCAATTCGCACTTCATGTTCGTGAAGGTTTGACCAATTGGCCAATTCCAGCATTCCATAGAGGCCTTCAGGCTTCGCTCCGCCCTGCCGGTCTTTAATGATGGTGATGCCTAGCAGTTCCATCAAGACCTCAATCAGTCGCTCCTGAACGTCTTTATTCATCATGACCGCACCTCAAGTTTCTCGCTGAGTGCAAATTTATTGAACCCATCCTGCGGCCTTGGCCATACAAACAATATGCGATAGGTTCTGCCCCACACTTTGATCAATCCGTTAAGTTGAACAGCGGTTCTTGACCAGCCCACGCAAGAAACGTCTGGCTGCAACCCTTCCGGCAAATCCTGCAAGACCTTACCGCTCACTGGTTGGATAGCTGCTGAAATACTCGATTTTGCGCCTTGCTGTGCAATCCAATTACCTTTATCATAGCTGCCTCCCTCCGGCACTTGATAGACGGCTGGAACACTCTCAGCATCAATAGCAGTAGCCACGTCAAAATTCATAGCAGCGTATCCTCATCCACTACATAAGTCACTGAAGCGCGCATTTCACCTGTATCAATCAATGGGTTGGACGATCCTTTTTGCTTGATAGTTGAAGGCGCGTTCGGTGGTGTGCGCAATCGGGTGATTTCCTTTTTGACGTCACCCTCAGCCATAACCCCCAACTGATCTAAAACTCGCAATTGTGAGGTTTCTCCACTCAACACCTTTTTAGCTTGTGACTGCAAAAAACGTTTGTACTTCGCTTGGTTGGCACGTACGGCATTCAGCAGGAAGGGGCGTGCTGGAATACCCCTTGAAGTACCATAATGGTTGTACACTGCGCGCTCTAAAATATCGTCACCCACCTCACCTTCAGGAAAGCCCACTTTCACCCTCATGGCGCCTTCCAACGGCTCAATCTCTTTGTGTCTTTTGCGCTTGATCTTGAGTTTCATGCCCATGGGTCATACCGTGAAGGCTGTGTTAACATTACGGCGCATGAAGCGCATAAAGGCTTGTCCATATACGGTTTGATTCAGTTCTGCTTCAAAAGCCGAATTGCCTGTGGATGATGCTCCGGCTGAAGATGATGATCCATACTGGGTTTCAACATCCCCAACTTTGCGCCGCAAGACGGCGTTGGTGTTAGGATTTGGATTGAAGCCCCCAGAGCCGCTGTCGGTTCCATCCCCTCGCGCAGGATAGCCCTGTTGGGCAAGGATATGGGCAGCAAGAGCCATGACTGCTGGTTTCTGGTCAACTTCCTCCCAGCCATCATCCACCAACGGTGAAGCCTCAGCAAGAACCATATCAATGAAATCCTCATCCAAGTTAAAAAATTCTGGATAACGTTTTTTGAATAGGCCTGCTGATACTTCAACCATTGGGGCTTGCCTCACTCTCCGCTTGATTTAAGCGGTTTCTGCTTTCTTATCAGCGATCTTCTGCTGGAGTTTCGCGGTGCTGATATTGTTCGGCACGTTCAAACCCAGTTCAGCAGCTTCCTTGAAGAGTTCTTCGCGTGTGGGTTCGGTTGAGCCGCCTTGGTTCTCCGTGGAACCCTCCGGCTGTTTAGGCTCCGTGGGCTTTTCCGTCTTACCCTCAACAGCAAGAATACCGCCATTGAGCCAGCGTTGCGCCGTGGCGTTTTTCTTCCATGTTTCAAACGTTTCGTCAGGTACATGAGCCACAGAATTAGGGCGAATGATAACACCGCTTACAAACAGCGGTGACGTATAGTTGTTTTTAATATTAGGCATGGGTTGTTCCTCTTTTCACTCAGCCTTTGAAAAGATGGCCAGCCCTGTGGCTGAAAACAGGGCTGGCCTTGAGCAGGTTAAATGCCGTCCACGTACCGCACTTCACGGGGCAGACGAATATCCAAACCACCCAAACGGAAAATGCCTGGGATTTTGTAGGTCAAACCTTCAATCTGCACCGGCAAAAACTTGTGGACCATTGGAATGTGCATCTTGAGCACTTCTGGGCTATTACGATAAGCCACCATGCGGCTTGTACCGCCTGCGCCAGCTTCATTCAAACCCCGCATGCCCCGAATGGTCAAATCTTGACCAGTCTCGGCTTTGAACACATTGGCCTTTTTGATAAAGTCCAAAGCGGTCGTTTCTGTATCGCCCAATCGAGTTGAAGCCAATTTCTGATACTTCAATGAAGGCAGCAGAAGCGTATCGGCCATGGCCATTTCGTTCGTGCCTTTGAACACACCCGACAGAGCAATATTGATATCGGCAATGATCTGATCTGCGGTGGCGTTGTCCCAATTACCTGTTGCGGCGTTTTCCACAGTAACCGTGGATGCATTCAACAATCCTTCAAAGCCCTTTTCTTTGGAGCCCAAGAAAGCGACTTGGTCCACAAAACGCTCGTAAATGAGTCGTGCGGTATTGGCCTTTTCACCAGCAAGGTTCATGCCCAAGGCAGCGGCCTGTGCGATTTCCTCAATGCCATAATCATAGCCGATAGCAGCCATGTGGACTTGAGTTTCACTGGAAGCTAGAGCAGAACCGACAACCGGAATGTCACTGGCGCGGTCGGCCATCCATGCTGCTGCGCCCGCCGTGTCCATGCTATAGTACGTGACGGATTTAATCCATTCCGGTGCGCTGGTGTCGATAGGAATGAGACCTGGATACCTGATCTGTGGATAACGTGCGCGATAAACACCGGCCTCAATGTGTGATGTTTGCTTGGTGACAAAGCTCAAGTTGGCCTGCATCGCGTCACCCGTGTATAGTTTCTGTACCATGAAAACAATCTCCTGTTCCAATTATTAGTCGGGTGCTTACGCTCCGCCGCCTGAAGCAGCAGGTGCAGGCACATCAAAGTTTACGCGCAATCGGGCAAGATTACCGTCATTCGCGGTGGTTTCCCAACGACATCCGGCCAATTGGGTGCCAGTAGCATTGGACAAAGCACCGTCTGCTGGGTTATAGAACACAGGGTCGCCAGCTTTGACATTACCCTTAGCAATTGCCCAAATAACACCTTTGCGCATGACGGTGACGTCAGCCTTGACTGGATAAATGTCCACATTGTTGGCTTCCTGCGTCTGCGAACGAACGGTGATGCCAAACACCTTACCGCCCTTCAGGTCGGCAATGATATCATGGTCGCCTTCGCCCTGCGCCACAATCTTACCAAACCCCACACCCGTGGCGGTCTGGATTGTACGGCTGACAATAACTGCGGGTTCTGTGTCAGCCACCATACCGGCATAACCAACGGCCATTTCGGTATTGTAGTTTTCAATATAAGGCATGGAAAAACTCCTCAAATAGGTTGATTATGACCGATTAACGGCGATCTGGCTCACGCCCGTGGGCGTTGAAATACTGCATATCAGCAAAAGCCTGAGCACGTTCATCAACCGCACCGGCATCTTGCTGAATACCGCTGCGGACTGCATCGCGGAATGGGTCTGTGGGCTTCTCAGCATCTTCCGCCAGAATATCAAAGCGCGCGGCAACATAGTGCTCGTCTTTGAGTTTTTCTGCCGGCAATCGGTCGCCCACAGCGGCTTTCACCACAGCGGCTTTCAACTCGCCATCAGTCAAGCCGGTGGGCTTCACGTCCTTAGCGATCTTTGCGGCCTTGGACTCAAGCGCCACGCGGTCGGCCACCAACTGAGAAATGCCCTTTGCATCCAAAGCGGCATCTTTGAGTTTGTCCAACTCTGCCTCTTTCTTGGCCAATTCGGCCTTGGCCTCTTCCTCGGCCTTGGCCTTAGCTGCTTCAGCATCGGCCACACGTTTTTCCAGCTTGGCTCGGTCGTCCAGAAGTTTCTGAACGGCCTGTGCCCCAGCATCGGTGGTTTCAACTAGCAAACCGTCAACTGTAATCTTCATTGTCGTCTCCTGTGTTCGGTCGTTTGCGGTGATTGATGGGGACACCCCCCAAATCGCCGCTTGGTCACCAATGCGGCAATCTTTTCCCGCACGTCCACGTTCCACAACGGCCACATGGTTCGCACGGATATTCGTTTGAATGGCTTCATAGGGTTCGCCTTCCGGCGTCACTCCGTCCTGCCATTTAAGGTCGCAAGTGTACCCTGCACTCAATTCTCGCTTGCCGTCCTCAATCTTTTTGATCAATCCGGCGTCAGCCACCATAAGGGGCACCCGTAAATACTGGCCGTCGCGCGCCACTTGACCATCACTCTGGCCTCCGGCGTGCTCTTTCCAATTCTCCGCCGTGACAGCCTCTGACGGGTGGTCATCGGTTACAGGTCGGTGTGCAAAAGACTTCATGGTGTCGGCAGAAAAGACTTCTGATGGGGGTCGATAGACGTTGACCACAGCCTTTTCAGGTCGTCCAACTTCCGCGCCCAAATACTGCTGAATGCCGGTTCGGGCAATCCGCGCATCCACCACCAAATAGCCGTCCTCACGCTTGCGTGCACCAGCGATTTCCGCGCTATCCAAAAACTTTAACTTCATTTCAAACCTCGGCGGGTTAAATACTTTTCCAATGCGCTCTGCGCCTTACCAGCCACAGCTTTCACACCATCAGAAGTATCTTGGGCTATACTTGTAACGATAAATGAGGCAGAAGTCAATACACTTTTTTGTCCTGTCCACGCATCTTTAATCGCCGCCCGTCTTTCAGCGCATCTACACATCGGCCTTGCCTCCAAATAAACGTTGAATTTCAGCCTTGGTTCTTTCCACTTCCACCCGATCTTCCACAGGGTCAAGGGCATTCAAATACTCCAACCAATCGCCCATGGGGGCAAACGGGCTGGGTGGGTCATAAATAGTCACACTCATTTTTTGAGCCTCCATGCTGGTAACGCGCTCTTGAGAAGTTCACTGACTTCCTTTTCACCCTTTGCGTACAAAATAAAGTCCAGCCACTCAAGCACTTCCTTGGGTAACTCGTCCACTGAATAATCAATCAACTTTTGGCGGCGCAACTGCTCCATAGCCATGTGTGACCATAAGGTGCTGGCCATTTCTTGATTGAGTCGCCCTTCATTGAAGAGCATGGTGGCCATAGTTTTATTATATGCAAAGGCTTCACGCACTTTCTTTTCAGTCAACTTTGCGGTTCCTGCTGACTTGGTCGCTCGGTAGCTGCTCTTGCGCGCATGAGCAAACATAGTTTTGACGCCACGCAAACCAATCAATGATACAATATCAGAGGCTGAGAACCCCACATGCTCGGCTGGGTGATTGTGGTGAAACACTGCATTCAAACCAGCTTGTTGAAGCTGTTTGATTTGACTATCGGTCATCCTCACTATCTGCCGCATGCCAGACGTATGTTCAAACAACTGCCGTCCGTTTCCGTCCAGCGCAATGATATGCTCAACGCCGGTTTTATCGTTCAGCTTGCGCAATCGCTGCATAGCTTTGATGTTAGCCTTTTCCGGCTCCACCGCCTCAGCCACCATCTTGCGTTTCTTGGGGGTTTCATCCTCCCAATCCACAACTCCGCAAGCCACGCACCTGCAACGAATAGGCTGGCCTGGAGGCAATCCCCCCTCAGCTCCAGTCGGCTGGCCATATTCATAAATTCTGCCATTCAGGTCGCGGTGTCTGGGGCGCACCCGTTCGTCCTCACTTGTCAACCATTCATATTTATTCACGCCAGCTTGTTTGTGGCGAATTTCGGTCAAGTCTGCATTGAGCTTGCTGGATTGATCTTTGGCGATAAGCTGTGCACGACTATCGGACACACCCAATTCGTGCTTGATGGTGGCCGCAAGTCGGGTGTATGACTGCCCCTTGGGCAGAGCGTCCAAGGTTGCTTGTTGAACCTTCTTGACCATTTCTTCTGTGAAGTTAGTGATTAAGCTTGCGTTGCGCATTGAGGCAATCTCCAGAGCCTCCCGCACATCATCACGATTAACCACGCCCCGCAAGTCCACGCCCAAAGACCGTTTTGCGCTGGCCATCCATGCTTCGGTGTGACGGTCGGCTTCCACGTTCAATAGTCGGCTGACTTCATTGATCTGGCGTTGCAGTCCACTCATCAATCGGTTCTTAAATGCTGCAAAAGCATTCTCATCCGCGTCTATGGTGATTGCCGCCTTAATCTGGCTCACTCGCTGCTGGTATGCAGGTTTGATGATATCGCGTACAGCAGAAGCCGCCTCACGCTCTAGGGTGCGCAAAACTGCCAAATAACTACGCTCCAGCCCCACACTGGAAAACTGTGGAGGCAGTTTTACAGGCTTGCGCCTCCGGTCGGCCAGCTGAGTGATCTTGTATTTGATCATTGCGGCTGACGCTTGTTTGTTGATGGAACCGCCGCCTGTTGGGCATCTATCGCTTCACCCGTCGCTGGGTCAATTTCTGGTTCCTCAGTTTCTTCGCCCAAATCAAACTCCTGCCGCTTCGCATCGTTCTGCTTGAGCAGGTCTGCAAGGCCTGGATATGTTCCGTTTTCAACAAACTGGTTGCCAACAACTTGGCGCATTTCCTCCGGCATGAATAAGCCCGTGCGTGTCAAGACTTCTGCTGTATCTGCATTCGACTTGTTGATCTCCGCTTGTTCCTTTTCGGTCATTTGCTTGAGTGGGTTCCACTTGTAAAAGATTTCTTTTTCCAGCTTGCCCAACGCACTGACAATCAGGCAATCGTTCAGGATAGATATGGCGGGATCAATCTCCAGCGACTGGATAGTGGCCACGCGGTCATAATAGTTGTTCATGTCGTGCTCACCCGTCGAGTTCATGCCTGAAGGGGACTGGCCCAAGAGACGTGTAACGGGAATGTCTGCTGCTCCAGCCACCAACAGCAAAAACTTCTCAAGGATTTCGGGCAATCCTGTGAACGTCATGTTCTTGCGTTCAAACTCTTCCTCTTTGTCCAACATAAGCGCACGATTGATGGACTTCCCCAAATTCGCCAATGAGTATCGTTCCAGCACTTTACTGCGATATGGCGCTGAAGCCACCTTTTCCATGAGCCCAGGCACCTTGTACACATCCACGTTCGCTTCAAAAACCATAGTGGCTATGTTGCTTGACGTGGCGTCCGTTTTCCTGATCTCTTCGTACACCATTTGAAGGACACTATCCCCCCAGCCCGAATTGTGGCCAGCGGTCTTGGGGTCGGGCAGTGGATTGCCGATCTGGACAGCGAAACGGCTTGGATGTATGAACAAGCCTTGATCTCTGCCTGTCTGTAATTGATAGTATGATGGTTTATTGTAATATGGGCTTGTGGGGTCATCTTCCAGTTGTCCAGCAGTCAACTCACGTCTGGATAGCACCGTCAGATAGCGCAAGCCTCCCTGCCCCAAGGCTTCTGGGTTGATGGGCTCCTCAAGGTTCTCGTCATCGGTGCCCAGATAGATGGCCGCTCCGCCCCACAGTCGGGCTTGTTTCTTGCATAAAAGCAGCTTGCCGATCACATCAAGGCGTTTTTCCTCATCTTCAATCTTGGTGATTTGATCCTGCTTGGCTTGCCAGTTCCGCCCTTTTCTGAATGCGTCATCGGCAGGAATGTCCACGATCTTCCGCCCCAACCATGCTGTGCGGTACATTGCTTCAAGCTGCGCATCATCGAATATGTTGGTGTCGTATGATGAGCCAGCAAGTTTATCGCGCTTTGGGTCGCCCATACCTGACAGCAGCGCCCGCAAGCTGTCTGCAATAATGTTTTTCTTGGCCATCAAAGGTTCTCCAATGTGAAGCGTGACGTCAATACTGGCCAGAAAGCCATAACCACAGCATCTGCGCGGTTTGGTGATCTTGAGCCTGAAGGTGTCTTATTCACCATAAACTTTAATTTGGATGAAGTCAATCCACCTGTGGCCTGAGATAGTTCCTTGACCAATCCGTGAATGTCCTGGATCTCGGACGATATGCTGATCATGTCTTCCACTTCATGATACACCCCGTGAACGACAGCTTGCCATGTGCGCCACACCCGTTGACGCAACTCCCACCACGCTTGGGCTTTCAAGTTGGCATAATAGTCTTTGTTCATTGGGCTTTCTCGGTCGCCCCTGATGATGTTTTCTTCAGGGAACAGGGCAGTAGCACCAGCGTTCCAAGGCTCAATGCGCAATCCTGCATTGAGCACACCTTCCTCAGCAAGTCGGTTTGTTTCCGCCTTTACGCCAGCCCCCACACCGATACAGTCATACATTAACCATGTGTGAGAAGGCTCAATCAACTGGCCCAAGGCATGACGTGTCGTGGCTCCGGTGTCTCGGTCGCCCCATTCGTCGACGGCTCTCAGCACAACGCCCTTCCGCTGGGCCAGAGCGTTTCTGTCCAAGCCCCCGTCTGCAACGTCAAGGCCAGCCACCCATTGGCCATCGTCCGAAAAGCCAAGTTTAATGTGAGCGTCAATAGCTGCCCTTATCCACTCTTGTGGTATGATGACGCCTTCCACTGATGCTGCATAATCTCGGTCAACTTCCTGTGCGAAAATGTGCAGCATGCCTTCAGCTTCAGCTTTTGCCCTGCGCTGATCATACCACTCTTGCGTCTTTTCTGGGTGATCTCTCCAATCAAACACAAAAACATTTGTCTTGCCCTTCACAACGTCTCCGCCTGTCCAAACAACGCCGCTCTCACGTTTGCGGTGAAAGACGTTCCCAATGCCATTCACGGATGAGACATCAATCTGCACTCTGGTGTTGTCGCCCAAGGCAGCTTCAATCAGTTCTGGCCGCTCATAATGGGCAGACTCATCTTTGATATACATTCTTGTGCGGCCACCACGGCCGATATTGTCGCCAGCTTCACCGATAAGTGTGGCACCTGTGGCTGGATTAAGCACACGCATATAGGTCATGTGCTCTTTTGCGTTGAATCCGGTCGGCAGAAACTCTGGTGGCAAGCTACGGATAACCAGCCTAATCTTCTCAAATATGCTGTCAGGCACGCCTAACTTATCAACCAGCTGTTCTTTACGGCTTCCCCAGCCAACGGCAATCCCTGGCCAAAATAACCACAAATAGACCGATAGCCCAACGGCAAGCCACGTCACTCCGGCATCACGACACTTCTCAATCAGCCCGTCTGCTTCCTCCATCAAACACTTCATGAGAAAGTCCACCAATTCACGCTGGCGTGGAAAGAGGACAAACGGCATATGGGTCATTTTGCCCTTTTGTCCTGCATTTCGTGGGTCGTATGTATCCACCCAGTCGGCAATGAAGTCTGCTGCATGCTTCGGGTCGCGGTAATAGGTGCGGGCGGCTATAAGCATTTCTGGCTGCTGACGAAACATTCTCAGCTGTTTCTGGCGCCATGCAAACAGCTTGGTGTAGTCGGGTGGCCACTTAACGGTCTTGGGCTGTTCGCTCATTTGTCGTCCAACTGCTCACGGGTCTGGCGATAACGTTCAGCGGCTTCTTCGGGCGTCATCGTGGTGGTAATGGTCTCCACTGGTCCACCATTCGCTCCGGTCACTTCCGTCTTTTCAGCAAGCCCCAAGTCTCTCGCAATCAACCCTGCGTTCAACAATCCAGCTGAAGCTGCGGTGAATTTCTGTTCGCGCATGGCTTCATCAATCCACTTGCATGCGTCATACAAATCCGGTCGTGCCTCGCCATGCTGCCATTGCCAATACGACTTTGATGTGATGCCCAGATACAAGAACAAGCCAGAATACGTGAAGGCACGCACCTTTGGCACTTCCTTCAGCACCCCTACACCCTGATAAGCAATCAACTGCGTTTCGTACAATGGGTGGTCAACGCACCACTGGAAATACTCCGCTGCTGCTTCAATCAGCTGCGCGCTGCCTTCTGGAAAGTGCTGAAACCTTGATTTATAATTGGCCAGCTTCCAAAGCTGCTCACCCTTTTTAACTGCGTTGGCTGGCGTAAAACCTTCGGGTTGTGGCTTTGATTTAACCTCACGCAGCTTTTTG
>JAAOBB010000022.1_pt1 | contig 50547 bp, 74 predicted proteins | sample 7267541 | NCBI WGS metagenome assembly JAAOBB01 (sample SAMN14345205, study PRJNA599270) | viral metagenome | isolation source: viral-like particles (VLPs) isolated from bee gut | host: Apis mellifera | place: Switzerland:Lausanne | collected 2017-01/2018-02 | reverse complement strand
TCAAAACGTTCCTTCAGCCAATCTGGTACTTTTACAGAAACAGTGTGAATATTCGCGTCATTGGCAGTCATTTTGCTGGCTCCAATGGTATCGTTTGTATTGTGTCTTTGCGATATTTTACGTAGACAGGCCTAATGTCATTGTCTTTCTGCCATTTGTCGGCAGCGGCCTTTAAAATCTTGTCAAGACTCATCTCTTCATCGCGCGAGCAGTAAAAAGGACCGTCTCCGCCTTCATCACACATATCAAACAGCTCTTCATTGACGCGTTCGACAATGTCATAGAGGTAATCGGATATTTTGAGGTCGATTTTTTCTCCATAAACTACATAGATTTGGGCTGGTTTTTCTTTGCCTTTGAATGATTGTGCGTTCACAAAATCCACTACAGCACCTCGCGTCGGAAACGCCCCATCATTGACAAAAAAATCCTTGCCATCCCATCCCCAGTACCAACCTTCGCGCAATGCTTCCTTGTTATTGTTAGTCATTCTGCTTCCTCCTCTGCTTTGCTTGATTTATCGGGGGCAGGCCATTGGCGATTACTCCAATTCGATTGGACGGTCTCAACACCATCACCAGCACACCAGTCGACTGGATAATCTGCTGGAATGATTATGTTATTCTCCTCCTGCCAATCCGCGATTGTCTTTTTTATTCGTTCAAGCAGATCATCAAATTGCTCGTTGGTTTTGTAGTTTTCATATGGACGTTTAAAACGAGCATCTGAATAATCTACTAGCTGATCGTTCAGTTGCTCATTAATCTCCCGTAGCATTCCTAAGACAGCACCGTAATCAACCCCATCTGCAAGATTTAACAACGGGTATTTTTGCTCCCAGATAACTGCAAAAGGCATTGATGTATTCGAAGGCGCGTCAAGCATATCCTTTGTATAGTCATAAGCCTCTTCCCTAGAAGGGAAAGATTTTAGGTCAGATAAAAAATCATCATCTTCAAGCCAACCCTTTGTGAACCAACGGCTGACATATTTAGTTGTTTGTTTTTTCGTATTTTTAGACATTTTAATGCTCCCTAGGCCGTCCCACAGGTTCGCCGGTGTCTCTGAAAACAACCGTTCCATCCATCCGTCTTTTGAACCGTGATTTCGGTTTTTGCTGCTTCAAGCCAAACTGTTTGATCGCGTTTCGTTTTGCTTTTGCTCGTGCTTTGTTCTCTTCAACGGTCTTTTGCTGGTGCGCAAAATGTAAAACCGGAGCAAGATTGCTTTCTCTATTTTCGCCACCATCTGCCAACGGAACAATGTGGTCCAAGTCCCATTTGTCACCAGCAAGTATCTTTTTGCCGGTCAACCGGCAGCGGCCACCGTGCTGTTCAAAAATGCGCAAGCGAACGCTCGGCGGTGGCATAGTGTCATCTGTTTTGCCAATCCATTCCGTGACCTTTCTAGGCATCAGTCGCGACCTTTCAAAAACTTGGCAACAGCTCGCTTATGCTCTTCATGTATTCTTGCCGTTGCGGTATGTCTGGAAACCGCACGGGCTGTGCGCTTCCGGAAAAAAGCCTGCATAGCGTCCCATTCCTTGTACGCTTGGCGGCGGATTTCTCTACGTTCTTTAGAAATCATAGGTGTCTCCTAACTGCGTAAGCCTACGATTGCCGTTGATGATTTCGAGCATAAACTCCGTTACTTCATAGTAAGCTGAAACAACGCAGACAAATTCTCTCCCACCGTTATCTTTCAGTTTTCCATATATGTTGTTGTTTTGAGCAAATTTTGCGGCGGCTTCCATCGGGTGTTCTGCTTCAATACACTGTGCTGGCCACCCAATGCCATCTACTTTTAACATTCCCATTGCCCGCCCCTATAGTTCGGTAATCCGAAGGCCGTCGCCGAATTTTTCAACACGGAATTCCGTTATATCTTCGTCTTCATCCAGAACCGAAACATATTCGTCGCCACGGTTTGTTATCAGTTGGTCGTAAATTTGGCCGTTGAAGCAATATTTCCAAGCAGCGTCTTCGGCGTTGTCTGCTATGACATCCTCGGCCAAAAAACCGTCAATTTCGACTGTAAATTTTTCCATTTTTTACCTCTTTTGGTTAAGCCCATTTTTGATCGTCTGGGTCCGTCAAAACGAACCCTTTTTCGGAAAACGAGCGATAAACGTCATCCAGAAATGCGTTATATTGTTTCGTTGTCATCCGGCGCGTCACAGGCCAATCGAGAGGAACCTTCATCAAGCTGATTTTTGCCAAATAAGGCAGAGGCGCGATAACTTTGTCATATTCTTTTGCAAAGGCTTCATTTTCATTGCGCAAAATCGGCACGGCATATTTTAACTTTAACAACGCACGGACGTCTTCCGTCGACTGCCCTATTTGTTCGGATAATTCGCTAATCCATTGCCGTTGAAGACGGTTCTGGCGAGTTGACCTGTGCTTCCCTTTCGTGATTGTTACCGTGACTGCACCATCTTGCAGTTCGAGATATTTAAGCAATTGGTTGCGGTCGTAAGCTGTTTCGATTATTCGCGTCGTCATTGCTTTTGCTTTCAAAATGGTACGTCATCGTCAAGCGGCTGTTGGTAACTTGTGCGCCCTTTTTGTGCTGCATACTGGCTGCCAATTGCGCTGTTTTGATTGTTCGTTACAGCGTTGCTATCACTTCCATCAGGGCGGCTATCAAGCATCTGCAATTCGCCGCGATATTTTTGCAAAACGATCTCGGTTGTGTAGCGGTCATTACCGCTCTGATCCTGCCATTTGCGAGTTTGCAACTGCCCTTCAATAAAAACCTTTGCGCCCTTCTTCAGATATTGCTCGACAACCTTGACTAGATTTTCATTGAAAATGACAACGCTGTGCCATTCTGTCCGCTCGCGACGCTCACCAGTATTACGGTCACGCCACGTATCCGATGTTGCAATGCGCAAAGTTGCTACTTGATCGCCAGAATTCATTCTGCGAATTTCCGGATCTGAACCGAGATTACCAACCAGAATGGCCTTGTTAACACTGCCTGACATAACACGTACCCGCCTATCTTTCCGTCACAAGCCCGAATTGGGCAGCAATGCCGCCTCTACGAGGTGGTAGAGTTTTCTTTATTTTCGGTGTTTTGTGGCTTTTGCCGCGTTTGAGACTGCCCTTATTGGTTATGCCAATTCGGGCACGTGCCAGCCGTTTTGCTTTGGCATTGGCCGGTATGTCTTTTTTGCCAGTCTTTTCCGCGTGGCATCTTTTGCAAAGGACTTGACAGTTTGCTAGGCTATTATCACCACTTAGCGCATCCATCACGATGTGGTCATATTCAGGCCGGTTTTTGGTATCAAACTGGATGCCGCATTTTTGGCATTTGCCTTCAGCCCGTTGATAAGCCTGTTCTTTTACTTTGTTTGAAAATTCGTGCCGCCTGCTCATTGTTGCAAATCCTTTTCTGAAAGATTGGCATCTCCGGCCATCAGGCTTCTAGCGCGTTCCATGCTAATTTTATTTTTGCAGGCTTCAACACCAGCATTGTAAATGCTTTGCGCGCGTTCACAGCCGTCTTCAGTTAAGTTCAAATTCATTTCGGAGGGGTATACTTGGTCAGCCGTACGCTCATATTCATCAAGACCAGAAGCGATAGCTTTATAGAGCTGCACAGCTAACTCTTTGAGCCATTTCTCTTCATTAAACTGATCGTCGGCCTCAGTCTTGCTTATTGGTTGAATGTCCGCTGTAAGTACTCGGTAATCAATCCCGACAATACCGGCAATTCGTTTGACGCCGTCTTCTTTAGGCGTTTCGCCACGGGCTATTTCCTTCGCGGTAATTACGACATTGCGGGCTTTTTCTTTCTGCCCTGCATCAAGACTGCCATTCGCAAAGAGCTTGCTTTTTTCAACAACTGCCCGTTCACCCTGATCTGTGACAGAAATAACCGCTTCTGCCAGTTCCTTTATAAAATCATCAAAATTAAAATTGTAATCGGCAACGTCATCATCCGAATGTGCTTCGGTAATATCATCCGTTGAGCCTGTCGTTTCACCAGAATTCAGGCTATCTTCACCGGTGGAAAGCGTTTCTGCTTCCTCGTTAAGATGTTCGCGATTAAAACCTTCCTCGCTATTGGCTGGTTTTTCAGCCTTCAATTTTGCAAGAATAGTCGGGCGAGAAATAGGAACATCTTGCGCTTCACGTGCGTAATCCTCAACCTCTTCTCGTATCTGAACGCCCTTCAATATGTCTGCATAAACGTCTCGCAAGCACCAAGCCCGTGCTCGCATTTGCAGCATACGCTTCGGATATTTCCACCACGGACTATCGCATTCCTTGGTCTTCCAAAGGCCAGCCCTTTGCGCATCAAAAACAGAAAATGAACGGCATACGGGGTCTTTTTCATTTCTTCGATGAGTTTCGCAATATGCGATCATCTTGTCGCTATCGCCTTCAATCCATTCTTTGACGTATAAGCACAGAGGGCTTGACCTAACGACACCAATAAGAGCATCACCCCACAAACAAGGACGGCCTTTAATAATTGCGATTGATTGGATTGACGCCATGGCAGGAATACCGAGTTCAACACCGGCTTCCATTGCAATCATAACTTTTTGAGCGGACTCCATTCCGGAAGGAGCCATTCTCGCGGAGACGATTGCTTGAGCTAATTCCCAACGAGCCGCCCTATCCGTGTCAACATTTTTCGGAACGACAATTCCGTTTCCGTTTCCATTGCTCGAAGTAATTTTCGCAACTTGGCTCATTATGCAGCCCTTTCTTCTTTCTCAAGACTATTTTCGATATTGGTTAGCGCCCAAACCGGCATGAATATCCAGTCGACCGACGGATTAAATCCGTCATAGCCCGGCCATTCATCGACTTCTAAACAGTGTTTTACCTTCTGGATTGCGAGACGGGCTTGACGTTCGCCAACGTCTATATCTTCAGGCCGGAGTTGGAGTATCCGCACATCGTAAGGAGGTTTCTTTTCGACAAAGACAAACGAGAACGAATTGAATATGCCCTCGCCCATAACTTCACGGATTGCCATACGGACAACAGCCGCTTGAACATGATAACCGTGTTCATAAATCGTCCGCATAAGTGCTTCATTGGAAACATCAACGGCTGTTTTTAAATCAACAAAATCCCCACCGTCTTTCACAATGAGATCAGGGCGGCTCTTTATCCAGATGTTCCCGTCTCGGTAAACGATTGAACGCTCTACACGCCCGTTCAGAACACCTTGTTGGACGATCGGATGCTTAACAAGATTGTCAGCAATGTGCCGTATATCCTCAATTTCTTTTTCTGTGATAACGGTACGTCCGCTTTCCTTGGCGTCGTTCATCCATTCTTTGCAGACCTTACGATTTCCTTGCCATGCAGCCCCGTCTATCACTTCCGGCCTCAAGACATATTGAGAAGCGAACCCTTCTTCTCCCAAGATCAGCATGTGAGCTGCTTGTCCGAAATCAAGGGCTTTCGTGCTTTCGCGTTCATAACGGTTCGGGTTGTATGGTGAATAGCACCAGTATTCGCTTGGACGGCGTATTACCTGCCGTAGACCTGAGGATGAAATGGAAAATCCATCGAACAACGTCGTATCGTTGTGATAACGTTCTATTGGAATGTTGGAATAAATACCATTGACTGCTATTTTTTCACCAGACCAAAGGATTTCTTGCCCGCTTTTCTTCACGATTGAAGCAGTTTTGCTAAAAACAGTCATGGCAATATCTCCTATCGGTGTAAAAGTGTCGATTTTGGAAGAAGCTACAGTCATTGGAAAAACTCGTTCATGCTCACAGCGCGCCAATGCCTGCATTCAAGGCATCAAATAGACGTTCAGTTGTATTGGAAATCTTTGTGGTTGCAGGCTGAACACGCTTAAAAAGCATGCCCAGCAAGAACATCCCCCGCCCTCAAGCGGTGTTGTTCGACATAGTCGTCGTTTGGGTATTGAAAGCCTTGATCTTCCCGAACCATGTCGCACCAATCTTCATCGCTTTCAGCCTGTATGCGAATAATGGTGGCTAATTCAGAAACCCACCGATCTTTAGACAGAGACGCGTTAATCTCGCTTTTCCGATTATTTGCATCTTGCAGCCAAACACCTTGAACATCGACATGCCCGTCGCTTTCGACACACGCTGATACTCGGCATTCAAAATCAGGAATAATGAGAGCGCGGCTATCATCGTCGGGAATTTGTGCCGTATAGTCGTATAATTTATAATCATCCATAATCATCACCCTTGGTTTTAAGCAGATCAGCATTTGCTTCTTCGTGCGTTTGAGCAGATCGGCAGTTGCGTCTTCGTGCTTTCGATGATTAAGAAGTATAATATTTTTTGACTTCTGTCAACAAATAAGTCTAATTTCTTTTGACTTATTTGATAAGGTAGATTATAGAATCAAAATAAAGCAGCGACTGGGTGCAATTCCCTGCTGATTGAAAGCTGCACGCGCGGGTATCGAAAGTCCTACTGTGCGCATCAGAAAAAGAGGACGAGTTAGCTGTAAGGCGCTCTGGCGTAATGTCCCATCTCCGGCTCGGTCGATTAAGGATTGCCATTGATACCCCTGCCTCTAGGGGATTTAATAGATCAACTAGGGGTAGGGGGTATCTTTGGCTTAAGAACCCTCTCCTCTCTATCGATTATGGTTTTTATATCTTTTTTAGATAATTAATTTAATATGATTATACTCTGGAACATTGATATTTGTTTTCTAGAGACCATTTCCTGCTAACGCTATGTAGTGAACAGAAACAACGCATTTGTGTGGAAAAACCAGCTCTTTTGCAGGATTGAATTGTTCAAGCACAAGTTCGTCCGCATTATGTCGAACGAATTTTTTAATAAATGCCTGTGGCAGATTAGAGTCATCATCCATCATTATCTGGGCAACGACATAATCGCCTTTTTTAACTCTTCTCGACGGATCCACATAGACTATTTCTCCGTCTTCGTACCGTGGGTACATTGAATCCCCCGATACCTGCACGCCGTATGCGTTATTCACACGTGAAAGCTGTGGAGGGCAAAGCACCTCGAACAGCTTTATTCCATTGAATACGAATTCCCCATTCACTCCCGCCACCGCTTGTCCATATACAGGAATTGTCTTATTTGTCGGAAAATCAATATTCGGCAAAACAACCCCGTTTGGTGTCGAAACAACACCATCCTCGCCTTTCGGCTCTGTCCCAATGAGGAGCCATTCATAAGAAACGTTTGTTGCTTTGGCTATAGCCTCAAGTTTCTCTTGACGCGGCAAAGTACCACGCTCCCAACTCGAAACAGCTCCTTTCGTCACTTTAGTACGTGACGCGAGCTCCTCCTGAGTTAGGTTGGCTTTCTTCCTAGCTTCTAGAATACGATCCTTGAGTTCCATGAGTTTTTTCTAACATTTCAATAGTTTAATTGCAGCTACATTTTTATTTGACATAAGTATAATTCTATTATACTAATCAAATTAAATTAGATTGGAGGCTGTGATGCAAAACTCCCCATTAAGTTTTGTCCAAAAAACAATGTCATTGCCGACATTGGCAAAGAAACTGGGGCTAACAAAAGCCGCTGTTTATGCATGGCGCAAAAATGGAATACCGGTAGAAAGGGTAATCCAGATTGAAGAGATTACCGGTGTTAGCCGGCATAATCTGCGCCCCGACCTTTTTGATAGCAATGAAGGACGAGCAGCTTGAGTATTCCATCCTGTTCAGTGCCTCGCTTTGCTGAAAACCTCAGCACAATAAGCAATCCTGCTTTGTTGTGTGGATTGAACGTTCCGAGCGACAGCCCAATCAACAAAGGCCTTGTGATCGAAGTCAACAAAGCAAACGCTTTCGCCTTCTTCAATAAGCCTTTGGACTGTGTCTTCAACGAGCATCTTCCAGCTCTGGAACGTTCTTTCGAAAAAGATTTTGTCAAGAGCGAAAGCTCTGACAGCGTCGTACTGATTTTCTCTGTAGCAAACGACAAGTATCGGCAGTCCGATTTCGTTTTGCATTGATTTACCCTTTCTGGCTGTTGGTGTTTGTCTCTTTTCCCGACAGTTGGATACGGTGCCGCCCATTTTAGACCTTCCTCCTCGTGTGGGCGGCACCAACTCACTTTTCACCGTGTGTCGCATAACTCTGAACAAATATCCGGCACACATTTTTGAATTCTAACTCCTTTCACTGTTTCGACATGAAACAGCCTACTGTGAACAATTTTCCGTTTGGCGGAAAAGTCACGGCGTAATCGAGAAAAGTCACGGCGTAATTCGGAATTTTCTCGTGAAAACAAAGGAATAACAGAATGTCTCGCGTAGAAGTTATTCAAGATGAAATGGCCTCGGCTGTCCGTGTATTGGGCGGCGACGGCCTAGCAAAAGAACAGATCACCAAAGCCGCACGGAAAACCGGATTGACGGTTACCACGATAGAGCGGTTGCGGTGGCGGAAGATCAAACGCGTTCCGGCAGATATAGCGGATTGTGTCCGTGATGCTCTGGAACGTTACGAAAAGGAAAGCAGAAGTCGTGCGGAACATTTACTCTGGCTCGCTAATCAAGAAAATGAAATGTTGCGTAGCAAGCTTACGCAATATCAGCATGAACAAAATAGCGACGCTATTCGCAATAACGGGCAGTAAGTGCAACGCAGCGGCTATCTGGTTTCTCGAACGTTCTAACAAACGGAGATAAAGATGGCTGACAAAGGGCACAATTCAAAGCTCACCGATGATGAAAAGAAAGCACTCTTTTTTTATCACGTAAGAAAAGAAATTGATATCGCTGCACAGATCAAGGAATTGCAAAACATTCGGAAATCGCAGCGTAAAACGGCTCAAGCCGACGGCATTACCTTAGCAAAATTGGATTTTGCAATCAAAGCAATGGCAGCGGAAGAAAAAGAAAACGTTGTCGATGCTGAGACAAACCGCCTTGAAGTTCTGTCTTGGCTTAATCTCGCCCCTGGTTTTCAGGCTGATTTGTTCGAGGATACCGCCCCTGCTCTTGATCGCATCAAGAAAGATGGAGAACGTGCAGGTCTTCTCGGTAAAGACGGGAAAAGCCAATATTTGGAAGGCACGGAAGAAGATACTGCTTGGCTTGAAGGCTGGCGTGATGGACAGGCAGTTCTTGCCAAGAATTTTGAAAGTGCCCGTGCGAAATTGTCTGAACCAGATGACGGAATAGACGATGATCCGTTCCCAGATAATGATGATGAAGCCACTTCACTTAACGGTGCTGTTTTGCAGTGACGGGAGGTGAATGATGAACGAGATAGATCTTTCTCATGCGATGGGCGTGTTTGACCAGATGCAACAAACAATTGCAGACGTGAAAAAACACATGTTGGCCGACAATTACCAAAAGCAAACTGCCGAAGAAAATCACCTGCTTAAGCTATGCCAAAAACTAATAACAACCATAAGGGCGGGCAAAAAATGAATAGTTGGTTTGCTTTGTTTAAAAGGAAAATCCCAGAATTCAAATTTTTCAAAACAGCCGTTGGATATGAAACGATCGGATTGGTTGCATATCAAGTGTATTACAACCTTTATGAAGACCAATTCGGGAACCGGAAATCGAAACGGTTTTGCGGTAAAGAGGTGGGCGACGAAATTCTAAGCAACCCTGATTTCAGTGTCGCTGCTCAAGTCGACGCATGGGTGTCTGGTGGCCCAGAGCCTTCATGTCTATTTAACCCGCTTCCGTTCTGAAAAGTAACCAAAGAAACACAACATCACATTCAAGCAATAAGCCACAAGGAATCCTTACAGGGTGAGCGCGAACGTCCTACTGAGTAGAAAAGCCTAATGCCGTTCTTTGTGGCTAGAAATCATTGCGGTCAAATTAGGCTATTTCGCGCAATTCTGCATCTCCTCTCAATATGCACACCGTGAAAAAGGGCTTTAAAAGAATGGCAAATAATAATGAAATCATTGGTTACATGTTTTGGGAACCAGAGTGGATAGGCCAAGAATTAGAGGTTGGAAAGACTTATACACCAGATGAAGCTTATATAGATAGGTTTCATACTGATCGTATTTATGACGGCCTTTATTTTACATTTGGCTCACCCATGAAATTTTCTGAATATGGCGCAGGTTGGAATAGTTTTTTTGAAGAGAATTATAATTATTTCAAAGTGGTTGTTGATAAGGATGATCTTCATTCCGGCGGTGGTGCTAAAAAATCTGTTTCAAAAGTCAAAATTTTAGAAAAATTTACACATGATGAGATTGTCGATAGGCAAATTGAAATCGCGAAAAATTCACCGTCTTTCCAAAAGTATACCAACGAATATGAAATAATCGCGGATGCTAACGCAGATGCTAACATACTGTTGTCAGGTCGCGGTTCCACCGTCTCAACAAGTGGATTTGGTGCAACTGTTGTTGTTGATGAGTGTCGCTCACAGGAATTTTCGAGCGGCTATGTAACATTTGCGGCGTCCGGACGATATTCAGCGGTTGCTTCTCTGGCAAGTTATTCTTCACTCGCGATTTCAGGAATTTACTCGTTTATTGAAACACGTGGTTACGGTTCGGTAGTCGCAACGTGTGGGAATGGTGCTAACGTTTCAATAAAATCAGAGGGCACTAATGTTGCAGTTAGCGGAGATTTTTCAGCAATAAAATCAACAGCAAAAAAAGTGACGATAGCGATCGCAGGCTCGCATTCTAATAGTGCAGTATTGGGAGAAGATAGCGTTATTGCTATCTCTGGTAGATGGGCTCGTTTTAAAGGCGTTAACGGGACACCGGTCTGTGTTGCTGATTATGGTGAAGATCAGAAATTCCGTGGTTTTGTAACCGGTCGTATTGGAGAAAACGGCCTTAAGGAAAATACGTTTTACACCGTTAAAAATGGTCGTTTTATCGAAGCTCCTGCTAAAGCGGAGGCAGCAGAATGACTGTTACCTCCTCGAATTATCAAAGACGTGAAAACGACATGTATGAGACGGAAACATGGGCAGTTGATGCCTTACTGCGCGCCCTTCCCGTTCTTGATAAGAATTCAAGCATTTGGGAACCGGCAGCCGGTAATCATGCCATATCAGACCATTTAAAGCGTCTCGGTTTTGCGGTCGTAAACAGTGATATCAAAACATATGAAAAACAGCATGATTTCGAGCTGAATTTCTTTGCAACAACTCAAAAACATGGTGATGCGATTATCACTAATCCACCCTATGGCAAAACGGGTCATAAGCTTGCAGCCCGTTTTGCTGAACATGCATTAGAGGTCTGCGACGGCTGGATTGCTCTGTTGCTTACGGCCAAGTTTGACTTTGGAAAAACACGTCAAAACCTCTTCAAAAACAATCCAAGATTTTACGGAAAAATTGAATTGATGGACCGCCTATCATGGGCAGGAAATGGCAAAACTGGAACAGATAATCATGCTTGGTACGTATGGGCACCAGCCGATTACAGCCACGGGATGCCCCGCCTTTTCTGGGAAGGAAAAGGAGTTAGAAAAATGGAGGCGGCCGAATAATGGTTACGTTTACGATTTCCCAAATAAACGACGCGCTAGACATGATCAAAGATCATATAGCCGACAAGATGCGTAAAAGAACAACTATCGCCCTTTCGTATGAAGGCAATGGCAGACAATACACGCTAGCAGAATTACGTGAATCTGGGTGGGATAATTTTGATCTTGTGCGGCTCATGTGGGCGGATGAGCGGACGCCTTGGCCTGTGCTTAAAGCTTTTCAAGACGAAAAAAACCGGCTTGATCATGATAAGGCTTTTTCACCGCTTACTGCACCCGCAACCGGTCCAAATTCAAAAATCGGGCGGTTCGTAGAATTCTTCGAACACCAGTTAGACGCCTATAACGCAAAAGGTAATTCGGAGGTGGCGGAATGAACGATGACGTTATCATAGCCGCGCAACGCGATACGATCGACGAGCTGAAAGAGCAAGTCTGCCAGCTTAAAAAGCTTCTCGTTCCGATATTTGTGACACCCGTCGAATGGGGTCTTACGGCACAACAGCAGACTTTGTTTTGTATGTTGCTGACGCGTGATCTGGTTACGCGAGATATGTTCAACGCGGTCGCAATTACGCGGCCGAGCACAAAGAACGCATCAAATCAATGTTGCGACATGTCGGTTTATCATTTGCGTAAAAAACTAAAAAAATTCGGCGTTCAGGTCAAAAATGAATGGGGGGTCGGTTGGCGTTTGGTCGATCGTAAAAGTTGGCAAAAGAGGCTGACAGATGCGGAGGCAGCGGAATGATGCTGACTTCCTCCGATGAACACGACAATCCGTCATTGTCTTGGCTTTCTGAAAATGAGCTAGAGATGGCTAATGGGCTTTTGCAGCTTGGTTTTTCCGCAAAACAGATTGCTCATTACATGGCTGTTCCAGAAGCAAAAATATACATTCAGTTCAAAGAGATAAGAGATTTTAAAAAACAACGATTAGCCAAAAACATGCAGCTTGATGGCATTAGCGGTGACAAGGTTGCACAGGCTCATTGGCTTTATAAACAAGGGCTATCGTTCGCTCAGATAGCTAAAGCCATTTACGTCTCAAGACGTGCGGTAATGGCAAATAAGAAAGCAATCAAAAATTATAAGGAAGGTGGTGCAGAATGACACTCATCTTAGGCCTTGATATCGCTACAACGACTGGTTTTGCTTTGTATTCGTTACAAGAAAGCCTCTCCACAATCAAAACCGGAACGATTGTATGCAAAGGTAACAATGCTGAACAAAAAGCCGCATTTCTTTCCGTTGAGCTGATTAAGCTCTTAAAGGCACACAAGCCAGACTTTATCGCGATTGAAGAACCACTGCGTAATCTCGTGCCTTTCCGCAAAAAGACACAATCGCTTATGGGGGAAGAGGAACATCTAACGATCAATCCGGCTGCCTTGCAATTGTCTTCAATGACCGGTGCTGCCGTAGCGATCACAAGCGGTTTTAAAATACCGTGGACAACAGTTCCTTCTCAAACATGGCGAAAGCATTTTCTAGGCCGTGGTAGAGAAAAAGGCTGGAAACGTTCCGACTGGAAACGGGCAGCGATAGAGCGGTGCCATTTGCTTAATATCCCAGTCAAAAACAATGACGCGGCCGAAGCTGTCGGAATAGCCATAGCTGGTTCTGCATCGCAAGAATTTAAAGCACTTGGAGCGAAGCAACCGGAATGAATGCAATGGCTCTTATGAACACGTCTAATGAAAAAGCACCGGTACTAGAAACGATAGAGGCGGAACAACAGCTTATTGGGGCGGTATTTATCAACAATGATGCTTTTCATCTTGTTTCATCATTTCTAAAGCCTGAACACTTTAGTGACCCCTTCCATGCGCACGTCTGGCAACTCATTACAGAGCAGATCGAAGCAGGTCAGGTAGCAACTCCGATCACATTGAAGCCATTCATTGAAAAGGTCATGATAGGAGACATGCCCGCTTATCATTATCTGGTACGAACAGCGACGGAAGCTGTTGGTGTTGCCAGTGCCAAATCTTTCGGACAAGTAATCAATGATATGGCGGCAAGACGCAGTCTGATTGCTATAGCAGATAAGATGAAAGAAAAAGCGATCAATGCTGAACCAAGTGCACCGGCAAAAGGTCTCTTAACCGAGTTAGAAAATGAATTAAACACGCTAATAGATGACGTAACGCCGGAAACAGATGATGGAACAGCCGCCCGCGTTGTCGACAACTTGCTTGAGCAATTTTCAAACAAAATAGTACTGCCAACTATCCCCCTACCCTTACAGGAAATTCATGACGTTTTATCCGGTGATCTAGAAGCTGGAAATCTTTATGGGCTGCTATCTTCATCCGGTGAAGGCAAAACCTCCTTAGCTCTCCAGATCATGGATTTTGCAGCCAAAAAAGGGCATCCAGTCTATTTCATGTCGTACGATCAAAGCGAACAACAGTGTATCTTACAGATCGCCAGCCAAAGAACAGGAATAGAAGGAAGCCGTATTCGCAATCAGGAACAGCTAACAAAGGTAGACAAGGAACGGCTGTTTCGGGAGCTCCTGGAAATTCGCAAGCTTCCTTTAAAAGTCAAGAACTGCACAAACGAAAATATCAATCAACTATCGTCTTATGTCCGCCGGTTTTTGAAATGGAACCGATCTGAAAAGACACCACTGATCGTTGTTGACCATGTCAGAAAAATACAACCAATAATTGCAGGGACTTATGAAGGACGGGTTGCCTCCGAGATAGGTGGGGCTTCAAAGGCAATGGCAAAAGAACATAATCTGGTTTGGCTCAATATCATGCAAAGGAAGTCCATGAGAGAGGGGCGCGAGAACCCACACCCAATAGATCAAGACTTGTTCGGTGGTGAACAAGCCAAGGAAGATTATGACGCTATTCTCTACCTCTATCGGCCAGAAAAATATCGAGACATGCGGCTAACTAAGGCAAACACAGAAAAAAAACGTGATGAGATTTTAAGATATTTGGAGAACTGGTCGGGAAAGTCGAAAATCGGTGCATTAAAAGTACGCTTTGGTGATGCCAGTGTGGCTCGTTCATTGGAATTTCAAGCGGAATTCACACGCTATTCTTCCGTCAATAAACCAGATCAAGAAGCATTTGAGGGACTGTTTTAGAATGAATGAATTTAAAGCATTTGCTGAAAAACGATTTAACGGTTGGGTAGCAATGGTTCGATTTGCACACGATGGAGGTGCTCATCCGGTTCTCGATAAGGGAGGAATTCCGATGCTATTCCATACGAAATCTGATGCTGAATTGGTCGCTCACAGACACCTCGTAGCTTATTTTAACGGAAATCTCGTTGCTTATGACAATGTAAATGTTCGAGATGTCAGACGTGAAAAAGCTGAAGCACTATTCACCAAAAAACGAGCGAATGGTTGAGGTGAGTATTGAATAAGCACCACTACAAGAGAAAGGGGCAGCTTGACGCATTACTTGACAGTTTAGGCATCCGGTTGGTTCCTATCTATCGGAGAAGGAGGGCTGCACAATCTCATGCTCGAGGAACCATGCACGAAATAAGAAATAAGCATGGTGACGGGTTTCTTGTATTCGTTTTGAGGTGCATTCGAGAAACAAAGAATAACAGAGATGAACTTTGGAGTGAAACGATCGGAGCTGTTGCTGATATCTTTGAACAACGCCCAGATTGGTTCGAAAAAGGTAGCGAAGTACTCGACGCTTTTGATAATATCCCGCTTGGTGAATTGAGGGGGAAGGCAGTGAACCGCAGACCATGGCCGGTAAGAGCCACGTTACGGACACTGATTTACGAAAGATTGGAAGGGTACCTCGATGAACCAAAGCAGCGTCTTCTATGACATATTAAACCTCGATGCAGTGGCATTTTCGGAAGCGTGTCTTATTGTTCGTTCACGTATTGTAGAAGCAGCCGACACAATGACAAACACCTATGTAAAAGGTGCATATCCTGCCCGCCTGAAGGCGTTTTGGCCTGATTGTGCAGATGACTATGGGAAGGAAAAGACCCGTTCTTATTATCAACCTGATGCGAAAGCCATTTCACGGGCGGAAGAGGTATTTTATAATTGGTTCCCTCAGCTTGATGACAATAGCCGGAAAATACTCTGCACATACGCTTTTATGCAAGCAGCACCAAAAAAACACGGCTCAATCGGCAATTATTGCAGAAAAAAACGCTTATCCCGTAGTACGTTCGACCGGCATGTAATCAAGGCTATTCAGTCACTAGCCGAGATATTACTTAAAAAAGGTCAATTGTTACAATGCCCTAGCTGGAACCGAGTGATGACAATCATGCCGAATTCGCATATAAAAATTGATATGATGGAGACAGTTACATATTGGCGAGCTGATGACGCTAGGCCTTCTATTACTCTACATCAAGCATAACATTCCCAAAACCACGATTTCATTATTTAGATGGCAAAACAATTGTCATTAGGAGAGTCATGACATGAGCCATGAAGAAAAAGACCTTCAAAATGAATTAACCGTTAAAATTATAGACACCCGTGCAAGAAACATCATTCAGTCAACCAATGTGTTCATTTGCGTTTTCGGGGGGCCAATCGCTTTAGGTGTATTTTTAAACAACGATGTTATGCAGTGGCTTGGTTTTGTCGGTTTCTTATTTATTATGATCCTTGTATTGGCTGCAATGTTTGCAAAAGACAAAGAGAAAGCACTTATAGAAACGGGGCGGCTTAAACGGTTCAACACCGTAGAGGATGCTATCAAGTATTTAGATGCTTTAAGCGGTGATAAATAGCGGTGCAGGCATAAGCAACAGCAAGAGGAATAGGAGCAGGTTTACCGTCACGACGGATACCACGTTCTCAATCCGTAATTATTTTTGTTTTCTCCATTTCCAAGGTTCGATAAACGCCCCTTGCCAAATGCCCCTTTTATCTTGTTTTGCACTCATCTGCACTTCAGCATAGAAGCCTTTGGAATAGCTTGGCCAATCCAAGGCATATCCATTTTTCACCATAAACAATCCGATGTCTTGTTTATCGTTCCGATAACACATCGCAACAAAACGCTGATAACGATCTTTATATTTTGGTTCACAAGTTATTGGCTGAGATTTGTCTAACCAATCGGATAAAGCGAACGCTGCAACCTTTCCACAGCGATATGGCACGTGGCCAGCATCTTCACATGTCTGACGGCTTTCTGGAGCATCTATGCCCCAAATGCGAATACGTTGCCCTTGAATATCAATAGTGTCACCGTCAATGACTGATGAACGGCCTATGATAGCGGGAAAGTCCTTAGCAGAAGCTGGCAACGATAAAATGAGAATGAAGATAATATAAATATAACGCATTAGTCACCTAAGGCATAAATTTCTTTATAAAAACATTACTCGGCATAATTGCCGATCACGTCATATCCCGAATAACTTTACATACTATAAAAGGGAAAAATGTAAAAAATGGCAAGGAAACAAGTCATAGACCCTAATGACGCTGAAACTCAAAAACGCATCGAAGAACTTGGAAGCGTTTATGCAACGATGGACGACATTGGGCATGACTTCAAAGTCACTCGGCAGACGGTCAATAACACATTCAATAAATATCCTGCCCTTAAAAAGATTTACGAAGAAGGACAAGCAAAGGGCAGAATATCGTTACGACAAACTTTATTCCGTATGTCTAAAACGAAGCCCCCAGTTGCAATCTTTTTAGCCAAGAACCTTTTAGGCATGACAGACAAGCAAGAGATAAGCGGCCCTGATGGTGGTGCCATAAAGATCACACGGATTGAGAATGTCATCGTTGACCCAGTCAAAGACAATAAGGATTCCGACGGCTAGAGTATTTGAACCCTTATTATACCCTTCACGTTACAAAGGTGCGTATGGTGGTCGTGGTTCTGGCAAGTCGCATCACTTTGCAGAAAAGGTCATTCAGGCGGCCTTAACAAGCCCAAAGCGCATCGTGTGCATCCGTGAGGTGCAGAAATCAATCAAGGAATCTGTGAAGCGACTACTCGAAGACAAGATCAAAGCCTTGGATGTCGGTTCATATTTCCAAGTGCTGGATAGAGAAATCAGAGCCACAAACGGTTCACTGATTATCTTTCAGGGTATGCAAGACCATACGGCCGAAAGTATCAAGTCACTTGAAGGCTATGATATTGCATGGGTTGAAGAGGCTCAATCATTATCGACAAGATCGCTTCGGTTGTTGCGCCCTACCATTCGTAAAGAAGGCTCGGAGCTTTGGTTCACTTGGAACCCAATGAGCGCAGATGACCCGATAGATGCGTTTCTACGGGGTGATAATGTTCCGCCAGATAGCAAGGTAGTGCAAGCCAATTGGTCTGATAATCCATGGTTTCCCGTTGAACTGGAACGAGAACGTGTTTTTGACCTAAAATACAATTCAGCGACGTACGATCATGTTTGGGAAGGTGCATACCTAGTCAATACAGATGCGCAGGTGTTTTCCGGTAAATATCGAGTTGATGACTTTGACGTGCAAGACACATGGGACGGACCTTATCAAGGCGGTGATTTTGGCTTCAGCCAAGACCCGACAGCCGCAATAAGATGTTACATTGCCGGAGATGTGCTTTTCATTAGCCACGAGGCTTACAGAACAAAGCTAGAGCTTGACGATACAGCAACCTTCATTAACGGTAAAATACCGTCTTTTGATCGGTATGTGACCAGATGGGACAATGCCAGACCAGAAAGCATTAGCTATTTAAAACGGCATGGGCTTCCACGTTCTGAACCGGTTGTGAAGTGGAAAGGCTCGATTGAAGACGGTGTGCAGTTTCTCCGGTCATTTAGGGAAATTGTTATTCATACGCGTTGTAGCGACTTAGCACGAGAATTCAGGCTCTACAGCTACAAGACTGACAGTCGTACAGGTGACATCATGCCGGTCATTGTCGATGCCTTCAATCACGGAATAGACGCATTAAGGTATGCACTGGCACCAATGATGCGTGGCAAGAGACAACCTTCAAAGCCGGTTTTCGGTATATATGGACGGATAAATGGTTAATAACTCACAGGATATGCTGGCAACGTCGAAAGATTATCAGGCAATGTTGCCCTATTGGAAAAAGGTTGCAGCATTTGTTGAAGGAGCTGATGCGGTTAAAAAGGCCGGTGAATTATACCTTCCGAAATTACCAAACGAAACGCCGGTTAATTATGAATATCGTCTTAACAATGCCCGCTTCACAAATATCTATCGTGACATTGTCGAAAACTTGGCTTCAAAACCATTTAGTAAGGAAGTTAAGCTGGATGAAATGACCCCGTCGGAGGCATTGAAAGGAATTGTTGAAGATATAGACGGTTCAGGAACGCATCTGAATGTATTCTCGAACAATGTATTTTTCGAAGGTATTAACAGTGGCATCACTTGGGTGATGGTCGATTATCCCTCTGTTCCGGCTAATGCAACACTTGCAGATGAACGTAATCTTGGTGTCCGCCCATATTGGGTACAGATCGACGCTAAAGATTTGTTATGGGTTGAAAGCGCGATTATAGACGGGCATGAGCAAATTGTTTATGCGAAAATCCATGAACCACGTACTGCCCGCAATGATGATGGCACTGAAAAGACCGTCGATAGAGTGCGTATTCTTGTGCGTGACCAGACAACAGAAGGTTATGCGCCTGCTCGCTTCGAAGTATGGGAAAAGGATACAGATTGGAAGTTAGTCGAGGATGGTTCTATTTCTATCGGTGTTATCCCATTGGTTCCGTTCTACACAGGGCGGCGGCGTGGCGCAACGTGGCAGATTATCCCGCCCATGAGCGGCGTAGCAGATGCCCAGATTGAGCACTACCAAGAAGAAACAAAATACAAAATCGCCCGTGAATTATGCGCTTTCCCGATGCTTGTTGCGAAAGGAATAGATGCCCCCACGACGGATGAAAAAGGGAACCAGATCGTTATACCTGTCGGCCCCGGTATTGTTCTTTATGCACCGCCCTATGATGCCGGAGGCGGTACGATTTCTCATGGCGACTGGGGAATAATCGAACCGCAAACCTCTTCATTGAAACTGCTTTCAGATGAAATAGATAAGCTGGAAGCCAAAATGCGAGAGCTTGGCCGTCAACCGCTCACAAGCAGTTCAACAGGCTTAACACAAGTTGCGGCCGCGTTCGCATCACAAAAGGCAGCTAGTGCTGTTCAGGCTTGGGCGTATATCCTCAAGGATGCTCTAGAAAACTGCTTTGCACTGACATCCAAATGGCTTGATATAGGTGAAGAACCTTCTGTTTTTGTCAACTCTGATTTCGCAATAGAGATAGGAGAAGACAAGCAGCCGGATATTCTGTTCTCTATGCAAAAAGACGGTATTCTCAGTCGTGAAACATTTTGGCAGGAAATGATGAGAAGGAACATCTTGTCTTCCAACTTCGACCCCGAAAAAGAGGAAGAAAAACTCGAAGCTGAGCTGCCGGATGACAGCGAAGATGATTTCAATGCTGCTATGACGCCGGATAAAGATGATAAAACGTCTATCACAGACGAGAATAACAGCAGTTAACTGCTTGAAAACAAACACAAGAATAGAATTTAAATATTTTTTGCCGGTTTTGCAAAACTATAAAACCGGTCAATCACAACAAGCAAATAGCCGCTACTAAACAGGCCAATAACATATAAGGTATTTCAACATGCCCCGTTATTTTGCGAAAAACAGAAAAACACATACCAATAAGATGGATTGGTATGATGATGTTTATCCAATCGACAATTTACGGATGGATGTCTACGAAGCAGAACCGGCCTACACAGGTCTTTTAGATGCCGATGGAAATGCAATCTATCGCACTATGGATAAGATCGGCTTCCTATGAGTATTCTTGAAGCTGGTTAGCTTCCTGAACAGCATTATTCAATCTTAACACAAATAACCGGCCGTTGCGGGCAATCCGTAGCGGCTTTTTTCATGGGCGTGATGCCCTTCAAACAAGCGTGAGGCTTAACATGGCATTAGAACTGACAGTCGATAACCTTGATAACGTTCAAGAAAACTTGCGAAATTTCTATGTAGAGAAAGACGGAAAATATCAGCTTGATGTGTCCGGTATTGAAGACACCGGAGGCTTGAAATCGGCACTGGATAAGGAACGTGAGGCTCATAAACGTCTCGAAAAAGCAACGAAGTCTTGGGAGAAACTCGGCAAGACACCGGAAGAGATTTCGGAAATTCTTCAAGCGCATGAGGATGCCGAAAAAGCCAAGGCAGAAAAAGCGGGCGATTGGGAAAAGCTAAAAGCCCAGATGAATGATAGCCATGCAAAAGAAATAGCTGCCAAAGATAATGAACTGGCAAGTATGCGCAAAGCATTGGAAGCCAATTTAATTGATGCACAAGCAACCAGTGCCATTGCAGCGGCTAAAGGCGTTCCGGAGCTGTTGCTACCTCATGTAAAAAGTCATGTTAAGGTCGTAGAGAATGAAGGCAATTACAAGGTTGCAGTGGTCGATGCGAAGGGTGATCCGCGCATTAACGGCAAAGGCGAACCTTTGACGATTGCCGATCTGGTCGCTGAAATGAAGCAATCGGAAATCTTTGGCCGTGCCTTTGAAGGCACAGGACAAACTGGCAGCGGGAAACTGCCAACAAATGCCGGTGGGGGAACCACCTTGAAACGCAGCCAAATGACGCCGAAACAACGTACTGAATACATGTCGGAACATGGTCAGGCGGCATACCTAACTTTACCGAAATAATTAACAGGAGCCTTTGATGGCAATTACAAACAATTCAGATGTGCGCATTTATGACACAGTCGCGCAAACAGCTTACCTTGAACACATGCAAGACGTTCTTGATGTTTTCAACCAGAAGTCAAATGGGGCGATCATCCTTCGTTCCGAGGCATTGCCGGGCGATTTCGAAAAATCGGCGGTTTATAAGATTGGCGGTGACATTGAACACCGCGATGTAAACCGCATTGACGAAGTTGTTCCGAAAAGTATCGGAACGGATGAAAGCGTAGGCGTCAAAGTACCGTGGAAATATGGCCCGTATGAATCCACGGAAGAAGCATTCAAGCGGCGTGGGCGTTCACTTGATGAATTCTATACGTTGCTTGGTCGTGACGTAGCAGAAGCAACAATGCGGGGATATATCGGACATTCATTTGCTGCTCTTGCGGCGGCAATCGGTGCTAATGCCGATCTGGTTGCTACTGGCAGTTTCCAGAAAGATCATAAAAAGCTGCTCACGAAGGGCTTGCGGAAGTTTGGAGACCGTCGTGATAATATTGCGGTTTTTGCGATGGACAGTTCCACTTATTCTGATCTTGTAGATGACGCTATTGATGAAAAGATTTTCGAGGAAACCGGTATCGTTGTTTATGGCGGTCTGCCTGGTACGCTAGGCAAGCCGGTCTTGGTATCGGATAAAATTCCGGAAAACCAGATTTTCGGATTGCAGGCCGGTGCTATTGAAATCACGGAAAGTCAGGCACCGGGCTTCCGTTCATACGAGAACAATACCCGCGAAAACTTGGTAATTGGCTATCGTGCAGAAGGTACGTTCAATTTGAAGCTTCTTGGGTATTCATGGAATACGAATGGAACGACACCGGCACCTGCTAACCCGACGCTTGCACAGCTTGCCAGTGGTGCGAACTGGTACAAGTATTCGCTCGATAACAAGTCGACAGCAGGCGTTCTTATCAACGTAACGCCACCCGCTGCTTAATCACCTACTGAAGTTGAGGGGATTACTAGCTAGTCCCCTCTTCCCTATTCATTAACGGAGTTGAAAATGCATGATTTAATCTATTCAACACAGGACAGCGGGTTCAATAAAGATGTTCGATATGAAAACCCTAAGTACTTCAAGGGACAGGTGACGCAGTCGAACGGCGTTCTGGTGATTGGAGACTGGCCGGAAGTTGTAAAAGCGTACAAGACGGCAGGTATTCCGGTTGAGGTGCAAAACGCCACTAAAGACGATGCTACCAATGACGATACAACAGACGATGCACCGGATCCTTATCCAGACTTGAGCAACAATGACATGATCGAGGCGATCAAGGAAGTTACAGGCGATACAATTCGCAAGAATACAAGTCGAGCTAAAATCATTGCAGCCTATGAAGACGCACTGAAAGCAGCTTCACAAAAAGAAAAGCCGGAAACCAAGCAAGAAACGCCTGTGGCAAAGCAGGAAGCACCTCAAGCCAAACAAGAGGCAGCACCAGCAAAGCAAGAGGCAGCACCAGCCAAACAGTAAAAGGCTCATAACATGACACTCATCACGACAGCAGGCGATCAAGCGGCTGATAGCTATGTCACAATTGCCGAGTTCAATGATTATTCAAAGAAGTTTGGTTATAATCTAGCCGGTTTTAAAGATGAAGACATTGAACAAGCTTGCCGGCGTGGTACTCGTTGGCTTGATGCCACTTATGGTAACCGGTTCATTGGTAAAGTGGCATCTGTCGATCAATCACTTGAATGGCCGCGTAAGGAAGCCGTCTGGCGCGGTCGTTCGGTGGATGATGCAACCATACCACCTGCTATTAAAAACGCAGCCTGCGAAGCAATCTGGCGAGAATTAACGAAACCCAATAGCCTAGCTCCCGATTACATCCAATCAGAAGCGGTCAAGCAGGAAGAAATCGGAGAGATAACTACCATTTACAAGGACGGAAAAGGAACGGTTGAAGATGTGATGCCGGTCGTAACTATTATTGACCGATTATTGTCAGGCTTTACCAATCCAAAAGCAAAAGCGGCTTTGTTTGGAATATGTGCGAGGGCGTGACTATGGATAAATTTGATTATAGCCACTCCGTGACAACAGCAAATCGCATGATAAACAGGTATGGGCAAACTGGTTCTATAGAACGCAGTGTGAACAGTGGGTCAGGCTGGAACCCGTCTCAAGACGTGAAGAATTATGCTTGCCGATTGGTCGTATTGTATTATCTGGCAAAAGATATTGATGGCACACTTATCAAATCGGGTGATCTGAAAGTCTATATTCCAGCATATGGGCTTGAAGTCACACCAAAGACAACGGATAAGCTCGTTTTTAATGGTGTGAAGCACACGGTCGTTGCTGTGACAGAACTTAGCCCTGCTGGTGTTCCGATTTATTATCTTTGTCAGTGTCGGACTTAGGGAGGAAAAAAACAAAATTGGCCGGATGTTTGAATGGCGCCCCTGTGTATAGTTGCCCTTCAGTGTCTATAGCATAGGGAATAGCCTTTAACATGAAATTACTTTCGGCTGTTTTGATATTTCCAGCAGATTTTACGAAATAAACGGCATAAGAATATTGTTCGCTGGTTGCTAATTTTATAAGTTCGTCATAGTGGCTTTTCTTAATTTCAACGTCTTTTGGTTCTACCATTTTTGAAGCGGACGAAGAAACATATTTAAAGCCGTATTCTTTGACAGTGATAGGTCTCAGTGATTTATTAGCGAAGGAAACATGCACTTCGCCCCATCTGGGATCAGATGATTGAAGAAAAAAAGCCTCAAAATACAGTCCTTTTTTGTCACGTTTCCACATATACCAAGAATTAAAGATCGTAATAGCCAAGGTAGAAATGGCGATAAGTGGCGTTAGTGGTTGTAAATAGCCGTTTGAAAACCAATCCATTCTTCGCTCCCCAAATGATTAACACCTTAGATTGTAATAGTTATGTTGAAACGCCTATCCGAACAAGAACAGCTTGAACAAATCGTTCAGCAATATGAACCGGCTATTCGGAAGGCATTTCTGGAAGCAATCGAGACAATCCGTTCCGACGCTGTAATCGAAGAAATCATCGAACGTTTGCAAAAAGGCGATATTACTGGAGCGGTTAATGCCATACCGGTTGATAGCACAGCATTTAATCCGGTAGCAGATGCGATAAGAGAAACGTTCAATGCAGGGGGAATAGCGGCTTTATCGAAATTACCACGGCTTAAAAGCCCTTCCGGCCATAAGGTTGTCGTTCGCTTTGATGCGAGAAACGTACGTGCGGAACAATGGCTCAAGCAACATAGCAGCAATCTGGTTACCAATATCATCGCAGATCAAAAGGAAGCGATCAGATCAGCTCTTACTAATGGTATGATATATGGTAGAAACCCGCGTTCAGTGGCTCTCGATATTATAGGGCGTGTAGAAAAGGTCACAGGACGCCGTACAGGCGGCATTATCGGTTTGACTAGCAATCAAGCGTCATTTGTCGAGAATGCGCGTCAGGAGCTAACCTCTGGGCAAACAGAAGGGTATAAATCTTATCTCAATAGAGCAAGGAGAGATAAACGGTTTGATCGTTCGGTTTTAAAGGCTATCCAGAGTGGTGAAAAACTACCGGCAGATTTAATCACCAAGATGCTGAACCGGTATGAAGTTTCATTATTAAAGCTCCGTGGTGACACGATTGCCAGAACGGAAGCATTGGAAAGCTTGAATGCTTCACAACAGGAGGCAATGGAGCAGACGCTCGACAAGACAATCTATACGGATCAGGATGTTCAAAGAGTATGGAAAACAGCCGGTGATAATCGAGTTCGTGATAGCCATGCTGCAATGAATAGACAAACTGTCAAAGGGCTACAGACGCCATTCATTACGCCGGACGGATACAAGATGAAATATCCACATGACAGAAGCCTAGGCGCACCGGCAAGCGAGACAATCAATTGCCGATGCATTCAACTGGTGCGGCTCGATTACACCAAAAATATAAATAAGGGTGACATGCTGTAGGTTTTGTTTGAGCTGATTCCTATTCCCTACATTTTGCATTATTGCCAGCCCTAGCGAGTTTATTATGCAGCACTCCTTTACAGCTCAAATAGATGAATGGGTTTTAAAATCTAAAGCACGAATGCTAGCCGTTTTTCAGACCGCAACGCAATTCGTGATCGAGGATATGCTTGATCGTACACCGGTAGATACTGGTTATTTACGTGCTAGCTTAACCGTTAAGTTCAACACCCCTGCCCCAATACGGCCGAATAACGTACCGTCTGAAGGCGCAACAAGAAACAGCTATGGAATGCCGACACAGTATGCCCTAGCTATTGCTGGTTCAAAAATCGGGCAAACAATCTATGCTTCCTATACGGCCGCATACGCCCTTCCAGTTGAATACGGGTTCAGGAGCTATTCAGGTGCAGGCATGGTACGTTTAGCCGCTCAAAATTGGGATGCACACGTCGCTAAGGCAGTTTCAGTCGCAAAATTAAAGGCTATGCAGTAAAAAATGACGATCGAAAGTACCATTCCAGAGCTTCTGTTCAAACATCTGGATATCTTATCCGGAACAATAAAAATCGCTTATCCTAATGTTCCATTTGAACCGCCGGATGAAGCCTATCTGGAAGCAAGATATCTTCCAAACACAAACCGCAACTTCTTGATCGGTGCCGATGACCCGACACAACATTTAGGCCTATTGCAAGTCACGGTTGTAGGGCAGTCGAACATTGGCGAAATAGAGGTTCTAAAGCGAGCTGGTCAAGTTGTCGAACATTTCAAGAAAGGAACCAGATTGCAGGAAGATGATGTTATCGTCGACATCTATTCTAAACCGTCCATTGCGCCCGCAATGCAAGACGGAAATCGGTATAGAGTACCGGTAACCATTCAATATCAGTGTGTGCATAAGTAAGGCTCACTAGCCTTTTTGATTATCCCTTGGGCGGTCTTGTTACCGCCTTTTTTATTACCACAAACAGTACAAAGGAAAATACCATGGCAAGAGCGAATGCTAACGGGAAGTTCTATATCTGCACTACCCCACAGCCTAGTGACCTCACCAAAGAACAGTTTGAGGCTTTGGAGTGGACAAAAATCGAAGAGGTTGGAAAGCTTCCGGAAAGTGGCAGTTCAACCAACATTATCAAGTATGACACAATTGACACGACAGTCACACAAAAGGCGAAAGGCGTGACAGATGCCGGTGGCGGTAGTTTGGAAGTCGCTTACACACCCGACGCCCCTGGACAGCAGGCTTTACGTAAGATCGCAGGTAACAACTATATGTATGCGACGAAACGCGAAGTGAATGATGCACCGGATGAAAATCACACCAATTCGGTATTTTATAACCGAGGGCTTATCACGGGTCCGGTGCGTTCAGGTGGTGGCGTGGAAGATTTCATCACAGAAACATACACGATCGCGAACAACCAGCTTGAAATCGTTGTGCCGCCACAGCTAAAAACCAATGCACCGCAACAAACTCAGGAGACTGAGTGATGGATTTAGGCAAAATCGTTGATAATGAACAGCTCTACTCGTTAGAGCTGCTTCATCCTGATACTTATGAGCCGGTCGGTGTAACGTTCAAAATCCGATCAATGAATAGCCAAGCTGCCCAAGCTGTGCAACGTCAAATCATTGATGAAATTTACGAGCTTAGACAGTCAAATAAACGGCTTAAAGCAAAGGATACAGTGGCTAACGAATACCGTAAAGCGGCTGCCTGTGTTGCTGGTTGGGATTGGGGAAAGAACAAGTATAATGGCTCTATTCCAGATTTTACTGAAGCTAATGTGCTGAAAATCCTCAAGGAACAAGAATGGATATTCTCACAGGTCACGGAGGCTACAAATAACCTAGCAAATTTTTTGGGAACCTCAAAAACGAACTGATCGAATACATCCGTTACATAGTCCGGTACAACACACCGGACTTTGACGGCGAGACACGTCGAGAAAGAAATATCCGCTTCAGTCAACCAGTACCAGAAATGGAAGAGGTAATCGGGGGCGAGTATATCCTCGATTGCTTCTGGAACATTACCAGATTTCGCGACTTCAGCGAGAACGGACCGCAACCGTTAAAGCCGGTGGATGTATTCAATTGGGAAAAGTTCACCGGCAATATTCTTAATCGAGAGGAACGAGTAATCCTGCTTGAGCTTGATCAAGCGTATCTCGCGGCTCTTGCAAAAGAACGTTCAATCAACATGAAAAGGCTTGAGGAGAAGAACAAGAAGTAGGAGTTTTTTGGAAAATACCAAAAAACCTAAAGGTGGGCGTCCTTCTAGGGGGGTCCCCAAAAATGGGGAACCTATCTTGTGACATAATCACCTAAAACCGGTTAATGAAAGGAGTGAAGTAATTTTGTCTATCAACCATTCGCGCAGTATATGGCGCAGGTGCAGTTATAAGTTTGAGTCTCGCACAGATAGTTTCTTTGTCAATTTGGGAATTTGATGTGATGTTAAATGGCTGTATTGAGGCAAATACACCGAAAGACGATAAAAATGACTGCTTGACGGGCTAAGAAAGCTCGATGCTTATTGCGAATTTGTCGGCATATCAAACATAAAACATGGTCATCGCACCTCCTAACCCAACGGAATTGGCACGGTGGTGTATTGTAGTGCAAAAATAGTATGCTATATTAGCATACGTTAAGGGCTAATAATCGAAATAGCAGATATACTTTTTTGGAGGGAGCGCATTATGCCACAAAGATCATTTATGGCAGCAAAAACGGTTGCCTCTTTATGTCATTTCGACGTAACGAATCTCAAGTTACAGAAATTGCTCTATTTAGCACATATGATGTATCTCGGCACGTATCATAAAAGATTGATTGACGGCCATTTTGAGGCATGGAATCTCGGTCCTGTAGAGCCGGATATATACCATCTTCTCAAAGCATATGGTAATAGCAAAATTCACGATGTTTTTGGAAACGACGGTTTCCCAAAAGGTTCAAGCGAATACCGTACTATTAAATCCGTAATTGACCAATTAGGAAATGCAAGTGCGTCACTCTTAGTGCAAATTACACACCAGGACTTTGGTGCGTGGGCTGAAAATTTTGATCCGAGGATAAGAGGAATAAAAATTCCAGATGCTGATATACTTGGAGAGTATAATACACGACGTGAACGTTCTAGGAAAAGACTAGCTGCCTGCAAAAAATGACGGAACGTAAAACAGAATCACAGCATGACGAAGTGAAGGACATAATTTGGGAGGAAGATAAAAAACCATCCCGCAGAAGTGCTGCTATGTCAGAATTGCAGGAAATGTTGGAGACAGAGAAGGATAAAAGACGAGAAGAGCGTTTTCTATGGATTTGTGCGGTATTGGTAATATTTGATGTTCATGCATTCGGTCACATGGCTGGCTGGTCAGGACCTATTGTTCTCGGAATCTTAGAGCTACTGTTTTTGATAGTCGCAGGACGGGTCTATGGTATAGATGAGATATATACGTTCGTAATAAGAATCTTAGAGAAGATGAGTCAAGCATATAAAAATAAATAGCTAATTGATGCAAAAGGGCGCAATCGCGCCCTTTAGAGTATCTACAGGTCTAAAAAGGCCTATAGAGCTTATTTACAGAACTACTCACGATAAAAACGAAAGTACATCGGCGCACTGGCCGATTGCGCTTGTCAAAACAGATTAGAAAATGCGGTCAAGCCGCAACCACCGCAGGATACGTTAAATTGTGGTACAATTTAAGTTGTAACGGATTAGAAAACACGGTCAACTCGGCTCAATAGTTCCAGACGCGCCAAACAACCAGATCTATCTATCGCACTATGGATAAAATCGAGTTTGTTTAAAGGATGTTGCTATCATGGCAATGCCCTGTTTTAGGGCAAGTGGATGCCTTTCTGTGCGCATACATCATATGTTGCAGTAGTGTGAATATCATCTTCACCAATGCCGATCAAAAGGAAACTGTCGTCAGTTAACGCACCGATGAAAGGCTTTTGTCCGGTGTACGCGCCGTAACTGTTTTTGCCATTAACAAACCCACAGACGGTTATAACGTCTTTTTTACTTTTTGTAGCCTTCATGTTCCCAAAGATAGGGCTGGTCGGATCTTTTAATTCTTTAGCAACACCATTCTTGACGATACTTATATCTTTAGCGGTTAATTTGTATTCGGGATCAGGCGTCAAGATGGTAACGGGTTGGTAAGCAGGGGCGGTTCCAGCTTTTTGACGGGCGCACAAATTTCGTTGGTAGCTGTCCAAATATTGTGGAGCATCACACAATACTGGGTTAATTGAATCTCTCGGGTTAGGAGGCTGTGTCTGGCAACCGCATATAAAAATAACAATTGGTAAAAGTAGTAGTATTCTCATCTAAGCCCCCTCTCAAAAACTGGGCAGGAGAATAGATATTTAAAAACTATCTTTCCGTCAAATGTTCTTTGAGGATACGGCGTATTGCCTCTGGGCGTGTTCCATTATCAGTGAGGCAATATGCTTAGTCGTTGGGTGAACCCATCTAACTTTTTGGGATTCGTCTTGTGTCATCTTTGGTTATAAGATTTCGCTCAAAGGAGGGTTCCAATTGGCCCACTCACCAGTACCGATTTTTACCTCTATCATTCCTCCATTTTTACCAATTTTGTATTCATCGCCATTTTCAAGAGTAATAAAATAACCATTTTTTTGTATACTTAGGATAGATACCAATGGATGCCCCATCAACAAATCTTTGACCATATTTTCGATAGCTTTAGCATCGTCTTCAGCATCGTCTAAGTAACGCCAAACATCTGTCATTAGTTCAACAGGTGTTTGAGAAAACAATAACGCCCTATTCAACAGGTGTCTAACAGCTTCCACTTCGGACGGATAACCATGTTTCCTTTGAAAGTTAACTATTCTGTCGGCTAGTTCTTTAGGAAGAACATATATTTTTCGTTGGGCATCATCTGTAGGGGACGCCATATTATTTTCTTTGTTTGCCATATCTAACCTCATACGTTCCAGCGTATATTAAAACATATTTGACAAAATGCAAATGATAATTTAGATCTGCTTATGTTGTCATATTTGCGTATGCAAATGATTGACAAAATACAGGTTCAATCTCACACCAAAGATCAGAGTGAACTTTGTGGTCGAGAATGATTTTAATTAGACAGATAGGGATTATTAAATGGAATGACTAGCCGTACAGACACAATAAAAGCCTTATCGAACCTAGTTCTTGAGGTTAAGCAAAGAGTGGCAGGGCAATACGCCATAGGAAGCAAACGCCCTGCCACAAACAATCAACATGACGTTAGCGCGTCATATCAATCAATCACAACGGAAAGGTAGTCCGCTATGACTAAACACTATATTGCAAAATCTGATCTCGTTTACAATGGGTCTCTTATTCATGAGAAGGCAGACAAGCTTTCACTGACAGATATGTGGAAGGCAGCAGGCGAGCCAGCAAATAAAAATCCTCATGAATGGATGCGCTCTATAGAAGCTAAAAACTTCATTGATTTTCTCTCAGTTTCTTTAAATACGGAAAATTCCCGTATTATAAAGACACAAAAAGGCAAAGGTGGCGGGACTTTTGCACACTGGCAGATTGCCCTTGCATACGCTAAATATCTATCACCAGAGTTTCATATGTGGTGCAATCAAGTGGTTCGTGCACATATGGAAGGTCGGGCAGTTACTACAACTTCTAACCTGACAAAATATGATACTGCAATTATCGGCAATGTTGTGAAAAACTGCACAGGTGTTGTTGTTCGGGATGAATTAGACCGCCTCTTGCCTGAAATTGTCTCATCAGTAGCAAACATGGTCCAGCCACAACAACCAGTTGTTATTATCCAAGGCAAAACAGCAGGTGAAATTCTAAGAGCAAACGGCTTTGGTGGCATTAAAGGTCTCGCTGCATGGTTTGGTAACCGCCTTGAGGCGTTCGGGTGTCGAGTTAATAACAATGGAAGCGGTTATCTTGGTGTTTCTCGTGCCCGCCTTTTCGACCCAAACAAAACCGATCTGTATTTGAAGAGCGGCGGTAAGTTTGCAATTCGTCAAAAGATTGCAGAGCGTCAAGGCCACAGGAATTTACGCTTGGTTGGACAAAACTAATCTTTTTTAACAGGTTTCAACATTTCGGTTAGCGATAGGCGCAAAACTTCGGGTCTAGTCGGCTTTGGATCAGGTTGAGAAGCAATCCAAAGGTCAAGCAAAGCCAAAAGATCGGGCTGGAGACGAACAAGTATTGGAGTGCCCTGACCTGTAGCAGGCCTACCACGTGATTTTTTGATATCATTTTTTTGTTGCTTTGTCATAAAATTACTGATATCAAAAAATCAGGCCGATGGGAAGCAGCAACTTCACCATCAGCCCTAACCGAAACGAACCTGTACAAGGAGGCTCGAATGGCTAACGTTGCCAATAGCATGTATTACGGCAGAAACACAACTGTCGAGAACAAACAGATTTATGTTGTCGACGCCAAGCGACAAGTCGCCAATGATGTGCTTGACCCGCTCCTGTTCATTATAAGAAAATATTATGCCGCTATGGAAGAGTTTAACTCTCTACCGGAAGATGACGATAACGATGCCGCCGAATACACATGGTTGCCATGGTGGAACCTAATCAAAAATTGGGATAGGCCGATCTTAACCGCAGAAGGTGCCATTGCTGCCATTGATTTAGCCAATGAGCAGATACGAGAGAATAGCTATAGCGAAATCGTTGAACCGCTCCTTAAAGCAGTAAGAAAATACCTCATCAATAAGCATTAATCATAATTCACCTATACCGTGCGTAAACACGGTTCAGGGAGAGCGGCAGTGCTTGATCCACATGTAGTCCGCTCTCCCCTCTTGGATCAGCAGCTTTTACGGGCTGCCAACGAAAGGACATGTAACATGTCATACGTAGAAAATGAAACTCAAAATTCGGTTCCACTAAAACAAGAACACCAACCAGTAGTATTTATTCAAAATGGTGAAGTGTTTGCTAACAGCCGTGATGTTGCCGCTTATTTCGGGAAACGTCATGACAATATTATTCGAGACATTGAAAAACTGGTTGCAGGGGGTGTCCTCAATTTTGAGGAGACCCCATATATTGTGCCTCAAAATGGCCAGACATACAAAACCTACAATATGGATAGAGATGGTTTCACATTATTGGCAATGAGTTTTTCTGGCAAAAAGGCACTACAATTCAAAATGCGTTACATTGATCAGTTCAATGCGATGGAAGCGGAATTGCGTCGGCAATCCAACGTGATGATTGACTATTCTGATCCGGCTATCCTCATTGGAGTTATGAACCACCTTCAATTAGAAAATAAGAAGAAAGATGAACTCATTGCAGAACAAAAACAAAACTTGAAAAAACTTGACCGGCTGGAGGGAGCACGTGGTTCGATGTGCATCAGTGATGCGGCGAAAACATTAGGAGTAAAACGGGATGATTTGTTTCGTTTTATGGATTCGCGCCGTTGGATATTCAAACGGTCGGGTTCCAAGAATTGGCTTGCCTATGACGAAAAGCGCAGAGCGGGACTTATGGAACACGATGACCACCTTTATCTTGATGCAGAAGGTCGAGAACGCGTAGCAACCCGCGCATTGGTTACAGCAAAGGGCTTAGTGAAGCTCGCGGAGCTGCTTAACCAACCCTTGCATTAAATAGAACTGAAACAGCGGCAAGATTAAGGGGCTTTAAAGCCCCTTTTTGTTGCGGAAACGCTGATCCATTCTAAAGCAGAAATTTACAACAGGGATGATATTATCAACCGTATGATTACATATTTGACAATATGTTATTGGCCCAGTTGGTAATATTCGGGATACCAGCGATACCTTTTTCAAAACCAGACAATAATATTTTTTTCACAGCATTGCCGGGAAGTACTTTTAGCTTGTTAATCAAATTCGTATTAGCAGTTGGATTAGCTCCGGACGATTGTATTTGGGCAATCAAAAGTTCGTTGATTGTGTCGGCATCAAATTGAATGGTTACATCGCCGATGGGAAGGCCGTTGTCTACTGCAAAATCAAAGCCTTCTTTGGTGAGTTGAGCGTTAGCTGTAAATACTTTACCTGTACCTATAACCTTTCGCTTGGACAAAGTTACGAGCCCACATTTTGCCAAGTGATCTAAATGTTTTGTTATTGTGTCCAACGGCGTTCCTGACGGAGCAATCCTTATTATGTCGTTTATATCTAGCTCACGAGGATATGCCTTGGTCAAACCACCCAATAAATTTTTTAGTAATTCTTGATCAATAATATTTAACATTTTCAAAAACCTTTTTTATTCAAAAAATTTAATTACAAAAATTAAGAGACCAAACAATGTCAGTCGACTTGCAACGCAAAATTGTGCAAATATCATCTGACGTGCGCAATTTTGAAAATTCAAAATCAATCTCAAAATTTGACGTTGAGTGTATCACAAAAAACATACAACAACAAGTTGACCGGATGATTAACCTATGCCAAGTTTACTTCAAATTGGAGGTAGTTATGCGTTTATCACCGTTATTTATTCTTCCCTTGTTAGTAACAACGTGGCAAACGGCGTTTTCTGCTACAATAGAAGACTGTTCTAAAATCAAAGATGATGCCGAACGATTGGCGTGTTTCGATAGTATTAACAAGACAAAGAATGACGCTAAACAAGAAGAGAGTAAAAAAAATTGGAAGGTAGTAGAGAGGCATTCCAAGCTCGATGATAGCGTTTCCTACATTTTGATAGCCATTTCTGACGAAAAAGTTGATGAAACTGAAGGCCTAGGAGGTTATGGCTCTATTGGAATTGCTTGCAGCAAAAACACAACTCGAATCTTATTCCAAGCTGGGAGCCAATACCTTAGTGATACGGGCAACTATAATCGCGTGGCCTACCGCCTTGATAAAGAAAAATCTGATACGATTTCTATGGACGTATCCGAAGACGGCGATGCCCTTGGTTTATGGTCGGGAGCTGTTTCAATCCCTCTAATCAAAAAGATGTTCGGTCATGAAAAGATGGTTGTAGAGATAACGCCGTATAGGGAGACAGCCGTGACCATGGAATTTAATATAGCGGGGCTTGAAGAAGAAATTAAGCCCTTAAGACAAGCATGTAAATGGTAAACTACCTTATCATTTAAATAACTTTAACAGCTTGCTCTAACCAGCAGGCTTTGTTAATGGTTGAACGTGATCGTTATTAATTTCTATTCAGTATATCTAGGCTTGGATAACGCGGCCAACTTGGTTCGATGTCAGTTGTTTTCGGGTCTATCGGATAACCGCCTTTTTCATAGAGATATGGCTCAATATATCTCATGGTTCCTACTGCTAACAGCACATCATTGAAGTCGTTAATAACGGAGATATAATTGGAGTGGAGAATATCTGAACTGACTGTTTTGTCGTACTTTTTTGCGCCAGCTAGCGCGATGATTGTTTTGTCTATCCTTGACAAGTTTTGTTCCACGCCAAACGGGTGAAGGATTAGCTTTCCATCCAAGTTTTTTTGGAACCTACAAGTATACCAATCAGCGACATAACCTCTTATCATTTGGCCATAAGTTATGTGATCTTTACCTACCTCTGTCAGTTGTAATTCGGGCAGCGTGTGATCTTCCTCTTTCGCTTTATCCATTGCGATTGCGCTTTCGGAATATGTTGGCATCATTAACGCACGAGCTTGAGATTTAACGTCAATCAGCCTTTCAACGGCAAGCTTACAAATCCGAAAAGATGGGTCGTTGTCTTTTAGAACCTGCGCTTGTGCAGCCACAGGGATGAGAAAAGCACACAACAACAAGATGCATTTATTGGTCATCATAGCCTCGTGGACAACGTTTCGGTCACAAAGGAAATACTAAAATGGTAGATATTGCAACACTGGGTATAGAAGTACGCTCGGAAAGCTTGCTCAATGCTAGCCAAAACTTGGATAGGTTCGCTGGAGTAACACAGCGCGTAGAACAACGTTTGAAAGGCTTCAGCACCGGCATGACAACCATGCAGGGTAACGTGAACAGACTATCTGCTAGCCTGCTCAATGCCGGCACGATGATGACAAAGTTCAATAACGTGTTGCAGATAATCGGGGTCAGTGCTGCTGCCAATGAGATCAGACGATATGCCGACAGTTGGACACTTATGAACAACAAGATCGCGGCCGCTTCTCAATCATCCGGTATGCAGGCGCGTTCACTGAGTGACCTTAAAAAAGGTGCAGACAATGCACGTTCAAGCATTGTCGAATATGCTGACCTTTACGCTCGTATCATGCGAAATTCTAAAGGCGTTGCAAAAAGTGAACAAGAAGTTGCAGACGCGACGAATATCGTTTCAAAAGCATTTGCTGTTGGAGGAGCAGCAGCATCAGAACAAGCGGCTGGGGTTTTACAGCTTGGTCAAGCATTGGGTTCGGGTGTTCTGCAAGGCGATGAATTGCGCTCTATTCGTGAGAACGCACCTGTTCTTGCCCAAGCTATTGCAGATGAATTCGGGACCACGATTGCAGGACTAAAAGACCTCGGGGCACAAGGCAAACTAACAAGCGAAAGAGTTTTGACTGCTATCTTGAAGGCTAGACAACAGATCGAAGCTCAGTTTGCCAAAACATCATTGACGATCGAACAAAGCCTGACACTCGTCAAAAATGCCGCGACCGAATACATCGGCACAATGGATGGCGTCACAGGTGCGTCAAAAGCTGTTTCCGGAACGATCAAATTGGTTGCTGACAACTTTGATATTCTCGGGAACACAATGTTAGCTGCAATTGGTGTATCGGCAGCTAGAATATTCGGACGGGTAGCAAGTGCAACAGGTGAACAGATTAAGCTTACGGCTGCTATTCTCGAAGGCAATGCAGTTATGCTTAATAGCCGTACGGCAGCACTTCAAAAAGCAACTGCTATCCGTGAAACCGCTCTTGCCGATCAACAAGCCGCAAAAGCAACGTTAGACGCTGCAAATGCAGAACGCGTAAGGGCTGTTGCTGCCTTAGAGTCTGCTAAAGCCGGACAATTAGCCGGACTTACTCATGCTCAAGCAGCGGCACAAGTTGTAACAGCAAACAGAGCCGTATCAGCAGCTCAAGTTGATCTCGCTGCCAAAACACAAATCGCTAATCGTGCTTTGTTGGCACAAGATGTGGCCGTTGCCAAAGCCTCAGTAGCTAGCCGCGCAATGAGCGGTTTAGGTGGCTTGGTGTCGAAGGGGCTTAGCTTTGTTGGCGGTCCAGTTGGAGCAGGAATATTGGCCGTAAGTGCCGCTATGTATTACTCTTCAAAGCGTGCAGAAGAAGCCAGACAGAAATCGGAAAGCCTGCAAAAAGTATGGCAGGAACTCGGCTATTCAGCACCCTTAGCGGCTGCAAATATCGACAAAATAACAAGTTCCATTGCACAGATGAGCGCGGGGGCACAGGCTGCTCATCTGAAAGATGTCCATGAAGAAATCGAACGCATTTCGGGAAGCTCCAAGGCTAGCTATTTTGATAGCCTTCCTCTTGTCGGTAGAAAGAAACAAAGTGATGAATTTGCCGAAGTTCTTACAAAAGCGAATAAGGTAAAGTTTGAATCACCGGTAGACGCAAAAAATTATGAAACGCTCCGTTCATTGCTGGAGTTGATTAGCAAATATCCGACGGAAGTCTATAAAGCTGACGATGCATTAAAAAAGCTACAGAATGATAACAAAAACGCTGACCTTGCATCAGCAATTGAAGATGCAACTGTAGCTATCGACCATTATAAAAAAGCATTGAACGATGACTTCATGATGGGCGGAACGCTTGGCTTAGATAAGGCCAAGCAACAACTCGATGATTTAAAGGATACCGTAGAACGTTTCCAAGTCCCAGGGCTTAATGGCGATCAAATCAGCCAAATAAACACATTGATTGATCGCCTTGAAAAGGGAGAGATAAAATCCGAAGAATTCAGTTCTAAACTTAACCAAATCAAAGGAATAGACGCTTTTGGCGGCTTGGTGCGTGACCTAGAAGCAGCATCTAACCGATTTCAGTTTGCCCAAACTAAAGCAGAAGATTTCGCTGACGTTCTCGAACGTATAAAAGACAAACAGATTAATATCGGCGTTAGTCTTACGCCTTATGGGGCAAACGCAAAGAATTTAAAAGATGCGGATGACGACCTAGCTAAAGCCCGGAAGGCTTACGAGAGACTGTTGCTAGAGGCCGGAAAGACAAAAAGCGAAAAGCGCATAGACAGCACAGTAGATGAGCTTACATCAACGGGAACACATACTTTAAAGGATTCTCCTGAAATAAGGAAAATGGCAACGGAGATTGATCGTAAGCGTCAATTGGCAGAACATGCCGACAAAGCATCTGAGCAAGCAGAAAAGGCCGCACAAAGAGAAGCCAACGCCTATCGCGATCTTATCAAGAGTGGTCAAGACCGCATCGGGCAAATGGAGCTTGAAGCACAAGTTGCAGGAAAATCTGGAATAGCAGCCGATACACTGCGCTTCAAGCTTGAGCTTGAACAAAAAGCAACAGATAAAGGCCGCGTTATCACCGCCGCCAAGCGAGAGGAAATCGACAAGTTTGTAGTATCATATCAGAAAGCGGCAGAAGCGACCGCTAAAGCACGTCTCAATCAAGACATGTCATATCAGTGGCGTCAGATGGGGCGTAGCGACATTGATAAAAGCGTTGCCGATACGCTTAAACAGTACGGCCTTGAAGAGAACCTGAACTCGATTGATGCGGCCAATATCAGGCTTTTGGAGACAACGAAGCGCAATCGACAAGCTTGGCAACAGCTCGGAGACACGGCCGAAAACACAATATATCGCATGATAGCGGGAACGGACAGTTGGCGAGATTCTCTTGCCTCTCTCATGCCCACGATCAAGGACTTGGTTTTACAACTAGCCGGACTTTCGGACAGCAAGTATTCACTCGGTGGATTGCTTGCCAATGCCTTTGGTGGTGGTCAGGGTAATCCTATTCTTATGAGCAAGTATGGCGGAATGACCGGACTTTTTGCTAAAGGTGGTACTTTTACATCGTCTGGACAGGTCAAGATGTTTGCGAAAGGTAGTGCTTTTACCAACTCGATCGTAACGTCCCCTACCCCGTTTCGTTTTGCTGATGGTGATGGCTTTGGGAAGGGCATCATGGGAGAAGCAGGACCGGAAGCGGTCATGCCGTTGAAACGTGATGCACGTGGTACGCTAGGTATCGCTGTGAATGGCGGTGGAAGAAGTGCCCCTGCCCAACCGCAACAAGAACAACGGGATGTTGTCGTAAGTGTTGAGGCTTCGGACTACTTTGACGTTCGTGTTCGTGAAATAGCGCAACAGGTATCACAACAGAACATTCGCGAATATCATAAAAACCTACCGAACATGATTGGCCAAACGATTAACGAAGCGCGAAACAAGAACAGAATGTAGGAAAAGAAATGGCGTTCAGAACATTACCTGCCCTTCAGTATCTGTCTTTTGATTTCACGTTGCAACGTTACATTTCCCAATCAGAAAGCGGCGGCGGGCTTATCAATACAGTCGAATATGCGGATCCTCGATGGACAGTAGATATCGAAACTCGCGGATATTCAAACAACTGGCAAAAAAATGATGATGGATTGCCGTCGCTCGATGAAATTAAAGCCGTTTGGGCGAGCCTACGGGGCGGTATGAGGTCTTTACTTGTTCGGCATCCTGTTTATATCTGCCCTCGATTAAATAAAGATAATCCACAAGTCGCTAAAACTGTCGGTAGGCTTGCAAAAGTCGAGAATGGTAACATCATCACAGTCACGGGGGTAAATGCTTCTCTACGGCTATCCTCGGGCGATTATCTCACCTTCCAATACAATGATTTCCGAGCACTCGGTCGAGCTATTTCAGCTGAATTCAACCCCACCGGCTATCTGATAGAGATAGAGCCGAAACTTCCTAAATATATCACAATCGGTGCGAACGTATATTTTGACCGGATGGAGCTGATAATGCGGCCGATGAACGACAGCTTCTCGATTTCGAGTGGTTACCCGCAACGTACTGCTAAGTTTCAGTTAATGGAGAGCCGGTATTGAGAAGTCTAACACCAAGAGCCGAAGAGCTGTTCAATATCGGTACGATCAAGTTATCCCAAATGGTTCGCTTGGAATTCTCGACCGGTACCTATGGTTTTTGTGCGGCGGATACAGAATTAGAATATGACGGTTTAACATACATACCTGGGGGCATCATTGATATTTCGGCCATTAACGGACAATGGGGCATGACGGCACAAGGTCTAACGCTGACGTTAGCTGCACGTTCTGAAGATGGTTTAACGCCTGACTTGTTAGCTACAATTCAAGATGAAGGATGGCACCAACGGCCTGTTATAATTAAAGAAGCTATCTATGACCCGAACACTTATGAGCTTATTTTCGTTGATACAATCTACCGAGGGCGGATTGATACTCTCAATTTTCAAGACGGCCCTGACTGTAAACTCATAGCAAATTGCGAGAGCTTGGCAATGGATAACAATCGGGAAGGTTATCGTATGCGATCAAACAACGATCAGCATCTGATTAATACCGGAGATAACTTTTTCTCATTTGCAGAAACAGAAGCAAGAACTGTCGTTCAATGGGGACAAAACCGGAAGGCGTAAAGGCCAACCGGTACTTAAAACAACGCTTCAATCATAAAAATGGAAAATCATAATGCGCAATTGGAACCGCGCCAAGGACTGGCAGGATGCTTTAGCTCGTGTTGTCGAAAAACATTCTGAATTACCGTTTGAATACGGAAAATCGGATTGCGGACAATTCGCTGCTGATGCTGTGCAAGCTGTTACAGGTGAAGACAGGCTAAAAGAATACCGTAATTACACGACAGAAATCGGAGCAGCTCGTGTTTTGAAGAAAGCCGGTTGCAATGACCTTGGAGAGCTTTTTTCTAAAGTTTTCAAGGAACAGAAAGTCGTTCATGCAATGCGGGGCGATATCGGCGTTGTAGAGTATGAAGGGCAGATATGCGCCGGAGTTTTTACCGGTGTAGGTTTTGCCAGCAAAGGTAAATTCGGTCTTGTTTTTGTCGAATTTAGCCAGATTAAACGCGCTTTTGAGGTAAATTAATGGCATTCATAGCACCAATCATAGGCGCGATTTCTAGTGCCGTTGCCGGTGTGGCTGGTTTTTTGGGAAGCTTGGGGTTTGTCGGTAGAGCTGTAATATCTGTCGGCTTCAATGTTATCGCCCGACTTCTCACCAAGAAGAAATCCAAGAAAAGCTCACACTCAAGCGACAGTCAATTAAGTGGAACAAGCCTTACAGTTACTTACGGTGGTTCAAAACCACGTGAAATCGGTGTCGGTTTATTTGCTATAGCTGGTCAGGAGCTTTTCACTTGTGCGTTCGGAGATGGGAATAAGACGCTTGCCCGTGTGTTGCTGCTATCGGACTTTTATATCAACAAGGTCACTCGCGTTCTCATTGATGATGAATGGTGCTCGCTGAATGGTGACAACAATTCAGAACGCGGCTTTGAAGTAACCGGCAAGCATAAGGGCTATATCCGGATAAAGATCTATGATGGAAGCCAGACAACAGCCGATAATTATCTAATCAAAGGTTCAGGCGGGCAATGGACAGCCAATCATGTCGGCTTTGGTCTAGCCTATGCAATCGTTTATTTTGATTACGATCAGAATGAAATGTCGAACACGCCGCAATTGCTGTTCGAGTGTCAGGGCAAATGTTATGACCCACGACAAGATAGCAGCTACGGTGGAGAAGGTTCACAACGTTGGGAAGACCCGAAGACATGGGGCTATTCCGACAACCCAATTGTTCAGGCCTATAATTATGAACGCGGCTTTTATGTAAACGGTCAACTGATTGTCGGCAAGGACTTGTCTGTCGCTGATCTTCCCGTTCAGAAATGGGTCGAGGCAATGAACCTTTGCGATGAGATGGTCGGAACTGAAAAGCGTTATCGTTCAGGGATGATCTTTAGCGCAGGCGAAGGCGTTCAACACAAAGATAATCTTGAGCCTTTGTTTACAGCCTGTGCAGGTGCATTGCTCGAGAGTGTCGACGGTGATCTTCCTATCGTCGGCGTAACACAGCCGATTGTTGCCACATTAACAGAAGATGATCTGATTATCGGTGGAACACTTAACTACACTCCGAAGCGTTCAAGCTCACAGCTCGTTAATGCGGTTCATGGCACCTATAACGAACCAGAAAAATCATGGGAAGCAGTTGCATACCCTGCTCGGCTAGATGCTGGCGCATTAGCAGCGGATGGTTCACACCATGGGACACAGTTAGACTTCAAAGCCGTATTTGTGGCAAGTCAGGCAATCCGCTTGGCTAATTCAGCTTTACGCGAGAACCGCTATCAAAAACAATACAGCATGGTTGTGCGCCCGCTTTGGCGCAAGTTGGAAGTTGGTGATTGGGTACGCTTTGTTCATAGCAGATACGGCACCGCGAGTTTCCGTGTTGTTAGCCGTTCTTTGACACCATGCGGCAAACAAGGTGCGAGAAATGTAAATCTATCACTACAAGAAGTTGGAGCTGGCATCTATGATGATTCAATCGAGATACCGGAATTTTCACCGAACAAACCAGCACCTAGGCCGATTTTCCAGAATTTTCCCGATCAGTTCCAAGTTATGGCCAATCAGGCCATTTCAGAAGATCAACATAGGAAAATACCGGTTTTCGATATTACTTGGAGACAACCTACAGACGTCACTGTCACCGGCATCGAGATCGAATACTGGCAAACGAAAGTTCCGGATAGAAAGCTCAATTATATTGTTCGAGGCACCCAAACAGCAGTTAGACTGACGGGATTTGCCCCACGCACATCTTATACATTTCATGCTACTGTCATAACAGAGCCTGCAAGGTCAACTCTATGGTGTGCTGAGGTCGTTGCCGATTCAAAAGATGAAGATTATGACACCGACCAAATCCTTCAAGACGTCGCTGAGCTCAATAAATGGCTAACCTATGACCGCCGTTCCATTAGAGAAGAAAACGAACTGATTGGGTTGATTGCTTCTGATGCATCGGCCGGTGGTTATGAATTAAGCCGTTCCATAAAAAGGGAACTTACGGTCTCATTAGGCAAAGCACGGGCAGATTTTACCGAACAGATCACTGTCGCTGTTAGCAAAACGTCGGCTCTTGCAGCCAAATTGGAAACGCTGGAAGCCGAAGTCAACGGCAATATTGCTACTGCTTTCAATGAAATAAAAGCGCAGGTCGATACCATAAACGGCAAAGTGACGGCGACAGCCGAGCAGATTTCATTTTTAAATGCGCAAGTCGATAATGTGGCAAGCAGCATCACGATCAAAAGCGAAGTATCGGCAGCGGCTGGTGACGGTTGGGCACGGCATGGAATTGTCGTCAAAACCGGAGACGGAAACAACTGGTCGACGGGGGCATTTTACATTGACGTGAAGCCGTCGCAAAGCAGATTGGTTCTGCTTGCTGACCAAGTCGTAATATCGAATGGCGATCTCACCACGCCACCGTTTTCATTCGCTAACGGCGTATTGCGTTCCAATGCGGCTGACATTGGTACCGTCACGGCGGGAGAGTTGAATATCAATAACCGTTTTAAGGTGGCTCGCGATGGGACCGTTGAAATCAGCGGTTACGCCGGTTCGGGAAGATCAGTACTCACGAACAGCCGCTATGAGGTCTACGATAACGCGGGGCGTCTTCGTGTGCAGCTAGGAGTTTGGTAATGGGACAAGGTCTTAGACTATGGGACCAGTACGGAAACATCATCTTAGACACCGATAGCCGTCTCGCTCGTAATCTTGGCATTCTTTATCTGAACAGTCGCAATGATGGAGAGATTTATGTTCCGGGCTTTAGCCAAGGGCAGCCTTGGTTTTATACAATGATCGACTGGTCAAATATTTTCGAGCAAAACGATACATCCAAGGTCGATTTTCATAACTTTGCCATGGCGGAAATAACCGGCACCACTTTGAAGTGGCACTGGGGTCCGAGGAATGACGGCAAAGGTTACTATCACGGGACATGGATAACCTACGGAGCATATTAAGCAATGCCAGCAGGTCTTAAAATTTTCAATGATGCAGGCATTATCCAGATTGACGATGCGTACCAAAACTTTTTTATAGTCCGTTCTGGCTCATTGACAACAGACGACAAAGGCCTTGCCGATCTTTGGATTGATTGGAACGGTCCGGTCATTGTAGCAACAAGTTCGCCTAATGGTTCTTGTTGCGCTGTTCAAAACCGGCAAGGAACAAACTGGCTTTATAGAGTTGGTTCAGCTGTTCCAAACGATACAGTCAGATGGTTTGCATATAGCTTGCCACAGTACACACCATTTGCGGGCGGATTACGTATCTATCGAGAAGATGGTTCAATAGCTTTTGACTCCAATCAACGACCATTAGACATATCCCATTTTTTCAATCTGGATGCACCGTTACTGCCTCAATTCAGCGGGCATGAAATAGATGCCTTGCCGAAAGAACAAGAAGTTGCACGGCCGCAAGATATATACGTACCGCTGAAACAAGGCCATACATATACTGCGTTTCCTATTCTATGCACTGGTGCAACCTCAATCGCTTATAGAATTGGGAAGAAGCTAGTCTATGACCATTATTGTTACATGCCACAACCGTGGAACGGCGGAATTAATTTTAAACCGATACTGGAAAGCACAGGCGGAAGAAATCCACTGATCCCCGATTATTATCGGCCGAATGGCATGTTCTTCTTTCCTGTAAAAGCACAACAGTTTTGGGTAATCGACATCACAGGACTTTGAAATGAACCAAGACGAAACAGAAATACAAGTACCACCGATGGTTGTAGCAGCGGAAGCTATGGCAGAGGCTGAATTCTGGCGAAACCGGAGCTTGACGAACGCCTATCTGCGTTATCAAGCCGAGCAAGAGCTGGCAGCGTTGAAAGGCAAGACGACAGACAAAGAAGGTGAATAATGGCGTTACTTCCAAACTTTCCGATTTCAGGCGATGATTATACGGTTGGAACGATCACCACTGTCGCGGGTTCAAAAGATTTCAAGACCAAAGATGCTTATTTACAATCTTATGGTGCTGTCCAAGCCGGTGACCATATTTACATCGCGCCAGCTGGTAAGTTTTTAATCATTGCTTCCGTCACGGGCGAAAATTCAGGAACGCTTACAGACCCCTGCCCCGATGATTGTGCAGTCACAGATGCTGATTTACGCATCATTTTTAAAACTGCCAGCTCGAGGCTGCAAGGACGAACAGCAATGTTACTCGAACGGCTGTCAAAGGGATGTCTGGCTTCACTTGCTGAACTGTCTCCAAAAGACGGCCAGTTCATTCGTGCAACGGGTGTTGAAGGCCAGCTCGAAAACGTTGACCTTTCAGCAGGCATGGTCACGGAAACAGATGACCGCAAATTTATGACGGACAAAGACCGCCAAAGTATTGCGAATATTGATAAACGTGTTAGCTCGCTAACGGCTGGGGACGTTAAAGAAACAGACACTGCCAAAATTATGACAGCGACCGAACGTGCAAAACTTGCTAATATTAACGCATTGGCAGCAGCGATATGGAATGCTGGTACAGATGGCTCGGAGGCGCTCATTTCGCCTGCTAAATTACGCGGTGCTGTTGGAGCTAGTTTTGGCGGAAATCTCGATAACGGCTGGGTGCGAATGCCAAACGATCTGTTGATACAATGGGGCAATTTGATGTCGATCAACAATGGGTACGGTCGTGTAGTTTTCCCAACAGCGTTCACAAAAAGTTGCTTCTTTCTCCCAACAATGGCGCAGGCATGGACTGGTGAGTGGTTCGCCCCGCTCGTATTCGCCGACTGGGGTGATAATCCAAACCTTGGCGCGAAAGGTGTCCACTGTAGGCAAATTGCGGGAACAAGTGGCGTTTCTTATCTAAATTCTTGCAACGTTCAATGGATAGCAATTGGTTACTGATATGAAAAAAGCAAAGTTCGATGAAAACGGCTTTCCGTCCGCATTTTATGACACGAACGCATATGATGACCCATCGGCTGTTATTCCGCCTGATGCTGTCGAAATCACAGACCAACAATGGCTGGACATCCTCACCAATCCAAACCATTGGAAATGGGTAGATGGTAAACTGGAAAAGTACACACCGCCCCCTCCTGACCCCGTATTCCCACCGTTAACAGCGCGACAATTCTGGCAGGCGGCTTTTGCTATCGGTATTAAAGAAGAAGACCTGATCGCCGGTATAGCCAATAAGGACAGCCCCTTTTTCATTGCCGATGATGATGACCGTGAAAGCGTGTTGATCGACATCACAAAAGCAACAAGCTTCACGCGCGATTACAAGCTTTTGAAAAAAATGGCCGAAGTCAACAAAATTCCCGACGCCCAGCTCGATACGTTATGGAATTGGGCGGCCACTATTTAAAAACCACTTCCACTCTAAACCAGCAATCAGCCCCGCTTTTGCGGGGTTTTTTATTGCCTTCATTTATCATTAAAAAGGAAACACCATGACACGACAAATAAGCCCCCACGGACTTGCAAAACTGAAACAATGGGAAGGTCTCAAAACCAAAGCCTATAAGGATTCTGGTGGTGTGTGGACAATCGGCTATGGGCACACGGCGACAGCTGGCGAGCCAAAACCACGTGCAGGAATGGTCATCACCGCAGCCGAAGCAGAAAGCATTCTCTTGAAAGATCTTACACAATATGAAGCGGCGGTTGAAAGCCTCGTAAAGGTGGAACTCAATGACAATCAGTTCGCCGCTCTTGTTTCGTTCGTTTACAATATCCCCCTTGCTTCATTCAAGAAATCAAAGCTTCTTAAAAAATTGAACGCCGGAAATTATGACGCGGTTCCAACCGAATTGATGAAATGGGTGAACGTTAATCACAAGAAAAACCAAGGTCTTGTCAACCGGCGTCAGGCCGAAGGTTATCTTTGGATGGAAGGCGCTTATGTAACTTCCAAAAATATTGTTCCGGAACCCAAAAAAGAAAATCCGGTGTTGAACATGAAAATGGCCGGACAGGTTGCCGGCGCAGCAACAGGATTGGGTGCCATTGCCGCCGGATCCGGCCCTGTCCAATGGGCGCTCGCTGCTATCATGGTGATTTTAGTTGTATTCTTCTGTTACGGACTATTCAAACAGATGAAGGATGCTGAAGCATGACCCTGTTACAACGATTAGCCATCGTGCTTGTTCTCATCATCGCCGCCGCTATTGGCGGTTTTTTTATGGGTAAACGAACCGAAAATACCAATCGGATGAAGGCGGATAATACCGCCTTCCAACAATCACATGAGGCCGAAAATGAAGTTGAAGCTCTTAACCCTTACAATCGCTGCCTTGCTATTGGCGGGGTGCCAGACGAATGCAAAATTCTCCTGCGCAGGTTGGACAAAACCACCCAAGGCAAATGATGCCGCACGCCTAGTCCAAACGGAACCGGCAATCACCAAATGGATAATCACCACTGATCGTTTTGGAAAAAAACAGAAATGCTGGGAATGATGACGGAGAACCAAGAACGGGCGATCGGGCGTATTGAAGGTAAGCTTGATCGCCTGATTGAAGACATGAATACCGATACTAAAAAGCGGGAAGAACAAGATGACAGGCTCGCGCGAATTGAACGTTCTCAAGACGATCTCGATAGACGCGTTGAAGCAATTTTAAAAAGGATTGAGAGTGTAGAAAAGCCAGTTGCTGAATTCAACCGGTGGAGAGAAAGGGCAATCGGAGCACTTATGCTGGTGTCTCTGGTGGCTGCATTGATAGGTGGAGCGATCGCTGCCTATTGGCATAAAATTATTGACGCTTTCAAGTAAACAAGAGAGGCAAAGATGCAGCTACCTAAATGATCTTTACAGCCTCTCAAAATCAATGGAAAAAATTAACATGATTGTTGTGCCAACAATGATAGCTCCCACCCCATAAAAGACGCCGCTTTGGCCAACACAAAAAAAGTAAAACAACGTTATTTTTTTGAGATAATCGTGAGGGCAACGTTTTAAAAAGCTATTGTTTATCAAAGAAGCGTTTTTGCCCTCACTTCATCACAAGCTATTGTTTTTGATATATTATTACACTCTCTCATCGCCTACCATTCTTCTTTTAATACCATGTAAAACATTGATTTTATTGTTTGTTTTTTACGGTGAGGGCAACCGATTAAAAGGTGGGGGCATAGAAATCAACGTCAACTCTTTTGAAGTTTTGTGATTGCCTCCCTTGCCAAACGACGGCGATCTGCGGTTTTTGTATAACGAGACGCCATATTATCCGCTTCCCATCCGAACAGTGATTTCAATTGCGCTACCGTTGCTCCTGCATTTGCAGCACGAGTTGCACTGATTTTTCTTACTCCGTGAGCCGACTTATTGATTCCCGCTTCATTACAAGCGCGTCTAAAATAATTACCAAACGTTTCTTTCGTTAATGATTGACCTTGGTCACCGCATATAAATGTTGATTCTCCAGTCGGACCTTTATCCAGTGTCTTTTGAAGAATCGGTAATATCGGTAGCGTGACTTCGGTTTTAAAACCGCTTTTTTCCGTTTTTATCGTTGCAACACCATCGACCACATTAGGTTTACCGATTCGCACGGCATCCCCTCTCCTCAATCCGGTATATAAAAGAACATGAAGCCAAACGCGTTCTTTGGTTCCCTCAGGCCAGTATGATTCGTATCGAGAGATATCTTCCTCAGTCCATGCAACGAATCCATCAGAGTTTTTCAACTTAGGCGGCTTTACTCCGTCGCAAGGATTGACAGAGATATATTCTGCATCAACAGCCCAACGGAAAAGTCCGCGAAACGTCTTTAAGAAATTAGCAGCTTGCCCTGGAGTTGCCGCTCTCGCATCTCGTGAAGCTATGACCACTTTACGGGTTACCGCCTTAAAAGGTTTATCTCCAGCTTTTTCAAGGATATGCATGAATATGTTCTCCTTTTGCTTTCGCGTTGCTCGAGACAACGACAACCAGTCAGAGCTTTTGCAATACTGTTCGACTAACCACCTTAAAGAACCGGAAGAGGCTTTTTTCTGTGTTGGCATTTCTTGGCCGTTAACAGCCGCCACATAGGCTTCCATGAATTCGGGACTTCCATACTCGCCTCGAATGCGAACACGTGGGTTTGGCCTCTTACGGACATACCAAACCACCTTCCCATGACGTGTTACTTGGCGTTGTAAATATGGTGGTCTCTTTTTTGGCATACTCTTTACTCATTACGCTTAAAAAACTTTACACTGTAAAGTTGTCATCAAGCGGTTCATCCTCAGGCAACATGCTTTCGACATCAAAATTTTTATCCAAAGGAATAATAATTTTTGCATCTGGCGAAACTTTTATGATTAGAGCCTTTAAGTTGTTTTTCATTGCCCACTTACCCGCTCGTTCAATATCTTTCTCAGTGTATTTAGCTGCTTTGCGAGACATCTTTTTGTTCCTGTTTTTAGAGATGTCTTCCAATCCTCGTTATTTTTTTGCTTTATTGAAAAGCTGATCTATGCACCGGTGGCATAAAAGAAATCATATTGGCCGATCTTTGCCATTTGATTACGTCGACGCGTTTCGGCGTGATGTGCTTTGTCGTAATTCAAATGACACCGTTGACACCAACACCGCAGATTTTCCGGTCGGCAATCTGTTTCATCATGGTTCAAATGAGCTGTAGTCAACACAACCTTAGAACCTGTCACCGGATGCGGCTTTCCGTTTTCAGCTCTGCAATCTGGATAATCCGGTGAGCCTTCACACCTATTTCCGGCACGTGCATTGATCTGCTTTACGATCTCTTTCCAGTTTTTCGGATAGAGATGTTTACGTTCTTTTCGTATTGGCATTAATCACCTCACATAGTCTTCCGAGCATATAGGCAAGCTTATTAAGCTTCTCATCATGCTTAATGAGCGTCTCCATAATCTCATCCAGCCTGTCGGAGTTACTCGGGCTATCGGCAGAAGCGGCAAACCGCGCTTTCATTTCCGCATTAACCGAGCGATTATTTTTTTTGGCAGCGGCTTCTATTTCTTTAGCACAGGCATCTATCCAATCGTCGTTTTTGCCACCAAGCCAGCGCCACCCAAATTGATCGGAACCGCGCCCCATACCGTCGTTTGTCATGATTGAACCTCCCTCTATTCATTCGTCTTCATCTAATGCGCTATCAACCACCAGTGCATCTTCATTCCGCCGGTTCCAATCGTTCCAAGCGTCATCTGGCATTTGTTCAATCAATGTTTTTGTTTTTCCGACTTGCTTTATGCGTTTTTCCGCTGCTTCAATGCCTTCAAAAAAACTATTGTCGCAAAAAGCCACGGGCTCTTCATGTTTGGTTGCATTTTCGAATATTTGCCCCATCTTTTCCTGCAAATTAATTGATTTTCGCATTGCCTCCCGTTCGCTTTCCGACATGTCATTTATTCGCTTCTCAATCTTGTCGAAAATGTCATCTTCTTCGGACTGTTCAGCAGAATTGATTTCGCAACGGCTAAAGCCGGAGATGTGGTAATTCAGATCAGACTGGAGCCAACAAGCTTTAAAAATAAAAACGGTCTCTCTGCATCTGATTTTGCTTTTCGCATCAGTAATCGCATCATTCATCGTTTCGAATGGTCCGTTTTCATTTATCTTGTCGTATGGTTCATCAGCGCCCCAAAAATACCAATAGGAGCGGTCATCCGGTGCTGCTAGCTGCTTTTCTCTTGCTCTCGTGCGCTTAAAAGCTAACCGCACTTGATCAGCTCTTCTCTTGTTAAGGTGATAGGCTTTTATGACCTCCTCATCGAAACCGCCGGGCAACACTAACTCCCCGCGTTCGAGTCGCGAAATATATGCTGGAGAGACGCCAAGCTTTTCAGCCATGTCGAGAATACGGTCTCCACAAGCTAGCCTTATCATCCGAAGTTCCTGACCAAACTCAGTTAGCATCTTCATCTCCCAATGGTGGTATTTCAGCATAGAAAGCGAACAAGCTTTTTTTGTAGAACTCTGCATCGCCTTCCCATTGGTTGTTTTCTCGGTTGTACCAGCCGGTGAAAACATTGCCGGATTTCATTGCTATCAAGTAGGTCTTGAGTTCCTCTTTCGGGCATTCCGAGAATGGCTTCCAAAAAGGTTTTTCAGTTTTGCTTTGTGGTGAAACGCTAATGACACCGCCGACAAGAAGAGCAGCAATCCAATCTTGTAAATTTTCCCGCAGCTCTTGCTGTTGTTCTGGCTCTAATAAATACCAATCATCGCAATAAACAGTTGCAGCGAGATCAAGCGTCTTATCTGATAAATCTGTAACAGTCATAGAAAGGGACGAATTGTCTTTGATAACGGCTGCTAGCTTTTTATAATCATCGGCTTCATATTCAGCCAATCCATCG
>JAAOBB010000105.1_pt1 | contig 60234 bp, 89 predicted proteins | sample 7267541 | NCBI WGS metagenome assembly JAAOBB01 (sample SAMN14345205, study PRJNA599270) | viral metagenome | isolation source: viral-like particles (VLPs) isolated from bee gut | host: Apis mellifera | place: Switzerland:Lausanne | collected 2017-01/2018-02 | reverse complement strand
GATATAGTTTCGAAAGAAACCCAGGAACCGCTCTACTTTCAAGATTGAATGCCTGTTGGGAAGCCGCTATTCCCAATCCCATGTTCCAAAACACGTTATTGGTAAACATGGCAGGATGGTATATGGTTGCAAGCATCGATGTCCATCTTGTGAAACCTGATACCGCATGAAGGAAAGTATCTGCGCGTGCATTAAGTTGTCCATATTTTCCTAATGCTTCAGCGCACCTTTTGCCAATATTAGTATCTGTATTGAACTTGAAAGCGATTATTTCTGGTTTATGTTCCCCATGGTTTACCACATATAATGTATTCTGATCCAAGTTTTTCACCCTATAACTTAGACCATCTCTTGTAGGTTCAAGTTCGGCGTAACCGACAAATCCTATATTTGGGTTTTTCAACGCCAAAAGATCATTCACGACATTTTTATACAGGATATTGGCATGGGCGCGATATACGCCGTCTTCCAAAAATTTGAATAACTGTCCTACAGGGTTTTCAGCTTCTGTTGATCTACCAATAATATGTGATGGTAACTGACTTTCAAATCTTGATCCATTTTCCTCAAGTTGTCTCAATGGCATATAATAATTCATTGACTTGTAATTTTCATATTGGTCGCCTGTTATAAGATTGGCAGCCCTCATACGTTCTATTACATCAATTGTGAACCGTTTAAGCACCTGAGCGGCTTTTTCATATTGCTTCGAAACATCTTCAGGAATTGACCCCAAGAAAGCGTTTACCCCTTCTTTTCCTTTCAATGTGACATTCTGGCCTTTCGCGTCCTTGAATGTATATGAGAATGCGGTGGGGTTTTCGTAATTCGTTCCTACCTTGAATTCCTCAAGTTCACGGAGCAATCTGTTTTTTTCAGAAACAGTTTTCGCTTTTGGGATTGCATCATTAATCGCATCAAACTGTTTTTGCATCATTGCGATGCGTTCCAATGTATGATTGGCTAGCATATAGCGTTCAAATATATTGAAATCCAGTTTGTTATTCCTAAGAATGCCCTTGAGCGCGTTCTCTGCTGTCACCATAGGGCTGAATGGCCCTTTCGCTTGGGCATTTGCCTGCTGGAGTGACCTTTCCATAAAACGGGCGTAGTCGTCAGTTGTTCCAGTTTTACCAGGATTTATCAAGCGCAAGGGATCGTATTTGTTGTAGATATACTGTCTTATATATCTTGATGTGTTCAATATGCGGCCAGCTACAGTTTTTCCTAAAGTTTCATCTGGTTGTTCTGCTAAAATCTGGTCTAGCGATTTTCCTGTTTTCGCGGCCTCATCTAAAATCTTTGCTGACTCTGCGGCTTTACCAAGAGTGTTTAACTGTGCAAATCGTGCTGTATTTCTACCACCTACCCAATTGTTCCCGACTAGTTCAGTGATTTTATGCGCGACAAATTTTTCAGCATCTGAAGCGGCCATATATGAGTTTTTTGTGAGAAAACCCCCGGTGAAAGGTTTTTTGCTGTCGATATTCGATATATTGGCAGCCTTTGCCCGCACCAGCATATCATTATTCTTGATATAGGCATTCGCCTCTTCCTCTGTGCGGAAGGTGTGGTCATAACTACCATCAACAAAATTATTGTCAGTAACACCCCATCCTGTGACTTCCCCATGGTCATCCAATGTAGGATATTTTACCCCTACACTTGTCCCCTTTTTTGAAATGATATAAATATCAGAGTTTTCCTGTGGTGACTCACTGAACACGGAAGCATTTGGTTTTCCCTTGCTTGTATCGGCACCCCCCTGATTTTCCTGAGGAGCTGGACCACCATCAAAATTTTCTGGGATATTTCCGTTGAAACCACATTCTACCATAACAATTCTTTCTCTTAACAATCAACTATTTTTGGACGCGCTTTCTCTTCCGCCCTAACTTCTTCGTCCGTAAGATTATTACGTCTATTTATTTCATCAGATGTAATGGCTTTTGCCGTATCCATAAAAGGATTATGAACATCACCACCTTTTGTATTGATGATTTCCTTCAAATCTTCGTTACTTAGTTTTTTCATATTATTGATAAGATAATCATAAGAATCATCCAAATGTTCTTGCTGTGGGCTTCTTATAGCCTCTTCTAATTGAGCGGCTTCCTGAATATGTTTTGGAAGATCGTTACTCTTCAGATTTTCAACCATTTCATCATCCGCATTTGCTAATGGTCTATTCGGATTTGAACTTGGTCTGATACCAAGATTATCAAGAATGGGAGACTCAGCCGTTTTATTTATATTATTCTGATATGTATTGTTGATATTGACAACACCATTATTACCGTTATCTACATAATCAAGACTTGATAGCTGATTTATATGCCTTCTGGCCTGCAATATTATACGAGCATCCAAACCCTCTTTTGAGTCCATTTTGGCAATTTCCATCAACAAATTGTTTGGGGCGTTACCAAACTCAGAAATTCTGTTCTGAGGGAGCTTTTCATCAATTATTCTTGAATAGGTATGAATTAGATTAGGAAGTATTCTTGTCCGTTCTATTTCATGTGCCAATTGGATATTTCTTCCAAGAGTGTCTTTCACCTCTTGGGGGGCGTTCTCAAATGATGGGCCTTCCAGTCTTGTAGACAAAGCTTCCAATGAGTCATTGAAATTTCTCCTTACCTCATTTATGCTTCTTCCCTCGACATCTACTCTGGGCATGACATCTTTTGGGATTTCCATAGAATCAAGATCATTGTTTATCTTGGCCGCAATGCTTTTATAGACTTCCATACTATTGTCATAAGTGGGTCTGTCCCCGTTCTTGAGGACTTCATCGACTGTTCGTGGCAATGGTGATGAATTGCTATAGTCCGGGATATCTCTATCCTCTACTTCAGGCAAGTTTTCCCCTGTCTGGTTTTGTCCCTCGGATGTATCGCCACTTACAGGTTCTACCTGCTGTCCTTCAATACCAGTTTCTACAGGTGGCATTTCTTCTTGAGCTTGAGGAACCTGTCCTTCTACATTATTATCCTGTATTGGTTGCTCTGAACGGGTCATGTCAGGCGGAAAAGGCATCTGTTCCGTATTTTGTGTCGGAGAACTTTCCTGTGGTAAATCTCTTGTTTCCAAAGGAATATCAGAAGGAGTGGGTTGTTCTGGTGGTGGTTCTCTCAATATTCCTGCACGTGTGGATGGGAACGCGTGGGGAATACTAGCCAAAGCACCTCCTAAAGCCGCATTCATCAACGCCTCATTCATTGACACATTATTAGGATTGTTCTGAGGATCAACCAAATGTTTCGCTTCTTCCGAGCCTGTTCCTACAAATAGATTGGCTAGTGCACCTTTTCCAACATCTTTTGCGAGGCTATCCCCCATTTTCATATATGGAAACAGTTTTCCCAATAAAGCATTTCCCCCACCTTCAATGAGAGCATTTTCCACATTTTGGGTGGCATTACTGTTTGATGCGGTAGTTTCGGCGAGACTGTTACCAGCTCCCTGTGCGAATAACATAGGGATAACCCCATAGCCAGAGGTTGCCACACCCACCCCAATATCAGGAATTATATTTCCAGCCAGATTGCCAAGAAACGCCCCTGCACCACTATCAGCATTGGAAGCCCTTTCTCTTGCCAATCCCCAATCTCGGATTGATTTCCCCAAATCAGAAAATGAAAGAAGACCGCCAAGTTCCTTTGCTGGGGCGCCTATTGCACCATTGGCCAATCCCGTGAGAAATCCATATACGCCTCCTTCTGTCACGGAAGGGTCTTTACCAATATTGTCTATACTGTCGGATACTTTCCGTTTGACCACACCTGTAGGAACCTGTTGTCCATTTTTCGTAGTTGCTTCCCTGTATAATGAACCGATGGGTAATGAATTGTAGAAATCTTTAACACCTTGATGATGTGTGGCATCTGGCATGATAGGCAATGAGTTTAGCGCATCTGCTCCCCAAGCCTCATTTGTTCCAAATGTGTCACCTTTTGAGTCGGGAGACAGTCCTTTTTGCTGGAAAGCCTGTTGTAGGGCTGTCTGGCTATTTTTCTGACCAGCCTGCATAGCATGGGCAATACCCGCGAGAATATCCTGAGCGGAAGGTCCTTGCGGGTATTGTTGTAAAGGCTGATTATAGTTCGGTTCACTGCCAAAAATAGCCTGACCAAGAGGAATATTATCTGGTAAGAAAGGCCTAGAAGGCTGTTGAACTGGCTGGTTGTATGGCGTTATTGAATCTGTTATTAATGGCATTAATCAAGGAATCCACATTATCATTATACGGTTGCATTGAAACAGGGTGGAATACTGGAGCTTGATATGCTTCTTGTAGACCAGGTATATAACTACCCTGTTGTATCATAGAAGCTGCCTGATTTGAATTGTTTATGGCTGGTGTTACCCTCAAATTATCACTGGCGGTATTTATATTCGGGATCGCAGGCATACGATTTCCATTTATATTACCCATTATGTCATTGACATAGTTCTGTGTCTCGGAGGGAAGCATAGAATACGAGCTTTTTCCCCGTGTGATAGCGTCCCATCTACCTGGACCCCCATTGTAAGATACTAAAGCGCCAATAGGATTATTTCCTGTTCTATGATATTGATCCGCCAAATAATGAGCGCCTACATCTATATTTGTGGCTGGATCATAAAGTTGTTGCGAGTTCACACCATACATTGCGGCCGTGCTTGGCATCAACTGCATTAATCCTATAGCGCCTTTATTGCTTCTCGCGTAAGGATTTCCCGCACTTTCTTTCAATAGAACATTTTGCACCAAGTTTTGTGGCACACCGTATTTATTGGCGGCCGCTCTAACCAAGTCCTCGTATGAGCGTCTTTGGGCGGCCATTAGAAAGGTTCTCCAAAATTAGGATATGGGACTTGTTGATATCCCATATATGGATTAGGTATCTGGCCGGGAAGAGGCATTCCATAATTACCATACATAGGAGGAGGATAGGCTTGCTGATTAATAGGAGGCGTATTGTAAGAATTGGGGCCAGTGGCATTATTATACTGGGCCATAATTCCCTCAAATGCCTTACGGCTTTCCTCTGGCAGATTACGGGACATGGAAGACAATATTTTTCCAAGACTCTGAATATTTGCCTGATCCCTGCGCGATTGTGCCAAAGCACGTGCCTGATATTCCCTGTTAAGAGCTTGCATCTCGGCAATCCTACGTTGCTGCTCAAATCTCATGGCCTGATCGTATATACTACCTGGACCTTGTGCTTGCGCTCCAGCCAATGTTCTCCAACTGTCAGGAGAATGATAATATCCATTGGCCGCCTGAATATCTATTCCTCCATCAGGACTTGGCGTTGCTCCCTGTAATGGCGAAACAGAAAACGGATCATTGGCGTTCGCATTGGTATAGATGGAGGGATCACCCAAAGGAGAAGACCAATTCATCGCGTTCTGGTTATATGCGGCATCAACTGATCTGTCTTGATTTTCATACTGACTTGTCTTGTAAAGAGCCTGCAAATCAGGATTTGATGAAACTGTAAGGGCTGAGGCCCTAGCCTGAGCCACATCCAATGGCAAACCCTGTCCCAACAGATTAGCCAGATGCTCTTTGTATGTTCCACTATTCAAAATAGCTTGCTGGGCATATAGGGCAGGACTCACACCATCTGTTCTGGCGGCATACATCATCGCCCCAAAAGAAGGAATCGATGGGTCTCTACTGGGAAGAACGGCAGGAACATTAGGTAACTGCTGGGCGTTGGGGGGAACCACCGTCGGTATATTCCTCTGATTTGCCAAAGGCTGGGAAGGAGCCAATTGGGGAGGAGGAGAATTATGGGGCATAGGCTGAACACCTTGAGCCAGCATCTGACCAATCAATGCTGGCAACGCGGGAACATTGGGTAAAGGTGGCATCGGCATGGGAGGTGCCAAAGGAGAACTTACTGAAGGAGGCGGCGCGTAATTATTATAATTCTCGTCTTGCAACGCCTTTGAATATTTGAACAAGGACGTTGGAAGAGGAGGCATTTGGGGAGGTAACGATGTATTGATATTGGCTACCATTGATTATTTTCCTATAAGCCATATCCATAATTGGGAGGAGGATTTTGACCCTGTTTATTATTTGTAGATTGGGGTAATTGGCCATAAGATGGCATCTGGCTGAACGCTCTTGGCTGGTAATTCGGGTTCAATGGGTCAAATCCCCCACCATAATATGGGCCGTAAATCCCGCCTGAGTCCCACATTCCATAAGGATTATGGGGATATGGATTGTAATAGTTCGGCATTGTATATCCATATTGTGTCATCCCTCTAAAAAATGGAGACTGATACAAAGATGGATCGTAATCCCTATAATATTGCTGAGCTTCACGGTTTAATCTTGTCGCGTTATACCAATCATTCAAAGAACGTTGTCTTTGCAATTCCAAATCCAATGGTATCTGCTGGTTACGGCCATTCCAAGCATTGGCATAATACTGATTTCTCTGGGCATCTGCCAAAGCACCTGTTATGTTGTCATTGAGAAGATAGGGGTTCAAACGTAAATTATTATTATAATTCATCATGGCTTGCCCCATACCCAATGTATGACCAAAACCATACATGGCACCCATTCCCAACATGGGGCCACCTCCCATAGGTCCTATAGGAAATGAAATCTCATACGCCATTATTTTCCTCCATAATTGACTAAAGAGGCCCTGTTAAGAAATGTGGTAAGTTCCTGTCTACCAAAAGCGGAACGTGTCGAGAAAGGCATCGCATTCAATCCATTAACCTCTTCAGGAGTCTGCTGCATACCATGATTGGCTGGTTGCACTGGAGCAGGAGAAGCGGCAGGATTTAACCGAACCAAACCATTGATATTGCTTCTGCGAATAGGGGCATCGGAATTGAATGAATTATCTATGATATTTGGAAACATTTTAACCATGATTTTATCCCTGACAACTTGTTAAATCCCAGCATTTTAAGAATTCTGGTATAATTAGGGCTATCATACCCAATAAAGTGGAAAAATCCCCAATATCCATAGCCGCCGTTTGTCTTAAGGATTGTGACAGGTTAGCCGCACCAGTAGCGGCACCAGCAATCATTTCTCCTCCCACAGACTCAAAGTCCATATAGGTTTTTTCATAAAGGGCGGAAACTTTGTATTGATAATTCAGGGAAGCTTCCCACATGAACTGTCTTGCCTGTTCTGCCGCTTTTGTATAGGAAGCTGTTGTGGCGGTCACTTGTGCGCTTCGAATGCTTACGGCAGTAGTGATAGGAAGATTGATATTATAGCGATTGGAAAAAGATATAAGGTTTTTCTGCTGCCTTCTGGCATTTACAGTGGCAGTATAGACAGACTCATTAAAAATATTCTGATAATTAGGGCAATAACCTTGTCTGGCTGTATCATGGATTATTTTGAACAAATCATCAAGATTTGTCTCGTAAGGGTCTTTATTACCCTTGTCAATAAGATGATTGCCAGTATCGGATAATTTATCTACGTCATTTCTTAGAACTTTTTCCGCATCTTTAGCTTTATCCAAAGTCCCAGAACTATATAATCTGCCAATCAAAGCGCCTATTAGGTTGCCAACCATCAAAAACTGGCCGTCCATATCGGGAGCGCGGTAAATCTGGGTAATCGAGTTACCTCTGGCATCTGCCGCGTTAGTGGCGCTTTGTTTTGGATCAGACAATTATTTAGTTCCTTTTAGGATTGGAAGCCCATCTGCGGATCGCATCGGAATCAGGAGCGCCCACTTTTCCACTTTGACTTGGACCACGAGTAAGGGCTGGCACGGATACAAGTGTTTTATAAGCCTTCGTGAATCTCTTTGGATTTTTTGATGTCGCTCCATCAGGTTGCTGGTCAAAAATGGAAGGAACACCTGGAATATTATCCCATACAGGAACTTTATTTTTTGCCATTCTTTTTTCCTTTCTTGGCTACGGAATTGCGCATATTCACAATTTCTTTATCTATTTTCGTTGCTGTTGACGATTTTTTGAAAGTTTTATATGGAACCCCAACCGCCTTAGCAGAAGCTTTATCCTCCCTGACATCGGCAGAAGATTTCTTATATTGCTTTAAAGTGGTTTTTCCTACAGGTTTCTTCATTTTGACTTACGTCCTTTTTTACCTAAAACTTGGTCGGCTTTTCTATCAATAGTGGCTTTCTGACTGGCTGACAAATTCCCTTTGTTATACTGTTCAGATGCCCTTGCCTTAGCATTTCTAGCCCTATTTGCCGTATCTACAGGATACTTTCTTTTTGCTGGTAATGCAAACTCATTAGTCGGTAATTTTTTTCTGGCTTTTGATGAAAGTTTCGCCATTTATTTTCTCCGTGTTCTAACGCCAGAAGCGTATAAATTTGATAAAGGACTTGGGCCAGACAATATTTCTGGTTCTTCAACAGGCCTGTTTGGCGCATCAACCAAAGCATTTATTTCATCCTGATTACCAACATAGCCATTTGTCCTGTTCATCAAATGAATAACACTTCTTTCCTGAAAATCTGGTGAATTATTTATCGGAAGACTATCATCTTTTGGAACAATGGGTTTAGTGCCAGAAAATATCGTGCCATTTAAACCTTTGAATAAATCATTTGGGTCGCTCATTATATATCCTCATTTTTCATTTGCGGATTAGCTAGTTCTGTTACTGATTTTTCCAACATAATCCTGTAGACAGGATAACACGTTTCTATGGAAACTTGCCAATATATGCCACGCCTTATTCTAGGAACCCTTAGATAGTCTCCCTTCAGATATTCGGCTTCGAACACAATTTCGCCTTCCCTAAACAACCTTATTTTAATTGGATTTAGAGAATAAACAAGATATTTTCTATATTTTAAATATTGGGGATATCTTCCAAAGAAATCTTTTAGGTTATTTATTTCTTTGGAAGACAAAAGGTTATAAAATAGTTTTATTACTGCGTTTATGTTCCTGTTATACTCTAACGGAGCTTCCGCGTCAACCTTTATAAAATTGGGCCTCCATAATTCTTTCGCCCTGAAACGCGCCGATGTCCATTTTGCCAATAGATAATTGTCGGCATCATTCCAATGATAATAGCGATTGTTTCTGGTTCCCACTATCCCTTCATTCACAATATTGAAAACGTGCTTGAACTGTAGAGATGTCGTTGTTACTGAGGGTATTTTATCCTGATAGACAAAACTTAGCGATATGACATAGTTTTTAACATCGGTAAGCATCAATAACTGATTTTCATAATAGGCCAACTGGACATTGTTTACCAATGACCTCCATTCCTCTTTGCTGAAAAACGGATCAAGAACATCTTTGGGGATACCTCTATCGATAGACACCATTCCCCTTTTCGATACATACACAAGATTACCGTCAACACTGCATACCGCTCGTGGATTTACTGGTATATCGCTTATACTTACCTTATTTACACGTATTATCCGCTCATTTGAGGGACTGGTTATTTCTGACACATAATATGGCCCATCATTGGTGAATACATAAAGATCGTATGTATGCTCGCCTTCTCTAGTAGTAACCACGCTATACGCCCCCACAATAGGAGATGGGAACACCTGTATAAGTCTGTCTTCTATTGTGTGAGGGAGGCGTGGAAAAGTAACAAACAGATTATTGTCATTATTCCAATATACATTTCGATTATCCCCGACGTAAGCCATTCCCAAAATATTTTCTGGTAATGGGTGCTGTAAAATAGTCGATAATTCATGCCCAAAATCTCTGGGATCGACTGTATCCACAAATGAATTGTCGTTTATACCTACTGAACCAACAAACAAAAATAAATTGGCTTCCTCAGCACCATCTTCCTCTTGTGCATTAGTATTGAGAGACCTATATATATAACGCTTTACCGCGTTTGAAGGAGGAACGTTTTCATCAACAAGTTTAAACTTTCCTTCTTCATTTGGATAGATAACTTGCGGATCAGTAAAAGCAACTGCCTGACTTTCCTCTTCCATATCATTCACATAAGTGAAAGTATAGGAACGCGCATCCCCCTGATAGGCTCCCCCTTCACAAAAAGGAGGACAGTTTTCCATAGGAACTATTGATTGGGTGTCTTTCTGTAAAGATAAGGCTTTTCTTGGGGGTTGAACACCAATTTGTTTTGGAGGGATTTTCTGTAATACCCATTTGTCACTACTTCTGTATATCTTTCCATCTTCCAAAAACAGAAATGAATAAAGTGACTCCCAACGCCTGATATCATCAATAACATGGACAAAATGATCCCATGCTATCCACACATCACCTCTCTTGATTAATGTGACAATATTCGATTTGAATATATTTCCGTAAACATCAAATATTGTATCCGTGATCTCTTTCGCGTCCCTTAACGGTTGCAAGAACTTATCGGTAGAGATATACATATTTTCAGCTTCAACGCCAAAACCTCTGTCTAACTCTACTGGCCCCTGTTTGGGGATAAGACCATTGAATACAATTGTCTGCATACTATATACCTAAAACATCAGTAGCAATTGTTCTTATGATTTCTCGTAACCTTGTTTCATCTATAGAAACTGTCTTAGTTTCCTGATTGCATAATAAAGGAAAGACAAACTTATAATTTTCCGTTTCCGCTATAGCTCTTATAGCTTCCAATGATCTGTTATCATATTCTATAACAGACCCCATTGGAAAACATTCCTTATTCAAGCCACGCTCTATTTTGAATGTATTACCATTTTTAGCCAAAACTTTTATATGTTCACATTTTCCACAATTTTTTAGATACGCATAAAAAAAATCATTATTCTGTAATGCTGGAAATTGTAGAACATCATCTTCAGATATAATCACTTCATCACTATTTGAAGCCACATTATTTATTATTATACCAAGACCAGACTGATTACATGAAATACCAGCATACACCATTATCAATTCCTTTTTTCCAAAGCGCTAACTCTTGCTTCCAACGCGTCTGTATAGGTTTTCAATGTATAATTTACCAACGCATTATTTATAAGTTCCTGGACACATAAAGTGTTAAGATGATAATGTAGGATATTACCACATAAGAAATTATAGGCGCCAGTTCCCAATACATCTCTCTCAACCTTCAATTGCCATGTGGAAGCGGTTTCATTTGTGATATCACTTCCCTTTATTCGCAAAACCTCATATTTTCCGCACTCTCTCAAAGTGAGATATGTGTAGTTATCACGTAATTTTGTTTGGAGTATCCTGATCTCTTCTGGTCTTAAGTTTACATAAGTATCCGTGCTTAACAAACGTTTTGTCAGCTTGGCATAAAATCCGTCCAGCCCTTGAAACATTAGCAATTTCCTCTCTCTATTTTGGTTATTAATCCATTAGTAACATGTATAATAGAAAAAGGAGGAACCACACCAGTATAACCTGCAACAACATCATTTCCCACACCCTGCTGCATTATCCATGCTTTTAATTGAGCAGGATTCCATTCCACTGTAATACAGGCCCCTGAATTGAAATGCTGGCTAATAGTGTTATCCTGTCCACGCTGGACAAACAATTTATCGCCTTGAGTATTCAACACAAGCATCCGTTCTATCGTGGTCCTGTTTCGGACTGTTATATAATAAGGATTTCCTGTGGGAGTCTTAAACAGGTTTCCCTCATCTGATGATACCAATATCTCTGTGTCATTGACACTTATGGAATTTGCCAATATGGCCCTGTTTCCAATTAAAGATGTATCTATTGGTTGCATGAATCGCATTCCTCTTTACAGGGGTTTTCTTCTATCTGTTCTTCAACCCTTATGATAGGGCTACGCATTCCTTTGTTCATATCGTAAAAACCAGGCGGATCAGGTGGACCAATTTCGCTCGCATATTCATATACCTTCAAATCTGGCCTGCTCATTTTTATAAATAACCAAACGCCCTTAAAATCACCAGCAATATATATATCACCTTCGTATTGGCCATTTCGCAGATATTTAAAACAATTTCCCCAATTGATACTCAGTTCTATTCCGACATCAACCACCGTATAAGTATCAATCAGTAATTTTAGAGGAGCAAAATGGCTATCTCCCTTCCTTTTCAACAACAAAAAAGTATTTCGGTCATTACATATATTATAATTTAAACTTGGACCATCCATACAAGTTTTTATAGTAAAACGTGTGACCATTTCATCATCGAAAATAGCAATAGCGTCACGTGCTTTCGTTCTTGGATAAGGAGGACAGGATGGGCCTTCCAAACAGGGCTGGTCACAACGCTCGCTGAACCACCTTCTACGTAAATGGGTATAACCGCAATGCTGCGAAATATCTTTTCTGCTTGGCTTAATGACTGCCATTTACCAACCCCTATTTCTTCTAGTTAATGCTGGAGAAAGAAACGGTCTTGTCACCATTTTTTCTGTTTGCCCCATATAGCGTCTTGCCACAAGATTTCTAGCCTCATCCAGTAGTGTTTGTTTCCGTAAGTCATAATAAGCCACCTTTTGCATATCGGAAACTTTAGTAGAAAGCTGATATATCTTGCTAATAATATATGATGAGATAGCCTCTTCCCATTCTTCGTAAATTATCGCTGGAACCTCGCATCCATCTCGGGTGATAGACCAAGAATACACAATTTCTATTTTAGGGTAATTGGTAACTGCAAACTCCAGTATAATAACTGGATAAGCACCATCTTTGTTCAGTTTAAAATAACGACTTCCATATCCATCCAAAGGACCACCATTTCTATAATTGACATCCCCTCTTCCAAGAGGGTCAGGAAAGTAATTGCCATTATGATATGATGTATTGGTCAACCCTTGATAAGTATATCCATAGGGATTCATATTCTCTACCAAAATCAATTCTCGGTTGTCAGGAAGAATTATAGGATAATCATAAACACCTTTTTGACATTCTATTATATAGTAATCCCGCAGGATACGTGTTCCACGACAAAACCATATAATAGCTTCCCTAGTAAATTGTTCCAAAATATTTTCAGGGATATCTTTGGCAAAAACTTTTACAAAATCAATGAATTTTGAAATAGGAACATCAGTGTCAATATTCTTCATTATCTTTTATTTTATCCTCTTTCTTGACAAGAGAAGGAGCAGACTTGTTCAAAGACAATTGGTCTATAGCGCTTTTATAATGCTGCGCCGCCATTTCCTTCAAGGATACGCTTTCGAACTCTGCTGTTCCTATATAAAATAACATTAAACTGAATATAACACTAGATAAACTATTATCAGTTTTTATATCTTCGTCATACGACTTTGGATTTGGATCAATTGTCGCGATGATATCAACAGTTCCGTTATATCCTTCTGGGACAGGAGGGAATACATACACAACTCTTGGAGTATCATCATTATAGGCAAAGGATTCTATTGAATAAGGACTGTTTTTACTACGCCTTATACAGGAAAGACGAGTGCTGAGAGCGACCATTTCTCTATCCACTCGTCTAATAATATCGGAAAAATTAATGAATGACACAACATTGTCAGGCAAGAATTGAGTAGTCCCTTTTTGCAAGGGCATCTTAATTATGTCAGTAAACTGTATTGCGTCATTCTGAACCAAAAAACGAATAGCGTATTTAAACGCGGAAAAGATGAACTCTTTCGTGTAAACAACAAACTCTTCGTCCGCTAGATACTGGGATATGGGAACAAAAAAATCTGCCCCTTTCATATCTTAGGTTCCTTTACCTTTTTTAGGATTTTGGTCGTTTAATCCAAAAAGATTGGAAGCTTGAGGAGTTACCCAGCCTTCTTCATCATTTTTCCAGTATTTCTTTTGCTCGGTGACTCCTTCCAAAGCCTGAAGCATGGCGGCATCACCTTTTTTGATTAATTCCTCTTTCTTTTTCCAATCATCATTCCAGGTAAACTCCCGTTTTTGTAAAGAGTTCGTCTGAACCATATTGTTTATCTGGTATTGTTTTCCTCTTATTTTTTCAAAAAGAGCATGAGCCTCATTTACCGTCAGAGGCCTGCAACCTATTCTTCGCAAATAGCCGGGAAGAACAGGCTTATTTTGAGGAGTTTGGAAAATTTCAGACTCTGTATAGTTCGTATAGAATGTTACATTCGGAACATCCTCTGGATCCAAGATAAGAAAACTCTTATCAGGAGCCTTATACACTCTATTGGTCAAAGCCTGTTCGGATTTCCTAAGAAACTCATTGAAATATGATGTATTGTTCAGCATATATTCCTGAGATTCTTGGGCATTCAAAGGCTTCATCATATTATCCATTATTTAGAAGCTCCATTAGAACAATAATTTTTATAACCTGAACTATCAAAGGTTGTATCAGGCAGACATTCATCTTCAGGATAACGTGTGGCACAAGGAGGCAACCAGCAAACACAATCCTCTTTATATGAGAAATCAGCTATTTCCTGTCTAACACCCACACAAAACAATTCAATAGGAACAATAATAGGACCAGTCTGGTCTTCTGTTCCGTTTTCAGCAGGTTTTGTGTCCTTGTCCTCAGCAATAGTTACCAAAATAGTAAGTCCACTAAGGGTGAAATCCGTCATATTATTCGGCCAAATACAACGATCCGCCATAGGCGAAGTATATTTTATTTCACGATCATCCCGCTTGAAATCATCGTATGTCGGATCATTTGGTTTAAAACTGATAATAAGTTTAAATCCGGGAGGAATAGGCTTCTTAATATCAATATAGGTCATTCCCAAACGAGCCTGTGGCCCAATTTCCTGAACAAGGAAAGAATCCCCAGCTTCCACAAGACCTGTGGGAGATTGCTGTTTGATGAGCAAAAAAAAGTCTGTAGTAGGAGAAATATATCGGTCGCCTAAAACAAATGTCCGTCTGGTAATCGCAGAACCATAATCTTTATGAACATATCTCATATAAGATTGGAAAATAGGTTTGCCTTCATGTTCTTTTGGATCAAAAACTCTAATAATCTGAGATGTGGATAGTATGCTTTCGCCATAAGCTTTCGCATTATCACCACCAGAAAAAAAGGAAAAAATTGTCATATCAGACTCCCGATTAGTTTGCTGAGCTTGTTGTAGACTGGTCGTATGTGAAATACAGGACAACTAGAGCTTCTGGTTGAATAACACCACCACCAAAAACAAATAAACCTTGCAAGTAACGATCAAAAGATTCTTTATCTTGGGTAATAATACGTGTTTTCTGTAATTGTGTCATGAAACCTGTGGCATCACTACGACCACCAATTACATAACTGCACCATTTCTGGGCAACTGGATCATAGGCTCTACTAATCAAATTAGAATAATAGATATCATCAAATGATGCCAGGCTATAAGGTGAACGCTGGAAACCGACAAAAGCCGTAGATAATTTGAAACCTGAGTTCAACGCGGAAATAGTAACATTTGAAGTGTTAATCGCATATTGCAATTCTGTTGGAACTACTAAAAACCTGTCATTTGCGGGAATATTCGCTTCAGTCAGAACCACATCAAGCTTTGAAAAAATCTGAACGGCGTTAGAATTGTTCAATATAACTGGATTTCCAAAACTTCCAAGATTCCATTGACGGGAACGCGCACCAGCAACTGGGCCACGGTTATAATCTGACGCATTCACAGTCATCAGATGAAGGACATATTCATCAGTGATCTGCGCCAATTTCTGCATCGCATCATATTGATAGGCGACAATGTAGTTATTGATGTTCTGAACCTGTTTATAATCAATATCATCAATTTTAACACTGTAGTAATATGCACGATCAATAGTGATTGTGATGGTCGAACCACCCAGTTTATCATCATGTTCCAAAAGACCACCTCTTTGATAAGGATGGATTTTAGCTTTTGGAGGACGTCTGAAAATAGCTGTATTACCACCATTTTCCAAATCAACTGGTAGAATAGAACGACTTGTAATATTCCCAGTTGTTGTGGAAGGATAATAATATGGAGCGAAAGTCTGTGCAAAAATGGGTAAAATATCTGAAGTGATATTGGTAGACCCGATAGCACGCTCGCCTACGAAATTGTTAATTCCGTAAGCATTCAAATATGGTGTATTACCGATAACTTGTGTATTCATGTTTCATCCTATTTATTATTGTCGTCGTTGAGAATTTTCAATCATTGGAACTAATTCGATAAGCTTATTACGTAATTGCTCGTATTCAGCCATTTTTTGGTTGGCTTCCTCACCACGCACTCTACTAGTCGAAAATTCATTTGAAAGAGCTTCAAGACGATTTTTGACCATGTTATACTGCTGTATAATATTGTAAGGAGCAGCAGCACTATTATTAGCTGCTCTTCCAGCTAATAAATTTCTAGGTTGATTGTTAGGAACAGGTCTTCCATTATGATTATTCTGAGATGTTCCAAATGATTGTTGAGGGGTCGTAATCCAAGAAGTATTAGGATCAGTTCCATTCCCATTATTCACAGTTGTATTCTGCTGGGGTGACTGGGTATTACCCCAATCATTGGGATAACTCGTCTGATCTTGATATGGAGCTTGTTGACCAAACCTGTAATCATTATAACGATTCAGAATATTTCTCATCAAATTATCATCTTCTCCATTAAACGCGGCATTAAACGATAAAGCCAATGTATGGGAAGAAGGAACCAATGGGTCTGAAACAGTTTGCTGGTTCAAAAATTCTTTAAAGTTATTTAACTCTGCCTCATTGGAAACAATATCACGTAATTCAGGAATACGTTGATATATTCTTTGGTATTTATCAGAAATCTGTTGCTGTTTCAAAAGCGCATTCTGCTTTTCGAGTTCATCAACTTTAGAAGAATATTGACTCAATTGGTTATTGAGCCTTTTATCCACCAACTGTGCAAGCGTCACACCACTACCTGGAAACAATTCCCTATTCAAGATATTTGCTTCATAATATTCTTGAGTGGCATGATCCACAGGGGAAGATGTCTGCGAAGGGGTTTGCGGATTTGTAGGCGGTGTATTACCACGAACATTATCAGGATATGGAGGTTGGGAATGATTTATGGTATTTTGGCCATTGTTTACTGGTTGGCCCCCCTGACCTCCCTGACCATCAAAATTGGTTTCAAAATAATTGGCGGGATTACCATTATTTTGACCTGCCGTTTTATTCTGAACATTTAAATTATTCTGGCCATTCGAATTATTTGGATTGCCAATAGTATTTTGGACATTTAAACTATTTGGATTGCCAATAGTATTTTGGCCGTTCATAGTGTTCTGACCATTATTTGCAAAAGAATTCCCCGTGTTTCCAAAAGGATCAACCCTATTGGCTGCGTTGTTGTTCACCTGTCTTTGATAAGCTGGATTCATAGGTCCGTTACCCATGTTCATACCTCTTCTTTGAATAAATTATAATAAAGTTCTTTCAAGGCCTGTATTTTACCCCGACAATACTCACTATTATGTTCAGTGCTTTCCAAATAATTTCTTTCATTTTTTATACACTGTAATAAATGCGTTTTTAAATAATAACTAGTTGGAGTATGAGCCAAGAAAGCAGCGCTCTTCGCATTTTCTGGTAATCTCATAAAATCATTTACATGCGCATCTATTTTCATTACATATCTCCGACATTTATATTGTAATTAATAGATATCGCATTATCCAAATCATCTATGCCGACATCAGGATCGTTGGATGGTCCTGTGTAAACAAATCTATATACGCCGGGAATATATAATTTGAGCGGGTTATTTTTTGGATTAAGAACAACCCTATCTCCCGATTTATTAAATAAATCAGAGAATTTCGTAGAAGTCTTGATACTCTCTCTATTCATTGACAATATAGCGTCTTTAGAATATGGAGCTATCTGAACCTTAAACTCGTCTTCGTCAAAAGCATAACTTAAAGTAACTATCTGCATAGTATTTGGATGAACTATTACAGGGCCATAAATAATATTATTATCCATTAGCAGTTTCTCCAAATAAAATGTCTTGGACTTGCTTTATTGCACGAACCATTGCCTGTGTTTCATCGCTAGCCTGCTCAGATTCATTATCCTTACGGGCATCCTTTAAAAGAATATTTATAGCGTTTCTTAACATTGCGGCGGTATGAGTCCCCCTGAAATTACGCAAATACTTCTTTACATCTTCTGTCGATTCCATAACTTCAATCCTTTGTGAAAGCTTCTATAAAACATCTTAGTTTGAAATTAGGCGCATTTTTAAATAACCTATGGATTTCAAATTGTTCAGGTATAAAATACGCCTCATCAATTTCTAAAGACAATATATCAATAGATTTTTCCAAAGTTACCCATTCCATATTACTATAAGATATACAAGGAGACGCCGCTACCAAACCAGAAAAAGTCTGTATAGACAGTCTATACAAACCTTTCTCTAAAACAGTAACGATATCACTGTCCGCTATACGTTTATACACCAAAGGATTTTTTGGGTCTTTAATATAGTCAAACGTTATCTGGCGTGTATTATCCAAATCAATAGTCGTTCCGTTCTTCCCATCTAAACCTGGTTTCCCTTTAAGTTGTCTATCATATTCTATCACCCTATGGACAACAATAGGCTCATTTACTGGAGGAGATGGAGGAGGATTGAACTTGTTATTTCGAAACGCCGTCATCAGTTTTTTCGCCTTGCAATCTGCTCTGTATCCGATCCCATAAAGATTTCACAGGTTTTCTGGGTTTGTCAACATCAACAGTTTGCGTCAAGTAACTAGTTGGTCTAGGAACTATTGTTGATGTATTTGGATACGACATATTCGTATATCTACCACATCCTCCACAAGCCATTATCATGCACCCTTCTTATATAATGGAATAACATAATCACTACCATGCAACGCCAACCATCCTACAGGGCTTCCCATCGCCTTATCTCTTCCACCGAAATAAGTTGTGGGAGTGTTTACCCCTTCGCTTAATGTAACGTTTCCTGCACCTTCCCCATTAAGTATATTACCATTAATCAAACCCCAAATATAGTCATCATTTATACCAAATTTTTGGGTATCTTTATCTTTAACTATTTGAGCTGGGTTAAAGTTACTATCAAACCATGACTGATCCACATGGAAAGTTACCTTACCATCGTCGTTGCAATTACCCTTGATAGTATTTTGGTCAAACAATCCATTGACCCAATTATAGTTCACATGATACGGATTATTGTCAACACCAGCACCTGTAATGGTTTTATTATCAAATTTTATACCATTTCTAGCTGTATTTATTGTCCAGTCAGGATCAACATGAATCCTTTCCTGAGGATTAGCCGCGTCTCTATCACCTTTTATAGAAGTTTTGTCAAAACCGTCATTATACCAACTAGAACTGACTTTATAGGGATTTTTTTCTACCCCTTCTCCAATGATAGAATTTTGGTCAACATAAATAACTGAATGAACCATTGCGTTCATCCAAGTTTCGTTTAATCCCAAAGGATCACCGCATAAGCCACTTCCAACCAAAGAATCATCGTGGCGAACCGCTTTTGCGTTATTATAAATCTTTTGCCATTCCTTATCCAAATCGGATATGAGTTTTATAATATTGGCTTCATCTTCGGCATGTCTTTTATCAAAATCATCGCAAGTAAGAACCCTTGTGTCTTGTGTAAGATAAACTCCAGCACAATTCTGCAAAGCTGGTGATATATAATGCTCCTGAAGCTCTTCTTGAATGACACATTTGATATCTTTTGTTATATCGCAACAATCATTACAAGGACTGCAATTATTTCCACAAGTCATTTCATTTACCCCTTAGGCATTTCAATTATATCATTTTCAGGATAGACTTTTCCCATCCTACTACGTTCAGAACAAGAAAGATTGTTATAAACAGAAACATACGCTTCATCTACTTCTTCTATCCAAATATTCGCAGTGATAATTGTCCCTTCAGGATAATTTGTGCAAATATATTGGTCATTAAACCTGATAGAAAAATGACCTGGAGGAAAAATCGTAACTTTTCGGCATGAAGGCCAACAATATGTAAGGCCACTATTACAACATTTATAAGTGTCTTTACACCATGTATGCCTGAAATAGGAAAAAGGATGAGGTCTGCATGGAATACCCCAAGAGGCATGAACCGCCATATATCCTGTGGATGGGGGAACTCTTACAGACCGAGAACCCTCTTGCAATTCAACAATGCATTTTTCATAGGAACAATTATTGTTTTCTGGTTGTTTCCACCAATCATTGAAGTTGCATTTTCCAACATCTTCTGGTTTTTCCAGCTTATGCAAGATAGCTTTCCACTCATATATCCTGCATTTATATAAACCACTATCCGACAGTTCCATTACTACCCCCTGAATTAATCATATTATTTACTTGATTCATATTTTGCAATGGTAATGACATATTAGATACTGGTTGTTGTGGAATCTGGGCATTCTGCCCGTTCATAGGCAAACCAGCCATTGAATTACCCATATCACTATTCAAATCAGACACAAGAGAAAAATCGGGAAGTGTGGAAACATCAACACCTTCCATCGTCAAAATCTTTCTTACCAATGTCATGAACACACCAGCAAATGGAGAACCTTGTAATTGTTGGGCAGTCTGCGCGTATCCAACAAAGGATTGCAATGTCTGGTTCAACCTGACCACTTTGTTGGCATCATCATCAAGACCTTCTATCCCTATCACTTCAACATTGACATCACCACGTATCGTGGGGTCAATATTATTTATCAGTTCCAAATCAACATAAGATTGGACTATAGGTTTTATTATATCTCTGCTAACCCTGTAGACCATATTCTTGATTGTCTTGGAAGTCTGGGCAAGTTGAATAGACATTCCTGTCGCCGATCTACCCACTGTTCCAACACCAGTCAATGGGGTTGTCCCGGCAGATAATGGTTGTATTCCAATAATTTGATATGCCCATTGTAAACAAGATTCCTGTAGACTCATCAGTTCAGGCATATAAGAATTTATGTTGTAAAATTTATAGGCTGGTGAAGCGTCCCCAGGTATAGCCTTTACCGCTTTTATCGTATAGGGTTCTATCCTGTTATATTCTTCTCTTTCCGCATTATCCAATTTGTTAAGGGCAACTTCCCCCATAGGACCACTTGCGTAACTCATATTCTTGACTAGATTTCGAACGGCAGCTTCCGCCACCCTTTCCACGTCCTCAAGTCTTGTCGGGATACAGTTTCCATAAAAATTATTGGGGACAGGCTCCATACATGCCACCTCGAAGGGCCTGCGTTTATCCAAATTAGGATCAACAATAACTTTTATTACGCGTTCCGCACAAGTATAAATCTCGCACTCATACCATACATTAGGATCAATTGTGCTATCATATTCCTCAAGTATATATCCGGGTATTCTCCCATAAAAACACAATATATCATAAACCCCGCTCCCAGTGGCAAACTCCACACCAGCCAAAGCCTCCCTGGTATCCATCATGGGAGGTATGACACTTCTGTTATAATATGTTTCCTGATATCCATCAGGGAAATCAGCCAATAGCCTTTTAATGGCATCCGCATCATAATCGGCTGATACTGTCAAATCCATCATATCACTTGAAGTGGCCCGACGAACCTGAATAACATATTCAGCAGATTGAACATCTGTTGCCAAAGGAGAAATATAGAAATTCAAGGGATCAATATTCTCCACCACCCATGTATCAGTGGTTTCGAACATCAAACTGTTCGTCTCGTCACTCCATCTTCTGTTTATTTTAGGAGTAAGAACAGGTCCATACATTATCGCGACGGGAAACGCCAAAAAATTGAAAAGGAAATCAGAAAACGCGTGATCCCACCCACCTATGCGCATTCTGTCCTGTATGACATCCTCAAGCTCATTGGCAGCGTCAATGGCTTGGTTTTCGACTACATCCTTCATGGTCCTGCGTAAATTTTTATACGCACCCGCTATAGACGACGGGTCTTCACCATATTCCTGAATTACCGCAGATATATTCTGAGTAAAGCGTTGCGTCAGATCAGCCTCAACATCGTTAGGAAGGTCGGGTAATGGTGAGGGCCTCAACTTAAATGGAACATCCTGTCTAGGTCCATATATATCGACAAGGACACTCCAAACATTTTTAAGAACTGATGGTATGATAGGCCAATGGGCATCATTGGCATATTGGTCATTGATAAAGCATTCGCCTTTGATTCTTTTCTGACATGCGACTATATCATCAAAAACTGCTTGATACTCATTTCTGCTTTTATCAAACATTTTTTTTACATATAAACCCAAATTGTCATAATAATCAGCTAGTTTCTGCATTTGACAATACTTTTCTATCACCTGCAAAACACATTAACGACGTATTAATAGCACTTTTTGGATCAACAGAAGAGCTTCCTGATCTATAGGCCATTATCGCTTTCAGGATAGTTTCAGAGTCCAAACCACACAAACAACAAATAAGGACAGAAGATTCCAGTAAATCAGCACTAAAATCCACTAATTCATTGACATCGCCGTCAATCGCTATTTTGTTCTTATCTTCCATGTCTTGAGCAATCTTTATCTTGTCATCAAGAATGGATTTCAAACCTTCCAATATTACTTTAATAGATGAACCATCTATCGTTTTCATTTTGCGGTTGCGTTTAAGAATATTATCTTGTATATCTCTGTTTAACAAAAGTAAAACCTTTCTCTTTTACTAGAGGGTATTATAAAATTATTAAACTCAACCCTAGAGGAAATCAGATACAAAGCCCCATAGCATACAGAATCGGCTAAATCCGATCTCCATTCTATATGATCTTTTACTGGAGTTTCTTTGTATATGGGAGTTCCGCCTTCAGTTGTTCTTCTCGATTTCTCGTAAACGTATGTTCGTGATAAAGCATCGATTGTCTTTATGCAACTTGACAATATCCCAAAAACAGGTCTACCCCTACAATCTAGCCGTTTTAACAATTCATGTAAAGCGTCTAATCTAGGCTCTATCCTGTTTGATCTGTCGACTATCTCAAAAGGAAGCTGATACTTGGTTTCTATAACATTTATAGGGGATATATACAAACCCTGTCCATATTGCGCACCCGACGGATCACCTGTTCCCCAGCTTATTTTATAATTGGGGTATTTGGAATATAAAGTAGGCATGACCTTACTTTCCAACAAATCATCAACAGACGCACTTTTCAGCATCCATTCATCCAGTATCAAGAACCGCCCGTATGGGGAAACCGCCCAAAGATGACATACAGGAGTATTGCCAAAATCAAATGACAAACCCAAAGCGCTGCCATGCTCAAAACTGTATTCATTCTTGTCAACTATATGAATATCACTGAACTCAGGAAAAACAAGCTCACCATCCCTAATAGACGCAAACTGGCCCTCTACCCAAGAATGAATCTTGCGCTCACCTTCAGCACCAGCATTTATATTGGCCGCCAATACTTTATAGTAATAATTATAACCTTCCCTGAGATTTTCAACATTTTCCGCTAATGGATTCTTTTTCCACAATTCCAGCTTATTGAAATCCTCTTTTTTCTCAGGGCGTAAAAGAGCAGCAGGTTGTTGGAACATCTCGAAATAGGGTCTGCCCAATTTTTCCGTCATTGAAGCAATGTCTTTATCTCTGCTACCATTTTTATACTGATAAAGCCAGTTCTCCAAACGAGGACCATTGGTAGCCAAATACATATATGGATTGGTGCATTCAGAACCAGATAATTTGTTAGGATAACGTCCGACACGACTGTTAATACCCAAAATAAGATCATGGTCTATCTCACCAGCCTCATCAACTATCGCATGGGATATCGCCAGGCCTAAAACTTTCTTTTTATCTTCTGGTTTGTCAAAAGCCATAAACTGGATAACATAATCCAATATGGTTCCATCATCCAATTTGCATTTCAATTTTATTTCAGGGTATGGATGCCCTTTATATGTGATAGGCAACCCCGCAAATGTATCTTTAGCCGTCTGAACAGTGCTTTCCAACATTTGATAGGTGTTGCGAACGGCAAGACATAAAGTCGATCTAACATTCTGATTATTAGGTTCTTGCTCAATTGCTGACAAAAGACTTTTAACGAAACCAGCAGAAGTCTTCCCAGACCCAATTGGACCAACCACACTCACAATACTCGCATCAGATACTATTGCCTTGAATAGCTGTCCATTATTAGGAAATGAGAATATCTTCTGCCTTATATCCATTATTTATTATCCGTAACTGGTTCCCTGTATAATTTAACCTCTTCCTCACGTCTTCTCGTGAGACCGTTCAATATTTTAAGCCTCCCATTAACATGAGCCTTGTTATACTGCAAAATGATATTTGGAACCCTGCTAAATTCCTTCAAAGAAATATATAACCCTATATTACCAGTTATAATGTGCATGAACCCCACATTATATGCCAAATCATAAAGAGCGGCTTTCTGGTTTTCGTTCAGCAATTCAAAATTTGGAATGGAAGACAAACGATCCTGTATTATTCCAAGATCATGTTTCACATAAATAAGTGCCGTTTCTTTGCTAATGGGCTTATCGGTGATCTTTACGCTTTTACCGTTTGGATAAACAGTTGTTCCATAACCAATAGTGGGTTTTCCAGCAGCATCAATATAAGGTTTTCTTTGGAATCCTTCGAACATCATGACTAAAACAATAGCAGAATCAATAGAGTTCATTTATTCCCCCTTTTTTCCCTTATTTTATCTATCAATGCCGACACCTTATCGAATATAGCAGGAAGCGTTTGCAATAAAATAGCCAGAGCATGTAAAAGAATAACAAGCACAAGAACCCATGTGTAGTGTTCTTTTACCAACAAACCTACTATATCAGTGTAACCACTATCTTCTATCACCCAATAATCTCGCGCATACTTGCCCTATTTCATAAGTATACCATACTACCCCTATATAGAAAAATAAAGAGCCTAAAATACCTATAAAAACGTTCCATTTTATAACATAAAATATGAAAACAAACGCGACTAATAGCATTGAAATACTTAGTATAGATACATATATTACCCACATTAGATTGGAAAAAAAGGTTTTTATTAACCCAAATCTAATAAAAAACAGACCAATAAAGTCCATAACATATAGAAAATATGTGTATCGTATGCCAGAGTTCACTCCGACATAAAAACATTTGGCAAAATATGTATTTGGGGTGTTGGCGACAAATAAAAAGAGAATACCTATTACGATACTATAAATCTTTCTTGTGTTGTCCGATATACCGCACAAGACCAATTCTCTTATCATGTTTCGCAACATTCAGTATTACTAGTGGCTATCTTGACAATACCATTTTCACCAATCACCACTTTATCACCAGAATAAGTCTTCGATTTATACATATAGTTTTTATAGTAGTGGCCTACCTTATATGGTTTATATTCTTGTTCGTCACGCGTGTCATTAGGATCACACACACTGTTACTACACCCACATTCAGACAAATTGTTGGATGGAATAAAATGATATATTGGTTGCGTATTAGCCATAGATATTCCTTTCTTTTAACTTTCCTCTATCTCTACAGGATTTTTCAAGGCAAGCTCTCTCAATTCCCTGCTATTCGGAAGATTAAGAGACAACTGAACCAATGGACTTTTCTCTTTATTGTCCATAGCCATGCCATTGGCAATACCAGACAACACCTTAACGGCGCTTATTCTATCCTTAGCTAACTGACCTTCATCAGAAATTATATTCGCCAATATGGATATTCCATGACATAACGAGGCTTTCGCCTTATACATGGCTATATCACTTGAGTTCAGACTTTCATTGGTGTTATCGACTAACTTTTTTATAACTGGAGTGTTCGCGACAAACTCTTCAAACTCTTCTGGTTCATATCCGTATGAAGCAGCCACATTCTTTTTGTCAGTGGGATAGAAATAAACAAAATCTTCCACTACATCATCTACGGTGGTGCTATCGCCATTTGGTAAAATAATTCTTCTATTGCTACTAAAATCGTTATCTTCCAAGAGAACCTCAAAATATCTATCGTATCTCGCCTAATTTGTTTTATAATAAGGCAAAAACAAATATTAGGAAATAATAAAATGAATATAATCATAAAATTAGCTACATTATTATTTGGATTTGTAGCGGCATTTTTCTTCGGGGTAAAAACTCAAAAAACAAAAAATACCGCGGCTATGGATGCTATCGACAAAAAAACCGCAGAAACCCTAAAAAATATGAACGATGCCGCTAAAAACATAAGCAACGATAAACAAAGTCTGATAGATAGCCTTAACAGGGATGAGTTCTAATGAGTAAAATCACTTTTTCGTTACTAGTTGGTTTTTTCCTTGCTGGGTGCGCAAATAGAATGGAAACAGTAAAAATTATATGCCCAAAAATACAGAAAGTGACACCATCATCCGAGAGAAAGCTAGCAGGAGAATTGTTGAAAATGCCAGATGATAGTGCCACAATCCAGTATATACTAGAATATAAAAAATTGCGAGCAGAATTACGCGCTTGTCAACATTCTACCGATATGCCATAGTAACAAATAGGAAAAGGCAATTTTTGCAGTTTATCTACAAACAGTTCAGCCTTTTCTTTCATGAAGGTGCCTAGTTCTATTGAACAGTCAAAGTCACCTTCCAACCATTTGACATCGCTTACCAACGGTATATTCTTGAAAAGCTCGTCATAAAATTGTCGGGCTTCTCTTTTGTTCACTCCATCCTCAAATATAATAGTAATGACAGTGGAATCACTCTCAAACTCCATACCATAATCTTTCGCAAGCATCATCCTGACACGATATGGGATTATAAGTTTCGCACCTGTTACAAGTCCATTCTTGAATATATATTTCCTTAACTGACTTACATATCCCTCACTTACCTTTATTTCCCTAGAGACCTGTTTCGTCGACTTGAAACAATCATCCTTGATTGAATCAATATACATGGCAACATTCTTACTAATGGTTTCAGTCATCTCAATAATTTCTTTCAACTAATATCTATAAATCCAATAAATCTTATCGACTAAACTTCAGGCCAGTTCTCGCCCTCTTCCAAAACAATAATATTCGAGAAAGGGTCCTTAAGAACTATTTGGGCATTAAAACTTTCCGTTCCATTAATAACCCTTCTTCGGACAGAAAGTCTACCCTCTACATAAACTTTATCGTTTCTCTGAATATTTTCATGCTCGATTTCTTCGATCAACTGTTCTTTGAATACCGCGACACGATAAAAACATGCCTCAGTTTCCTTGTTGAAATCCTTTGATCTTTCAGAAGGCTCTTTCACAAGAAGAGTGAAATTATATATTTTCTTACCTAATTTGGTCTTTCCGTAATCAATTTCTCCCTTGATCTCTCCAATGAGCATTACCTTATTCAAATATTCGTGCATCCTCTATTCCTTATGAATTGTTATAACCGAACAACCGCGCACACCATTGACTTTATTTGATGTATATTCCAACGCCAATTGGATAGGAGCTTCTAATAATGATATAGGACATTTGTGCATATCAGTATCCGACCATCTGGCATAACTATCCATATAAGCTACAGTTGAGTATCTTCCAACTCCAAGACCTATAAAATTATATATTGGAGTTGGTGTTATATATCCTGTTGAATCTACAATACATATACCTTTTTTGGTTGCCAAAAGAAGACAAAAACTATCTGATATACTCATCTTATTCAATTCACCATTGACTCTCTGGCATAAATGAAAAGCATAGCCTCTATTGAACTCACCAGTATCTATAAATTTTTTATCCATATCATCTTTTTGACCATACATAAACTCTATAGCATCTAATGCAGCAGCATTCCCACTTACAAAAACATAAACATCTTTTGACACTTTTAGATATTTATCCTTGTTCTCTATAGAGTCACCATACGTGACCATCGTATCACTACCAACTATAATCCCATTATCGTTTTCAAATCCTATAATCGAGGTCATTATATACCTATTTTCTTTCAAATTATTTGCCCTATAAACAAAAATAATCTACACTAACACATGGAATTTGTCCAATTATTTATAGTAAAAGAGTATTAAATGAAACAGGATTTATCGAATTCAAGTATTAATTGTATAAGAGAAATAAAACATAGTGATGAATCAATAACATTCTATTATGACGTCTTCGATAGAAATGATAACAATATCGCCATAAACATAGCAAAAAAGGGAAAAGATATTATATTCACTGAAGCTGGTGGGCTTTTTGACGATATAGAGTTTCCATCCTCATCACAAAACAATGATCCATTCCTGCATGAATATACAAAAGAGGCCATAATACATGAGGAACTTTGCCAACTAATCCAAGACAAGATATCTAGGGCCAATTGCGAACTTCACACAGACAGTAAAGATAATATAACAATAAAAAAAGTTTCATCCAAAAAAACCTATAATGAAGACCTTTCTTTTTTTGCTTTTCTACTGATTTACCTGGACTCAATTATTGCAAAATCACAAAAAAAATTTGCCAGCGTAGGCGATTAATGCTATAATACGCTGAACACAAACGAAAAAAACGCCCTTAGAAATACTGAGGGCGTTTTTATTAGGATCAATTTTTGGTAATAAACTATTTATAAAACAATTTCATAATATTGTCAACTATTATAAAACCGATAATCCCTTATCCTTTCTTCAGCCTTCTCGACATACTCACTAGATATGTCTATCCCAATATAGTCTATACCATTATTAATGGCGGAAATCGCAGTGGTTCCTGATCCGATAAATGGGTCTAAAACCACTTTGGCATTAGTGGAACCTATGATAATATCCACCAGTCTTACAGGAAAAGGAGCTGGATGCTTATTGTTTCTTTCCTGATTTACCTCCCAGACATCTCCTATAACATTAGCCCTATCAGCCAATTTAAACCCTTTTTTTGCTATCAAATATATTACTTCATAAGTGGGTAAAAAATAACCTTTGTTGAAATTGATTCCCCCTGATCTTTTCCAAATAATGATTTGTCTTACAGGAAAACCAGAAACTATATCTTGTCTATCTTGTAATAAACCACCTTGAACACGCCATTTATGATTATAAAAAATAGCACCTTCATCGTTAATAACCCGCATCATTTCTTCAAGACAGCTTCTTTGCCATGAAACATATTCTTTATGGGGCATACAATCATTATGATCAGAATAGCCGTTTATTAAAGAGGCATTTGCCCATTTACCGCCTCTACCATCTTTCATCCCATTTCCTGTTGAGTTTTTAAGATTATATGGTGGAGAAGTCACCACCAGATCAATAGATTTGTCTGGCATCAACCTGATCTTGTCCAAGATATCTCCCGTTATTATTCTATTACGGACATCTTTCAATAAATCATACTCTTTTATATCACTATCAACCATTGATCCTCTTGTTCCATAGTTCTTTAAACTCGTGGTAATGTTCTATAAAAACAGATAAAAATATAAACCTCCACGCATTTATAATTATATCAATATTATTCCCTATAGAAGAAAACAAACTTCTAAATCCAAATGTATCTACCAACATAGAGTGCATCTTATAATAATTATCCGCAGCACAATACAGTTTTCTGTCAGACTCTAATATGAAGCGCCATATCTCAAAAAACCTAAGTGGATCGTTCAGATCAATATCATCTGCTTTTCCAGTATTAATATAGTCTATAATCCTGTCATGAACCTGTTTTCTAAGACTATCGTATGTATCAAATGTAAATTTAACCATCATCTTATCTACTTTTTTCCTGCAAATCCTTAAACTCTGAATAATACTCCGAAAATATCTCGCGAAACATAAACTTCCATACTGTCATAACCATACAGGCGGCATTATCTATAGTCAAAACAGGAGGTTTTGCTATATTGAACAATGTCTTAAAACGAACATTGCTCTCGGCTATAATAAACATATAGCCCAAATCATTTATATTGCTGTATAAATCTTCTTCCTCTTCAACCAATCTGTCCATACTATCAAGCGCAAATACCACAATGTCGAAATCAACATCATTCATATTACCGTTACATATCCAATTAATAATTTCGGTATGTATATAACGATCCAGGCTTTCATAACTCTTAAACTTAAATTCTGCCATTCTCTATCATTCTATCATTTAACATATTCATGAAATAACCATAATTCTCTATAAAGACTTCCTTGAACAAAAGCCTCCATATCTGTAAAAGGTCGATATACACATCAGAATCATCTGTATCGGAGTCTATTGCCAACAGGAAAATATCTTTCAATTCATCACTCTTCCATGAAAGAACCTCTAATGACACATAATCATCCTCCCTTGAATAGATTTCATGATCCCTAGTGATTATATTATCTATATTATCAAGTGCCACGACCACAGCATTGTAATTGATATCGTCCATATTGCCAGTATTGATCCAGTCAACAATACGCTTAAACACCTGTCGTTTCAAAAGTCTGTATGTATCAAACCTAAACCCTGTCATTCATTCGTCTCTGCCACATATCCTTGAAATCATTATATCTCTCTATGAACACCTCCCTGAGCAAAAGTTTCCATATTACCAAGAGTGCCTCAGATGTATCCAATATAACTATACCAGGAGTTGACACCATCGAGAAAAGACTCCTGAAGTCATCATCGTGACCCGCCAGAATATTCATCCACACAAAATCAAGTTTATCAGAGTATGCACCAGGATTTTCATCAACTATCCTGTCTATATTGCCAAGCGCCACAACCATGACATCAAAGTTGACATCATCCATCTCGCCTTTTTCAATCCAGTCGTATATCCTGTTATACACAAAATCCTTCAGAATGCTGTATGTATCAAACCTGAACCCTGCCATTAACTCTCTTTCCTTTTCCGCCACATATCCCTGAGACCGATATAATTCTCCACAAGAACCTCCCTATACAGGAGTGTCCATACTGTCGAAAGTATGGAATATGGATCATCATCATCCGCATCATCACTAACCGAGATCGCCGTCATTGAAAATATACTCTTGAAATCCTCACTACGCCTAGAAAGCTGGACCATCTTGTAAATATCTTCGTTCGGGAAACCATACACCATGTCTTGCGCCAGATCGTCCACATAATCCAAAGCATTGATAGCTATATTGAAATTGATGTCATCGGCATCTCCTCCACCAATCTTCCCCGCAATCCTGTCATATACCTGTCTCTTCACGTTCTCATACGTGTCAAACTTTACCACTCTCACCATGTTCAGCCTTCCTTGAATACCATTTTTCCCTAAACTCCACGTAATTCTCAACAAGAACCTTGCGGAACAACATCACCCATATCGTCTCAAGTATCTCTTCCACTTCATCTTTATTGAAAGATTTCTGCATCCTGTCAGGAATACAAACATTGAAATCCTTATGTTGTCTCAATAATTCCACAAGAGGATTTAGCACCTTCTTGTTAAGATATATCTTATGGTTATTACAGATAATGGACATGACCGCATCATTAGCCAATGCTCCATTGGCGAAATTGATATCATCCGCCGCCCCACTCTCGATAAAATCATTAATTCGTTCATATATATGCTTCTCAAGAACATCATAGGAATGCAAGCCAAGAACACCCATTATTTTTCCTTCCTTTCTCTCCATATATCCCGAAGCTTCCAATATGTATCTATGAAAACCTTGTTGAACAAGATCAGCCATATCAGCTCGATTATGGATTCCACCCTGTTCCTGTCTATAAACCTGGGAATCTTTCTGGTAATCAAAGCCCTGAAATCCTCATCCTCACTCAGCAATGCCGAGATATCATCGGCAACATCGTCATCAAGAAATATCTTCCTGTCGTCATATATGACATATTTAACCGAATCAAGAGCGGCAGTGCTATCTTCAAAATCAATATTATCCGCGCCACCCCGGTCAATCCAGTCACGGATACAGCCAAATACATAAGCTTCCAAACTTAAATACGAGAAGCTCTCGAATGTCCCAAAACCAAACTTTTCCATTTTCACAAACCCTTTTCCAAATAACATAAAACGTGGTCAGTCTTCATCACAGTCATCTCCATCACCATCATCATCTGTTTCCCGGGCTATCTCCTCATAGCATACTTCACCAAGCAATCTGCGCATCTCCTCATGATGCCTGAGCATGACCTCTCGAAACAGAAGTTTGTGCATCCATAGAAGCCTATCCTCATTCGACGCGTTGTCGCCAGCAAGCGCAATGGCCGTATTATAGACATGACGCATCACACTCGTGCCATAGCGCAGGAACCCGAAATGGGAAACACCAACCCTCTTCAGTATCCTGAACCGCTTGTCAACAATTGTATCGGCGATATCAATGGATCCAAGCATGGTATCAAGATCAAGATAATGAAGGTTCCCGTCGTTAATATACTTGCGTATATGATATCTGGCCCATTCCATCAATCCATGATATGTGTCGATATCCACCCTGATAACGGAACCGACTGGCTTGTTCCTGCAGGCAAGAAACCAAAAATTCTTGTAGGTTCTTTCCCTCTTACAATACAGATAGCGAAAACACCCCATATACATACGGTCAACCATGTCGTCCCAGGTGCCTTCACCATTTTTGTCAATTATATCATAAATATGATCGAAACCGCCTGCATACTCGCCAAGCATACAGGGATGCTTGGACATATTCACAAAAGAGTTCAGCGCGTCCTGGACCTCCCTCTTGCCAGTCACCATGGGGAAATCGAAATTTTCCATAAATATCTTGGCGTCAACATCCAGCATATCGAGATCAACAGATGTTACCCAGTCACATATAACAGAATTAACCCATTCATAGAAAACATCCGCCCTGTCAAACCTTGTCATTACCATCATCACGCATATCCTTTTTTCCAAACAGTTCCAATGCCTTTACCCCATCATTGTCATACTTGTCCTGGACATCATCCAAAGGACCAGACATGCCATACTTGTCATATATCTCCCCTATGGGCCTCACGGGTTCATTCCTGTCATACTCATCAACGTCCCTGACAACCTGTTCATCAAGATCACTGTCATCCGAACCCTCAAGCGCCTCCCTGTGCACCTTTTTCCACAGAAAAGCGAAGAAGTCCCTTTTCTTTACATACCGAATCGAGAATATGCCATGGTATATCCTGTTCACCTGTTCCTTAAGGGGCTTATCGGCACAAGTCACCGACATCGCGAGATTGGTGGCAGTGAAAACATCGATGCTCGCCCTTGATAACCTGATAAAGTAGGCGATAATGCCATACAGATCATCCTCGGAATATCCATTGTCCACACGGGGGAACGGAAACTCGTCCTCTAACATGCAAAGGTCGAACTCACTTACCTTCACGGCCACCTTTCCTATCCACGCGATAATGGCATCGTCGACATATCTCTCAAAACGGATCAGCTCCCTAAAACAGGAAACGATATCTTCCTCGTCATCATTCATCACTTTTTATCCTTACCAATAATTAAAAACAGCCTATCACCCGGCACCCCAATATCATAGGAAAAACAAAGGGGGTAGCTATTACCGATACCCTTTTGGCGGCACCCCCACAATTAGAAATAGATATAGCCCTGTGGAACCACAGACGGCAAGCCGTATGTTCCAAGCCGTCTAGGTTCGAAATAATACCTGGGATTTTTTATGAGAAAGGCCACAGCCTGTCGTGAACCAGAAAAATACTCCATATATTCATCCATATCCATGCAGGCCAGTTCACGCGTCTCCTTCCATATATCACGAGGAGTTCCGCAAATGACACTGCCAACATCCATGTAACCGACAACGGCGGACGTAGGGCGTGTCTCATAGATATAGATACGATCAAAAGGACGTGAGGGCTTCACACGGCGATATTCGACCCGTTTCATGCCAGAGAAAATACGACCCGTATAGACAGGCTTTATAGCCAATAACATTCGCATAAGATATATCCAGTCCAGTAAATACAATAAATAGGATCAAGGTCGCTCCATATACGGAACAAATAACAATATACATCAAATAAAATTTTTTGCAAACTTTTTACGCCCATGACCCCCTTTTTCAAAATTTTTCGGGGGGGATATTTTTCGAGATTCCCGATGGGGGCGGTCTGAAACGAGCTTCATGGAAAACAAAAAATACCCAAAACGCTAAAAAGAAATTTTCTTCTCTAAAAAAACTTGCTTTTTCAAAATCACGTTTTATACTACCCTATGAAGCTCGTAGAGTGCAGGGAAATTTTTAGTCCCTATTAAAATAAGCAAGAATAATTAAACAATACTCAGCGACCTTTAAATCAAAGTTTTTTTGTGAGATCATGTAATATACGGTAACAAAGTGGTTACTTCAAAACGTATAACATTTATTATGCCAACTCGCTAAATACAAATATAGGCACGCCAAATAACAAAAGGAAAAAAAGCGTGCCTATAACTGGATCATCTAATCAAAAGATACTTTTTTAATAACAGTTAACTTAATAACCGTCCATTACCTTAATGGTATTTTTCTTTCACGTCAATACCAAAAATAAAAAAATAGGCACGTCTTGGAGTAAACGTGCCTAAATAATTTTTGCAATGAAAGATTAAAAAATGCGTTGTCAATCACATCTGACACTCTCAATGTAGCATATAACAAGGAAATGTCAATAAAAAAACGCCCTTCTAAATAAATAAAAGGGCGTTGGCTGTTATGATAATAATCAAATAAATCAAGTAATAATCATTAAATTATAAGGAACGTCATAATAACTATACGACTGTATATAATACGACCACAACCAAATGTCAACAAAATTTGTGGATTATACCAAAATACCCAGTCAATTTATTTTGAAAAACAAAGCATAATACCAGGTGTTGACAAGCAAACAAGAAAACAGGTCGATTACAATAATTTAAATATAATAATATAAAATTAACTTTAGTATTAATATTGTAGTAAGTATTTTTTGTAAATATTATAGTAAAAAAATAAAAAATGGCGGTTAATCAAGGGCTATACAAATCCTATTCTACGGAAAAAAATAGTGTGTATATTATTTACTAACAAAACGGAACAGTCAAAATTATTTAGTAAAATATTTTTAGTAATACGGCGAGTTTAAGTTATATAAGCATATTCAAAATATTGTAGAAGACTATAGAAACGAAACTCGTAACTCTGTATATGCTGAAAAATCAACAAAAAATCGGCATTATAATATTATAGAGAGCGTTCATTACAGTTTATATTCAAATATGAAGTGTGATTAGTTCACCGTTTTAACCAACAACAAGCTAGGAATACCAATGAATGTAGGTCGATTATAATAATTAAAAAAATATTTGTATTAAATAGTATATATTTTATAATTTCTATATTTCTATATACCCATTTTCCACTGGTGAAACCTAAACCAACGGATGCTCTAGGCTTACATCATTACGTTTTTGCAGTGAATGTTGAGTTAATTGTTCGAAAAACCTTTTAATTTTCAAATGCTATAATATTCTAATTTTCTAAGGTTTTTTACCAACACTATAATTTATAGTGGTTTATATAAGTATATTGCCATATATGATTAGGCATTACCACACTTATTTTCACTTATTTTCATATTATTTTCACGTTTTGTTGATTGGAAAAACCATAATTTTTTTAACAACGAACGTTAATTATTGTTGACACGGTTTAATTAAATTGTTATAAAAGGTCATAAGCAAATGAAAGGAGTATTAAAAAATGCAAAAACTAAGTAAAAAACGGGTTTTAGAGCAGAACTCTCATACATTCAGGCATTCTCTTTTGGCAAATAGTTATGAAATGTCACAAGGTGATTTTGGCACTGATATTGTCAATTTCATATTCAACAAGCTCGAGCAGTCTTCAATGGTTGATATTGAGTATATTGTGAACATGGGTTCTTTTGACGACTGTTTTTTTCAGGATTCAAAATATGGATGGTTTTTGGAAAAGGACTTGCCAAAGGTTGCCGTCAATCTGAAAAAAGCCGTGGATAATCTGTGGTTTGGTATTGAGGATTTTTATATCGATGATGTTAGGGATATTGAAAGGGATATTCCCGATTTTGAGGACACTTCAGAATATGTTGACTATCACATGTCAATGTTCATCGACCAGTTTTTTCACATGATTTATTCTGATTTGGAAAACCTTGTGAAAATGGACCGCCGGGACCTGTGGTCTTTGGGAAATCATGATGTTGGTAGGACACGCCGTGTGAGCAGGAAACGTCGTATTCTTAGCGAGCTTTATATAACAGTCACTGAAAGATGATTGTAGGGATGGTCTTTGCACCATCCGTTCTCATGATGTTTGGTATTTGAAAGGTTTTCGAGATGTTTGCGGTTTATTACGGTTTGCTTGATTTTGATACGATGGCTGGTTTTGAAAGATTTGCCAACAAAGCGATTATGGAGGTTATGGACGCTTGTGTGAGAGCTGGTGACAAGAGCTGGTTTGAAAAGTTGCCAAGCGGTCTGGTAACGGTTGATGGTGATTGTGTCAAATTGTGCTTGCCAGCTCTTATATACCCTGGGGAACGTGTGACATTAATGGCGAGTTATATGAAGGTTGCCGTTTACAATAAGGATTTTGGAAAAGTCATTGGCAATACCATTCCTTTGGGAAATATTGAGCTTTGGAGCTTTCTTGACAGGTTGAATGAACGGTTTATAGGCGATTATCTACGTGGGAACGCCCGTTTGTATAGTGAAAGATGGGATTTATTGGCAAGAAAGATTGCCTAATCATATTGGTTTGGTTGGTTTGAAAGGATTTTATAATGTCTCACATTAGCACATGGTATTTGCATAATCACAACGCTGAGTTTTTTGAGCATTCGTTAACGAAAAATGGCAAGAACATTTGCCTGTATTTGTTTGGAAAAGACTTGTTTGCATTTATGGTTGACCGTTTTCAAGGGTCCACAATGAAAGCGATTGAAGCGACTGTGGTAAGCAAGTCACCAGATGATCTTTTTGAATTGGAGCAGGAACGAGGCTGGTTTGGCAAGATATTCCAGCCAAAGGTGAAACGGCATATTGAGACTGTGGTAGCCAATGGCTATCCAATGTTTGGTGATAACTGGAAAATTATTGATCCTTCTGTAGTGCCGTCTGGCAATGATGATAGGGAATATATTGACTTTTGGATGCTTTCTTTTGTTCGTTTTGTTTTTATGGATTTTCATAACGACTTGGAAAGGCTTGTTGCTATGGATCGAAAAGAGATATGCCAGTTGAAAATCTGGGATGCTGAGAGGCACCGCCGTTTCAATAGAAAGGAACGTATTCTTAATGAGATGTTCAAAATAACAAAGGGAGGGGTGTAATATAATGTATTATTGGGATTTCGATGAGTTTTGCAAATGGGTTGACCACACGGTTAAAAAAGGCATTCGTAACGCCGTGGAACAAAACTCAAGAAAATGGTTTAACCGAAGTAAAAGCGGTATTGGAGTGGATATCATTTCAATAGACAATTGTTTTCCAGTGGATAGCAAAGACTATTTGGGCAATCTTGGCAAGCTGGACGTATTTATGAAAAAGGCAATGGATGATGATGCCTTTGCTGAAAAGATACGACTGTTTGTAGGAAAATACGCCCACATGGGATCAGATGGCGTTGTCATTGCCGTTCGTATAATGCAAAGAGAGGTTGTGAGAGAATATGTTTTGGCGAATAGACGTCGTTATTTCAATTACTGGAATAGATATGAAAGGAAAATAAGAAAAGTAAGGCAAGCCACACTTGATGATTTCAATCTATGGATTGACACGCTGGTGAGGAAATCTATTGAAAACGCGGTCAGGAACGGCTCTGAAACTTGGTTTGAATATAGGGAATATGCAAACGATGTTGGTGTTCACTGGTGGCGTTTAAGAGAGGGCTTGATAGCTTTTGAGAACAGTCGCGAGATGGTTGGTTTTCTTGGCAAGTTTTTTCATCATGGTTTGATTGACCCTTCTTTCCAATATATGCTGGAAACGAAAACGAACGGGCGTTTTCCACTTGATAACAACGAATTTAAGGACTGGTTTAATAAATTGATGGGTGATCTTGCCTGGGATTACGTTAACGAACACGCGAAGGAATATATGGACTACTGGAATGACTGTGTGAAAAGGAACGAATGCAATGTATAAATTTACGAGTGAAAAGCGTCTGTTTGCATGGGTTGACATGACTTTGAGGGACTGGGTTGAAAACAACGCCGATGATTATGAAGAGTTTGAAGATATGAGAGATGATATTATTGATATCTTGCCAAGTGTCACAACCAAGAAAGACACTATAGACGCCATGTGTTCTTTTCTGAACACGGCTCATTCTTCTAAATATATAGCCTCTGTTGTTGATAGTGAGACGGTCGGTTGCAACACTGTCAGTATAACCACGTTGATTGACAGGTTTTATTTTCATGTCATGACTGACCGTTTCGACGCGAATGAGGAAGAATATAGGCTTCTTTGGGAAATGAATAGGGATATCTGACAATACCAATAACCAGAGTCAGTTTGGCTTTGGTTTACTGGAAAGATTGTGGTTGAAAGGATTTGTTATGGATGAGTTTAATTCGACTGCCCAGTTTAATAATTGGGTCATGAGACTTGTAAGACAGGGGATCAGGGAAGCCGTTGAAAGAGGCGATGATTGTTGGTTTGAAGTCGATGATGATGGGACTATCAATATTTCCTATGAATATGTGGTAGCCTGCCTGCCAGATTTCAAGGAACCAATAGAAGCGGTCGAGATGCTTTACAATTTCCTGCGTATTGGTTGTTATGAAAAGCTTACCCAAAACGAGATAGAATTGATAACAGGCGGTGTAATTCCTTTGGATCATGATAAAATTATTGAGGTAACTATCACATTGCGTTCGTATTTCACCTGCCAATGTGTGGATGTATTCGATGATTTGCTTCTATCCTACTGGAATAGATGTGTTAAGGAATTGGGGAAATGACCAGCCGAAGTCAATTGACTTTGGTTTATTGGAACAGTTTTATGGAGAATAAAGAATGTTTGATTTTAAGAATTATAAAGAGCTTGTCGATTGGGCTGATATGGTTTTGGTTTACTGGATAAGATACAATGCAAAGAAATATGATGGTTTTCAGGATATGGTAGACGATATTGACGCCATACCGCTTGGTTTTGATATTGCCAATGATGGTTACAAAAGTGCTTTCGAGTCATTTGTGAGAGCCGCCAGAACATCTGAAGATGCCTGGAATATCATGAAAGAGACATTGCTGGAATATGGCAAGACTGATTTCGGCCCAATGGTCGATAATATGTATAGACAGTTTTTGTTGCATTATATCAGTGATGATATTGAGGGGTGTGAAAGGATTTGGAACAAGTATCATGGCTGATTTATGGATTGGATTGTCTGAAGGTGAATGGAAATGAGGTTTTCGAGAGAATATTCAGATTATGAGGATTATGTCGCCCGAAATATAGAAGACGCTATTGTTTTGGTAAAAAACACGCACAAAAACGCTCGTGGGGGCAGGACGGCGATTGAAAACGCGATAGAAAGGGCACTTATCATAGAGCCTTTGGGATATGAGGCCATAGACGTTCTTTGTGACATGATTAGCATGAGAGGAAAGCCAGAATGGCTGGATATATTCATTGACGCCCTGTTCAGAAACGGCTTTTCCTTGCAAGACGCTTTTGACGTGATTATTCCAGTCAAAAAAAAGATTTATCACGCGGTTTATGACAAGAACCGCGAGTATTTCAGACGTGTTTGGGACGAACAGACAACCAGAGTCAGTTAGGCCCGTTTTTTTAGGATATTTTTAGGAAAGATGATTGAAATGATTGAAATAGATAGAAAATATACATATTACCCAGAATTGATTAAAGATTATGTAATCAGTTGCGCGAAATTGCCAACAAAATTCGGTTCCTTGAAAGAGTTGTATGAAGGATTACCCCGAGACATTTTCGATTTGATTGATGCCGAGATTATCACGAGAGACATTGGTTATGATAAGGATAAAATGGCGATATATCTTGTGGATAGAATGCCGAAATTGAAAGATTCCAAAGATATTGAGGAGGCATATAGATCATTCAATTTATTGGGAAAGAAGCATGACACGATAAAATTCTATATGGCGGCTATTGAGTCTATGTGGTTCTATAGCCCAAGATGCAAACCAGACCTTGTTGACAGGTTGTATAAAGCCGCTTTTGGCATGATTTATGGAGGTTTGTATTTCCACAAGGATTTGGCAGGGGGAGAGGAACTGAAATGACCGAACATCGTTTGGAGACAACAAGAAGGGCTATAATTCATAACGCCAGATTGCCGTTAGGCTTTGGTTCCTTGAGAGAATTGTATGAAGGATTGTCTGTTGAGGTGCGTGAGGCAATAGAGCTTGCAATATCCGAGCTAGAAATAGGGTGTAGTATGGAGGGAACGGTCACGTATCTCATGTTGGCATTGCCAAAAATCAAGAACCAGGATGATGTTGAGAAGGCGTATGTGTCGTTCGTGCTTACAAGTCAGAAACATCGGGAAATAAAGGATAGTATGAATGGTGTTATGAAAGAAATGCCTTTGACCGCGAAAACAAAGACGTGCTTTGTCAATGTCATGTATGCGATTTCTCTAGGAGAGATTTTTACTGGCAAATATAGTTCTATTGGCATTAGAGGGTGAATGAGAATGATAGATAGCAACGAAAGATACGTTCGTTTGAGTAAAAAACGTCTGGTTGATATCGAGAACTTGCTGAAAGCTGACACTTATGAGTCTCTTGTTGATGAGACGAGGCAATATATAAAGAGATGTATCGAGGAATCAAAACCCGGTTCCGTGATGCCAGGTGATTTTGCGAAAGATTCCTCTTTCGAGTGGCTGAAAACGATTGTTTCACGTTGGGGATATCATGGCAGTAATCTCGTATCCATGAAAAATATTTCCGATATGATGGATAATAGCGAGGATATGAGAGTTTTGGTTGGAAAGGCCCGCGAGGAACAGTCAGAGTATATTGAGTCAAATGGTATTCTTGGTTTTCTTTATGGTGTGAGATTTGAACTGGCCAAAAGCGTTATTCTCGATAATTCGGAATATTTTATGAAATATTGCGGATATTTCCACAAAGAATTTCCAGATTTTCCCGCTTTTAATCATAAGCTGGAAAATTTTGAGGATTTTGAACATAGTTTATTCGGTCGTATAGTCGATTATCTGGCTTTCACAGATGGTAAAGGATTTATCTTTGATGATAGTGATATCATGAAAGACCCGAATAATCAGGTTGCGTTGAGGGGGATTGCTCCGAGGGTTAAAACCAAAAAAGAAGCTTATAAAGTTGTCACCTCTCTCGCGACTGTCTATATGACTCGTGACGATTTTGAATATAAAAGTGATTTCGAGATTGCCAGTATGCTCGCCGTGGCCTCATTCAATGTAAAACCTATAAAAAAGTTTGTGAACAAATTCTATCTTCTTTGCACGAAAAATATTTTTGAACGGAATTATGAAGAGATTATTGGTATTTTTTGTCGGAAAATGGTTGAGGATAACTGACAATGATAGCCAAAGAATACGGGTTCCTTTCCTACGTCCAGCTCAAATACTGTATCAAGGATGATGTGGAGCGGTTGACTATAGAATTGAAGGAAGCCTACCCCGCTATTCATAAGCACATGTCCTTTCCAGTATTTATGGATATGCTATATGATACCGTGAAGACGTATTACAAAGAGTTTCCCGTGTCTGATCCTAAAAAGACTTATGAAAGCCTTACCTACCTTAGAGATGGTGAAAACCAGATGCAGGCGATTATCGAGATGGTTTGTGAGACGTGTGGGTTGAATAGGGACGACTATATAGAGATTGTCAGAAAAAGTTATACACTGATAGCGATGGGGATAACGGATCATTTCAAGGAAATATTCTCTGATATATTCCATTATGATATTGGAGAATCACCTCGTAGCCAATATTCCTGTAAGGGTGTGGCTTGAAAAATGGATGAATGGGAATCAATAGAGGAAGCCATGGATACTTTCGATGAAGCCATGGATACTTTCTTGGATTATATGATACTCGCCTCTGAAGACGGTGTTCTATCGGATGAAGAGGCAGAGATTGTAGCAGATATATTGTTTGATCCCATAATTGAATAGAAAAGGATTGCTTTTATGGATTTTTTGTCTTTATTCGTAAAGGATGCGACGTATCAGGATTTGGAGGATGATTGCAGGCAGTTTATCAGGAATTATGTTTATCATGTCTACATGACCCCCCCAGCTACGCCCCTTGATATGCTAAGCGGATCCAGCGTTTGGGAAAGTTTTGTGAACGGGTCTTATCTGGTGTATGTGTTTACTTCTAATGAGTCCTATCTAAAGGCTTTCACGTCTTTGATGCTTATCGCTATTGGATCAGAGAAATTCAGAAAATATCTGTTTGATAGGAACAAGCCATTTGAATCAGTTTCCATCTCAAATCATTCAACGTTTGTGCTTGCCGTGCTTACCGATATGATGAAAAGCATCTTCGATAAGGAGTTTGCACCAATTATAGACACAAGATATTTTGATTTTCACAAGGAAAAAAGAAAAAATGACCAAAACATCTAAAAGAGATACAAGAAAACCCATGAACCCCGAAGAGTTTGCCAAATACAGGGAAGGTTTTACCAAAACAAGGAAAGCCCTCGGGGACACGTTGCAGGATGTGAAATACAGAACTGCCATGGGTGTAAGGGAAAACAAGTATTATATGTTCAGGGGTGTGATACTTTACGTGGACAATATACGAGAGGATATTGGTAAATTGCATGTTGTGTATGAAGACGGAACCCATTTAACCAAGCTCATAGAGTCATTTATACGCAGTATGCACATGGGAGGCAGTGTCATAAACCCGAAAGACAGATCAATTCTTGAAGAGCTTGGTATATAATTACACTTATTCAAATATTAACTATTGCCAATATTATATACTATGATATATTATAATAAAAAAGGAGAGTAAAATGAATAATATAGAAAATATAAGTCTTGAAGCTTTGGAAAAACTGACCGCCGCCAAGCCACTTTTGACCTTGCGTCAATTGGTGCTATTGATATCCGTTTTTCATGACAAAAATAGTTACAGTGTCAAGGATTATGCCAAGAAATTGAAGATATCCTGTGCGGCGGTGACGAGAAGTTTTGATGTTCTGGTGACATTGGGATTTATCGAAAGAAGGACAGGCAGGAAGGACAGACGCTTGATTGAGCTGCTTCCAACAAGTTTCGCGAAGAGTTTTTTGGAGGAAAACAAGGTTTTGTAACTTATAGTTTACGGAGTTAGCGAGATGAACAATATAGATCACTATAAATTCATGTATGGCTTTTGTTCCTATCTGTGCTACCTTGTAACCAATACGTCTGCCGTATGTATTGTTATCCTGTGCATCGCCAATATGTATCTGTTCTTCAAGAAATATCTTTTATGGAAAAACCTGGACCAGTTTACACAGGAAAAATACGATGAATGTGAAAAGTTTATCCGCATCTATCTGTATTCCATGACTGGAATGGCGTTCGTATGCTTCGCTCTTTACATTCTTTCGGCGTATTACAGGGTAACATTACTTGTCTATAATATTCCTGCCGACGAATTGCTACGGTTGTCCACTTATTGATTGGGGAGTTTTGGGGAATGGTGATAAATCATATATGCGGATGGATAATCATGGGTTCTTTTACATTATTGGTGAGTGTGGCTTTTATTGCGTTAGCGGTTTTCATAGCATGTGGAATATGGCGTTCTATTAAAAATGAGCGGGATTAAAATTATGGTTAGATTGGTTACAGATATTGTTTTATGTATTGGTTTATATGAAATATATAAAAGTATCCAAAGTGATGATATGCGCGAAGTATTTATAATATTTATGATGGTTTTGTTTGTGATATGGCCGTTTTTTACTGGATGGGTGAAGCGTAATTATTTAATGATTAAAAAAAGAGGCTGCTAAAATGGTTTTAGCGTTGGCTATTATTTATATGCTGGTGTTTCCTGTAGTGTTTCCATTTGTTGTCGAATGGGTCATACGTAGTTTTTCAAAGGATTAAAAAAATGGATGTATCTGATTTATACGAAAGAAATGTAGGTTTTTTAAATAATTTACGAGAAACTTTAATCAGTAATTTTATTTCTGAGGATTTTTTTGGTAAAAGTATCGATTATAAAGATATGTTTTCCAAGATAGAGTATTCATATAAGCGTGAAATACTTACTCCTAAAAGCGAAGACGCTTTTTTTGAATACCGACAAATACCAACAATAGCTATACCTCCCACTATCATAAGGGGATTTTATCAAATTACAGATATTTTTTCTTTCATAAGAGACAACACGGATTATAGAGAAGAAATATGTCCCGCTATTGAAGCTTATAGTGAAAATGATTTCAGACCAATGGTCGAACTGTTGTTTATCGCGACATTAAACCAGAAAATAGATAAAATATCTGTAAAAATGGGATTGCAATTATTATTCTACATACTTTTTGGGTGCAAGCTATGCGATAATTTATATGAATCTATGGAAACTTTGACAAGTCTGAAAGAATATGAGAGAAAAATAAAAAGAGCCAAAGAAAGATGCGATAAATATATGGTTTTATTTGATAGAAATAAGATTGATGTTGGTGCTTCATTGCCTGCCGAAGGGATAGGCGGCTTTATAGAGTTTATTTCTAGTGAAAATTGGAAAAAGTGGATTCCCGAACAAGATTAACGAATATGAAAAAAGAACAAACGGACACTTGGTTTAAAGGTCATGCCTACAAGAAAAATATCCTCACATCGAACGAATTGAATTATTTGGAGGATATCTTGATAGATTTGCATACAAGAGGGTATTCTCTGGTAAGTATTGTCGATGTGTGGGATAGCCTTTTTGGAAAGTCGACATACAATGAGGAAGATTATGTCACTATGGAAATTTATGACGGAGACTAGAGACAGATTATGAACGAGCATTTGAAGGCCGACAAAAGATTTGAGTCCTATATATCAGTGGAAACGCCTTTGGAAATACCCTCTCCCAAAATAAAAGATGCTATCCGTATAACATTCAATATTGATTTTTATGAATATAATACGAATACGGGAGAAAAAAACATGATAGGAAGGGCCACAAATCTGGTGGCTGACTATCTCGTTCATCTGAAAGTATGGAGTGTTCCAAGTGAGCAAAAACCGTTTTACCAGTTATCAAGCTGGGCGGTCAATCTTGCCGTGCGGGATGATGAAGGAAACAGGGAGTTCGTTTTTCTCCCGGAAGCTCTTATCAGTGAGGAAGCCCTGGGTGTTTTCGAGAAACTTACTCAAAAATTTATTGGGACAAGTGAAGGCCAGCAAAAGGTATGCGAGAATCTTGTAGAGGTTGCCAAATTTGTTGGTTACAACATTCTCAAGACAAAACTGGAACCCGGTGAGACTGTCAATTAATTTTTTTATTTTTTCCTTTACACGCCAATCTGTTTTTGGTAGGGTGTTTTTACCTTGTGGAATGGTAAAAAGATATTTGTAAAATTTCTTTTTGATATAGCGTTTTTTCGTGAGATTTAAAGTTAAAAGCCCCATTGTTATAGATGGGGCTTTTATATTTTTATGCAGGCCAGCGACTTATCTCTTCCGAGTTCAGTATAGCACGCATGAACCGTGGAGTAGCCCAAAGAGTTCCAGTGACAGTTTGGTTTTGAGGGTCTTCAGCGTTAAACCATACTTTTATTTCGCAATCTTCAGCTATGTAATGGATACATGGATAGGGTCCGTTGACTATACCTTTTTCGTATTTTTTGTTTCCATTAAGGAAATAACCATTAAAAGTTATATCCGCATAACCGTCTGGTCGTTGTTTACCTTCGCTAAAATCCTTGATCTCGAATGGATTTTTGTCTATTCCCCAAGTTTTGTTTGCGTCCATAACATCTTCATTGAATATAAGGAATATATTTTTCACCAATTGAACGCCATAATAGGTAGTATCGTCGATCTTGAATTTCTCTATATAGCCACTTACTTTCGTATAGGCATATTTGTAATCCAAATAATAATTGGTCTGGCTTCTTTTCACCAAGAGTGTCTGCTTTGTCTGGTCATTCGGGTCTTGCTTGAGTTCCAGTTGCACTGTGACATAGGGATCATTCACATCATCGGATTGCACTTCTTGGATTGTTGGCTTACCGACATTGTTCATGAGTTCTTGAAGTGTCATTGATCTCTTGGAACCTGTAATCATGGCTGAACCATTGATTGAGGCGACATTCAGCTCGTATGTTCCGTCATTCTTGAAGCGGTCCCAGGTTGTGGTATTGATAACCTTATAGTTATTATCTTCATCTTGCATGGAGAATGTCAACGCATCCGATGTGGAAGACACGATAATATCATAAGGTTGTGACAGGAAGTTCCCGAATTGTGTTGGAACGCCGTCTTGCAGGAATACCGTATTTTGACCATCCGCGTCTTTTGGAATGACAAAGACACGTTGCCCGGAGAGATTGCCAACGTCATATTTGCCCCACAATCCATTGTTATAAATGTAGACAAGACGGCTTTTTAGGTCTATATAATAATCACCATCATGATTATTGCATGATGTTGCTGGTTTTCCATAACCAGAGGTTATTTTTGTAGGATAGATACCTGTTCCACAACAATTGTAATTCATATTTAACTCCGTTCATAAGGTTTGCATGATGCAAAAGTTTTATATTAATTGTAGAGATTTGGCTATCGCATTAGGAAGAGACAAAGCTAGAACATATAATTTAGATTTGGCTCATTTAATGGATAGTATTCGTTTAGATAATAATGACACATATCCCGATATGCTGGTATGTAGCAATAATGAATCAGTTTATGAACATTATATCTCCGAAAGTTACATTGATTATATCATAACTCCGACTGTTGATATACCCGATTTGCAAAGATATACAGAAAAATTGACAAGAGAGCTTTGCCGGGAGTTGCAAGGCAAGGTAAAAACCCTGGAAGCCCTTAATTCCGAATATTCATCGGTTGGCAAAATTGCCGAGGATGATCTTTCTGGTGATGAGGACGGAGAAACTGCGGCTGATGCGGCCAAAGCTTTTACAGAGAAAGATAACGAACCTATTGTTGCCCCAAAACCCAAGTCACATGGAAAGAAAGAGGGTGAGCGTGTTGAGACAATGGAAGATGTTGACAAGGCTATGCAAGAAGCGTTGGACGCTCTTAATAAAAGTAAGGAAATCGCCGAAAGTCCTATTGGTGAGCTGACTGACAGGAATGTTCCGAAAAGCACTGTAGTTCCGAAAAAACCATCGACTCCTCCCAAAACTGTTTCCACTGATCTCTCAAATCCTTTCGATCCTCACAATAAGCCAAATGATGCTGTTGGTCAGACACTTTCTGAACCGACTATTCCACAACAACAGGAAAAGCCTGTGGAACCTGTGGAAGAAAAGATTGAGACAGTCGCTGAGGAAAATAATGAACCAGAGCCAGAGCCAGAAAAACATAAGGTTTTGCCTTTCACACAACGTAAAATCCCTCCTAAGAAAACAAGTCATGATATCGATTTTGAGAAAATGGCGAACGAGAACAGGGCCTCAATGGAAAAATTGATTGATCTGGCGTCTTTCAGAAACGAGAAAGAGGCTATTGACGAGAATAGAAATGAGTCTTTGGAAGGCTTGCTAAGATGCGTGATTAATTCTCTGGTTGTCGATGTTCTTCAGATGGATAACAGGGCTGAAAAACTCACTATCATGAAGAGTATCAGATCAGGTGGAAAAACCTTGAAAAAGATTGCCAACTTGTATTTGAGCAATCTCAAAAGAAAAAGTTGAGACCTCTAACAGAAAAACAGATAAAAAACAGGATAAAGAAAGAGTTGGGGCAATATACCAAAAGGTTCTGGTATATGCCTGGACCTTCTTCTTATACCACTATGGACGGACAACCCGATTTCATAGTGGTATGGAAAGGCGTATTTATTGGTATAGAGGTTAAAGGACCATCTTACAAGCAAAGCAGTGTGCAAAAGCTTTTCCAAAAAAGGCTGATAGAGGCTGGCGGTATTTATCTGATTATCAATTCAAGAAACGCACACAAGATTCCAAGATATTTGAAATTGCTTAAATGGCTGATTGGCAAGAAATATGAATTACGAAGATTTAAAAAAAACATTTGATGTGGAACATATATTGGCGTTCGATATAGAGACTTATTATGACAAGGATTATTCTCTCAAGAAACTTACCAGTGAACAATATATCAATGACCCCAGATTTGAGTTGCAATATGTAAGTGTCTCAATGGATGGAAAAGAGGTAGAAGGCCGTTTTGTCGATGATCCCACTTATGATGAATGGATAAAATCGTTTGAATGGGAAAAAAGTCTGGTTATCGCCCATAATGGCAATACGTTTGATTTCGCGGTCATGAAATGGCGATACGGGATAGAGGCCAAGATGTATCTTGATACATTGGTCATGGCCAAACCTCTTGCTGGTGATAACGGAGTTTCCTTGAAGAAACTCGCCGAGTTTTTTGGATTGCCCGCGAAACTGAACGCGTTGGGCGAGGTTGAGGGCGTTCATCTTTCCGAATATACCAGACAACAGAGAGTGGATATCAGCGAATATGGTAATCATGATACCGAGCTTTGTCTTGATATATTTAGGATACTTGTGGTTCATTGGGGATATGCCCCTTTGCTTTGGATGGATTATTGCGCGAGAATGTTTATTTATCCCAGACTTACTCTTGATAGGGAAAGACTGGAGGAAGCTCTACGGGATTTGGGCAAGCGAAAAGAGACAATTCTTGCGGAAGCATGGGATGTGCTTTCGAAAACAGAAGTGAAACTGTATCTGAAAACTTTTGAGTCCATATTCTCTTCAGGTGTGAAATTTGCCAGTTTGCTAGAGCAGTTAGGTCTGAAAGTTCCATATAAGGAAAGTGTAAGCCTTAAAACTGGTAAAAAAAATGTCACCCCATGTGTCGCCAAGACTGATCCGTTTATTGTCCAGCTTTGGGAAAACGATGATCCAGCCATTCAATGTGCGTTGCATACTAGAGAGATGCTCAATTCGTCTATTGAGGAAAGTCGACTTGGAAAGCTTCTCGATATAGCCAGACGCGCCGAGGATAATAATCAGGAACCCAAATTGCCTGTTCCCTTGATTGCGTTCGGGGCAAGAACAGGGAGAAACGCTGGGGGTGGAAAAATCAATTTGCAAAACCTTCCAAGCAGAGTTTCCAAATTGAACCCGAAAGGGAAGAAATGCGCATTAAGAATGAGTATTCGCGCCCCAGAGGGGTATAATATAACAGAGGCTGATTTTTCCCAGATAGAGGTGAGGACGATTGGTGGTCTTGCGGGCGATTTTGTTTTGATAAACGAGTTCAGTGATCCCGATAGGGATTGCTATCTTTCATGGGGAGAGAAACTTGATGGGGTTTACAGGACAAAAGACTCACCAGAACGTGCCATATACAAGCAAAGTCTTCTTTCACTTGATTATGGAGCGGGCGCGAGAAAGCTTTTTGAAAAGCTTAAGGAATCTGGTGTTGTAACGACTATGGAGGAATGTATCCGTATCGTGAACACTTTCAGAATGGTGTATAATGGTGTTTCCAGTTTTTGGAATCAATGCGGATGGGCCATTGACCTCATGTATAACAAAGCTAGTGGAACATTCGGATACAGGGGTTGTCTCGAAGTTGACGAGGACAGGATCAAGTTGCCGTCAGGTCGATATCTGACATACAAGAACCTTCATATTGAAACCATAATTGATAATGACAGGGAAAAGAAAGTGTATAAATACACTGTTCCAAACACGAATATGGATGCCATTATCTATGGTTCCAAATTGTCCGAGAATATAAGCCAGGCAGTGGCAAATGACATCTGTGTTAATTCCGCTATCGGGATACAGAAAAAATATGGCTTCTATCCTGTTCTTCAGATACATGACTCACTGGCCTATCTGATACCAAATGACGAAAGATTGAATGAGTATAATGAGGGATTGCTTGATATTATGAGGCATCCTCCGAAATGGCTGAACCATATCCCCATCGATGCCGAATACGCGACAGGCGCATCTCTGGGGGAATTGAAATGAAGATCAGCAGGGAAGATTTGGACTTCAGGACATATAGGGATTTCAGGAAATTTTGTTCGAAAATTCTTAGGGCTTCTATTGATCCCACAAGGCACTTTAGTGATTTATTGTATCATGACTATGGCAGGCATCTGAAATTGAAATTTTATTTTCAAACCGCCGTGAGGGATCATATACGCCAGGAATTGTGTAGAGACAAGATATTATGCAATAACAGAATTCTTATTTATACCAAAATAATGATCCTTTCCAAGAAATCCAAACGAATAAGACGTTTTATAAACGTGTATGGTGGCAGTCCCAGTCAAGAATCTATATATGAGGCGTTGAAATTGAATGATTGTCTCACTGATGATCTGTCTATTTTCCTAAGTAGTATCATACATGCGGTGTTAGATAGATCATTGACAGAAGGTGGCTTCAGAAAATGGCTATTTCAATAAAATATAGAAAGTAGAATGTAATGAGAGATTCCTATTCGAGCATTTCATCATTCAATAAATGCCAGTATTCATACTATTCCCGTTATATAGCCAAGAAATGGCTTTTTTCCAAACCTACTGAGGCATTGATAAAGGGAACGGCGGTTCATAACAGGATAGAGACCCTCCTACATCCCTATCGGAAAGGTCATTTATCGGATTATACGGACGCAAGCAAAAAGCCTGTGACAATCGATGATCCTGTTATTGGAAAAACCGCGGAAAAATATATAAAAAAAATCGTCCCATTTCTAAAAGGTGCGGATGCCGTGTTGGTTGAGTTTCCATTGGGCATCAATAAAGATGGTGATCCTGTCGATTTCAAGGACCCATCTGCCTATCTGATAGGAATTGGTGATCTGTTCGTGGTGAAAGAGGGCCAATGTTTCTATTTTGACTGGAAGACAGGCAAGGGGAAATACCCGGATGATTATCAATTGGATATAATGTCGTATCTTTTCCTTAAATCAAGAGAGGCAAAGTTTTTCGGTGTAACCTCTGTCTCTTCCTCATTGGTTTATGTGGAAATGGATACGATTTATCCAACCACAGGATATCATGTTGTTGATAATGAGACAGTTCATGAGGTGGAAGAACGTATCCGAACCAATATAGAGGAAAAGGACGATCATGTTTCATCACATGTTTTTACACGTAGCAAGACGCCCTTATGTAATTATTGTGGCAGTTTGATATGCCCATTCTCAATCTCTTATGATCCATTGGAAAAAGCTGAACATGAATGATCTACAACAAAAATTAGAAGAAGCCGTGAAAGTTAATGACGACTATTTGAAAGTCATAACCATTCTATCGCTCACTTTGTTCACTTTGGCTAAAAGCCTTAAAGTGGCATCAACCCAAATGACTACGGAATTGAACCTTAATAGCCTAAATTTTATAAATAATCATTGCATTTCGTCAGTAAATACGATATTAAAGGTAATGGAGAACTACAAACTTCAACCAGATATGTTGCCAAAAGAGCTATATGATAAGTTGAGGGCCAGTTTTCCCGATTATAAGAATAAAACCAATGGTGAGATATTGGAAGATTTGCAATCTGCCAATATTCCAAAGATTTAATGGATTATATTTGAGAAATGATTAGGTTAAAAGGGACGAATAGAATATTGGCCAATCCTTTGGGGATTGAGGGTTTACAGGTTCATAGCAATGAAAATGGTGTAGTCGATTTTTCTATGAAGCAGACGGCCGCCAATATTCATTTGGCCAATGATTACGGAATTGATTGTCCCTCTCTCATGCCAGATAAATATGATTTTTTCAGACTAGCCAGAAAATTCAACCTTATTCCATACCCAGACCAAATCAAGGGAGCTATTTCTCTTACCAAGTTCAGAAGAGGCGGTTTATTCACTGAAATGTCTGGTGGAAAAACCCTTACTACTTTAATGGCCCTTGATTACCAATTACAGATAGGAACCTATAAAAAGGTTTTGATAATCTGTCCTTCAGCGAATATCAATGATCCATGGAAAGCCCATCTTACAACCTATTATCCTCATCTATATTTCAGAGTTCTTGCCAACAAGACAAGAACGAAGCGTGAGAAGATACTGGAAGACATTGATCCGATTACGCTGGTTAATATCGAGGTAGTGAAAAACGATGTTGATATATTATCCGAATGTGGTTTTGACCTTATTATTATTGATGAGTTCTCATGGCTGAAAAATACCACTTCCTTACGTTATAAGGCTGTCAAAAAACTTTTGACCCCATCGACCCATTTATGGCCATTAACCGCGTCGCCTGTTTCCAATTCGCCGATTGATGCCTATGCACTTATAACATTGATGGGGAATGTTGATATGTTTGGCAGGCATGTCCCTTATATGGACCCAGACGTCTATAATGAGGGAAAGCCTTTCATGAATAAATCATACTGGACTGATCTCACCACTGTCCGTATCCCCATAAGAAACTATAGTGGTAAGGGACCTAGATTTATATTGAAACCAAAAAAAGAGGCAAAGGAAATCACCAGTATATATCTACATCCATTCTATTATGGAAAAGTTGACAGGGAAAAAGAGAAAAGAAAAACATTGACATTACATAATCCCTTGAGACTGAAACCGACTGCCCAGCAGCTTTTACTTATGGAACAGATCAAGAACAATAGTATCAATGAATATGATGGTCTTGATATAATGACCAAAGCTCGCGTGACGATGCAAAAAATATCCCAGGTTGCCTCTGGTATATTGATAGGCCAGCAGCAGACAGATGATTATGATCCTGATCTTGGTTTTAAGCTTGAATATAATTATACGTCTTTTCCCACTCCAGCCAAGACTGGCAAGATGCTTGAGATTATAAAAAACAGTCCTTCCAAAGTTATTGTTCTGAGTTCTTTCATTGGTGTGGTCGAAAATATAAAACAGGAACTTATCAGAAACAATATTGGCTGTATAGCGTTACAGGAAGGAGGCCCAGCTCAATCAGATTTGAAAATAAACAAATTCAAGAAAGATAAATCGTTAAAGGTATTGGTTACAAATCCACGTCGTATAAGTCATGGGAAGAATATACAACAGGCCTCAACAATTATATGGTTTGATCCCCCAATGTATCCTGAGATTTTTGTGCAAGTGAACGGACGCATTGATAGACCTGGACAAGAACATGATATGAATATCTATGAATTGGCGGTATGTTCACAGGAAGTTTCTCAGTATAAATCTCTTCATAGCAAGAAAGAGTTTGATAATGCGCTCAAAGATATGTATCTATCATTTATAAAGGATTGATTTGAGGATAAAGCAATGGATATAGGAAATCTTAACAGTCGAATAGATGAATATTTGGAACTGGATAAGAAAGAAAAGATTCTGAATGATGCCTATGCCAAAGCCATTAATGTGATAAAACATAAAAAAGCCCTATTATTGAATGATATTAATGGATCAATTGGTGACACATCTCTTGAAATGAAATTTGACAAGGGTGTTTTGCGTAGGCAGCAGAAAACGAAATATAGTATTCATGATAGAGTTGATCTTCATAATACTATCATTAAGCAGCCCGATTTGCTATCATTATTCAAGGCAGAAGTCGTATCCACGAAGGTTGAGGATTTACTGCCCGATTTTAAAGACAATGACACTGGCACAATCAAATACGGGCTATGCAAAAACGTATTCATGACCACCACTATTAAAGAAAAGAGATAAGAAATGGCTTTTAATGTAGAAGCATATATGAACAAAGCGTTGGAAACCACTGAAAACAACATCCATGTTGTCCAAAAACTTGAGCGTTTTATGCCAATAAAAGACAGTTTGTATATTGGCCGATTTATTTCCTATATTAGTGAGGGTATTCATAAAAACGAAAAGTTCAATAGTGAAAGTGATACCATACGTCTTGAGTTCGAAATATATTCTGTGGATGAAGATGAAAACAAGAATATTATATCAAGTGACGGGAAATATCCTGTTGTCAGTAGGTTTGTAAGCAATAGCTATAGTGAAAAATCAGCATTGATTGCTCTTGGAAAATCTATGGACCCAGCATCCGAGTTCAAGCAGTTATACCAAATGCTGGGAAAAGTGTTCAGAATTGATTTTCTTATCACAGAAAACAAGGAAGAGCCAAGCAAATCAACCTACAGGATTCAAAATGTGAAATATCCTGTTGAAAAAGTTCTTAATCCGACTGGCAAAGGTTTACAGACTGTAAACTATGAAGACTTTGCCCCAGAAACAACGCGGCAATTGCAATTGTTTCTTTGGAACCATCCTGATATAGGTGCTTGGGATGCTTTGTTCAGGGAAGGTTTTTTTGACAATAAATCCAAAAACTATGTTCAGAACAGAATTAGGGAGGCGGTTAATTTTGTAGACTCCCCTATCTATAAAGTATTGGAAAAAGCGGGACGTGACCCTTTTACTGACTATGACGAAAACGGAAACATTATATATAAACATGCGGTAAATAAATAATCTATAATCCCTTTAAAAAAAGTTTGTGTTATGCGGGAATTATTGAAAATATTGCCCGAGGAAGGTCATATTGCATTTTTCTTAGGTAATAATACTATAAAAAAAACTGTTTGGGCTACTATTGATAGCCCTTCTTTTCTTGATAAAATAGATGAAACAATTGCATATTCTATTCAAAACAAATGTAATTGTTATTTTACGCCAGCTACGTTTAAGCCAGACTCAAATAACGAATATAAAAAAAACAACAAGTCTGCCGAATATATTAAATGTGTTTTCCTTGATATAGATTGTCACGGTTCAAATGAGGAGGAGTTTTATAACACACTCGAAGATGCAGTAAACGCTTTTGATGAAGTATGCAAGAAGACTGATTTATACCCAAATTATCTTATTTATAGTGGCAACGGCATCCAGCCTGTCTGGGTCTTGTCAGGAAAGATAGACATATCCCAATGGAAAGAGCTTAACGCACTTCTTTTTGATGTATTCAAGGGTTTTGGCCTTTTACTAGACAAGAATGTTCGTTCTGATCCAAGTAAAATGTTACGAGTTCCGTCGTCTGTCAATATAAGATGGAAAATGAAGGTCGGTATAGAGAAAACCGACGAGGACGACTACAATGCCATAACATTGTTTAACAGATTGAATAGGATCATTTCTGAAAATAAAATTATTGTTTCAAAAGATGATCCTGTTGAAAGAAAAAGTGAATTAAGCAGCCCTCCAGATTTTGCTGATATCAATTATAACCATAAACTTCTTGAATGGTTCTTGGAAACTATACCATCAGATTTTTCAGACAAGGATACTGTGGGCGGTGTATCGTCATACCAAATGTGGGTGAATACTATATGGGCGATAAAAAACACAGGCTTTGACAATGCCTGGGATGCCGCAGTGAATTGGGCTAAAAGAAGCGCCGACAAATACCCTGACTGGGAAGATGCCCTTCTTAAAGTTTGGAATACCGACGACAATAGTAAAGATACGAATAGCAAAATTTCCGCAAGAAGTCTAAAATACATTTTTATGTTCTATTTCCCCGATAAGACGGTTGGAAAACGATATAATTTTATTGCGATAGGGAAATCAGCAAAAGTGGGTAATACTATTTTAAATCCGGGATCACCTAAAGCGGAGTTGCCATACCCATTTACTCGAGTGGAAAACAGGAAAGGTGTTTATTATATTAAAGAGTCAGGAAGAGATGACCTTCCTTCTATAAATGTGCTTTTTGTTGATAGAGATATCGAATTATTGGGTATTGTGGCACCTTCCCCCAATACTGTCGATATACCCGTTTTTGAAATACGTTTGAGGATTCATCCATCTTTATATGGTGATACATCGTTTGATATAAAAATACCGTCTTCCTATCTTGAAGACGAAAAATTATTGGCCAAAACATTTTCAGGATGTTGTGTTGTTCCAAAAATAAATAAAAAATGGAGCATAATGAGTAGATATCTTAACAGTCTTATAGACGAACATAGAAATAGAAACAAACCCCAATATATTGTGGAACAGTCAGGATGGAACAAGGACAATTCGGCATTCAATCTTGGAAGCTATGCCATTCATCCAAATGAGATAACCAGACTGGAAATCCCACAACAGGTCAGTAGAGTTATAAAAGGTATTGGTGAAACGAATGGAAACCTTGTAACTTATCTGAAAATACTCAACACTTTTAACACTAACGACCATTTGATCCAGCAGGCCATTATGCTTTTCATGCTTGGCGCTCCTTTATGCAAGTTTTCCCCAGACAAGGCCGCTACTGTCTATACTTATGACAGACTTACAGGAACAGGAAAAACATTCGCCCATCGCATGGGTCTTTCTTTTTTTGGCAACCCGGAAGCCATGATGTTTGGCGGCAATAGCACCTTGAATGCCATAGACCAAGCCAGAATGCGATATTCCGACGTCCCTATATACATAGATGAGTTTCAGATTTCCCCAAATAAAAAACTCAATGGAAAAAGTCTGGTTGAATGCAAGGACTTTTTATTAAGGTCTTCAAGTGGTTTGGAAAAGGAACGTTCCTCAAGGGATGGTCAGACGTTTGTCGGAAAAGGTCTTACCTGGCATTCCCCTTTGTTTGTAAGCTGCAACATACCATTCTCCATTCTAATAGAGTCGGACTATACATCTCAGGCAGCCACTTATGCGCGTGTGTTGCTTATAGATTATAGTAACTATATGAAAAACAGTCCCCAAAGAGCATATATTGATGATGAGGATATTGGGCTTTTATTGAAAAAGAACTATGGCCATATTGGAAAACATTTTCTTGGGCATATTCTCAATAACAAATCATATTATATGGATAAGATATCCAAGAACTACAGACTTCTTGCCGATAAATCCAATCAGATAGGGAAAATGGATCAACATAGATTTCATAATACGACTATCGCTTGTGGCCTATCCGCATTGGAATATCTAAATGAGTTTAATATGATCCCTAACTGGGATGTTGGAATGTTGAAGGAGTTCATGCCCACATTGGCTTCCACAACCAATGATGATATAGACAATCTCATTGTAAATAACAGTGAATTACTATTCAACAGGTTCATTGCTGAGCAAACCCGTTATACGCTTGAAGCTGATCGCGTCAATGAAGCACCAAAAGATATTCTATTGCCAAACAACAAGTCCTATATTGATATATTCAATATTGTCATATTCAGAAAAGACAGGATTTGCTGGATAAAAATAACCGCTCTTAAAGCGTTCTGCAAAGAATATAATGCTGATTATAGAAGATTGATGAGTTATATGAAAACTGATCCAAAGGTAGGTATTATAACTAGGGAAAGAGTTGATTTTACCAAGTTTGCCAAAAACCTTAATAGCGATATAGCTGATGTTGTGGTGGTTCCTCTAAAAGCTGTAAGACCCTCTTTGCTCGCCAATGAATTTACCAGCAAAGAAAGAGGGTCTATAGCTTCTATCTAAAAATTACATTCCTGTGTAATCTTTGAAAGGGTCCCAAGATGTGGTATAGCCGAACTGACTTTTGGTTGTCGCGTCATACGCGGCTGTAGCCATAATATTTTGTGGTTTTAATTTTTCCAAAACATTTGTTCCATGACATATAATATCTGGGCGTTCCCCATTGGGGTCTTTGATTACATCTTCGTCTTTTCCGTAATTCTGATAGAAAAGGATAGGATTATTATCAGAAATAAATAGTTTTTTATCAGGAACAGTGTCCAGTCCATTTATTTCTATAAGGACTTGGCGAAATAGTATTTGGGTGGATGAACCATATCCTAATGTATTACTGTTCATGGTGATTTTACCACCTCTAAAATCTGAACGGTAATTGTATATAAACCAAGCGCCGCTTGATGTTCCTTTACCCAAACTGTCATTTATGACAATATCTATACCTTCATAATTGATAGCACTCTGAGATACGCCAACAAAAGAGGCACCTTCTATTATTTTGGTTACTGGATTATAGAAAGTATCAAAAACAATTGTGGGTCGGTTCAAGCGTTTATCAAGCCACGGTCTATATACACCTAATGAATAAGCGTCCCCAAAAATAGGATCATCATAATAATAGAAGTTAAGTGTAAGGGTTCCGTTACCCATATACAAAACTTTTGTTCCCTGAAATGTCTCACCCGCTCTTAACCAGACATTGATATTCCCGGAAGGGTTCCTGCTTGACAGAATGTCGCTCAATCTATCAAAAGTTTTTAGAGGTGCATCTCTCGTTCCCGCGTTATTGTCATTGCCTAAACTGGTGCTTATGTATAGATTGGCGATATCTGGGGGTGCTTGCATACCATAGAATAGACCGTTCCCGCGCATTTCCAATAAGTTCCCTCCATCAGGGCTTATTGGTATAGATGATGGAATCAATGTTTCCCCGGTATTCAAAGGATGCTGGTCTTTTTCATTGACGCCCAAGATAATAGGTATATTGCTCATTGTATTGTTTCCTTATCGTATTAAATAAGCCAGTAATATCAACATATCAACTGATATCATTGATATTACCCCAAATAAAAACATTCGGATAGCCGTGCAACATGGGCATTCTATCGCTTTTCCTATCATCCAAAACAATATTCTATTTTGAATGGAGTCTTTGTCTTCGCAAAAAAACTTTTTTACTGTCTCGTATATATTCATTTTTGGATACTCTGTAATCTGTTTAACCCATCTGAGTATATTTCATCTGCCTGATTTTGGATATTAAATAACATCCTTCTATATTTATTGGCTGTCTCGTTGTCTCCCTTACCAGAAGCCATTGTTATTTGATGAACCAGATCACTTCTTTTATATGATTGTCCATTTTCATCAGTAACATACAAGGCTCTCTCTTTTCGTTTTATTTCCGCCTCGAGTTCCAATACTTCCCTTATTTTCGGGTTGTTGTTTGTGAGAAGCGATTTAGTGGTAATCGCGGATCCGCCGCCTTCCCTATCAAGAATCTGTTTCATTTGTGACTCGAATTTCTGTATAGGGGCAAACATATTAGGGTCAGCTTCAGTAGAAGGCGCGAATATACTTCTCAAGATAGTTTCTGTAGATTGCTCTTTACCATGTAATGCCGCCCCGCTTCCTGAAAAGGCGTCATACAAGTTTGGTCCAGGTGAAAACAAGTCTCTGGCCAATTCAGCAATTCTTCCGGGAAACATTGCCTGACCTATCACAGGAACATTTTCCATAGCTTGCGAAACCTGAACTGCCCATGATGGAGTTGATGGTTTGGCATAATCACTTGGGTGCGGATTGAGTATCTTGCTTCCAGTCGCGGGATCGATTGGATTGTCCGCGTCTACACTTTGTCCGAAATTGTTTATTCCAAATCCTACTGCCACAAAAGGTTTTATGGCTGATGGCGTCAACGCCATTACCCAAGAGGGGCCATTGGACGCACCTGATGGCGGTAACATGGGTGTAAGCAAATCCATAGTTGGCCGAACAAGACTCATTGATGCCTCAAGAGGTTCCTCGTTCTTTTCCATGACACGATATAGAGCGGCGCCTATTTCTATTGGTAATCTATAGGCATAGTCTGCTGGAATAACATTTCCGTTACCTATGTAGAAACCTTTATGAGCCTTATCCACATCATTGGCTTTTTCTCCATAATCTCCGAATAGAGTTTTTTCCCCAAAATATCCCGCAACAAGCGCCATACTCAAAGATGCTGCACCCCATGGTGTTTTCGCTATATTCCATACAAACGGTAATGTCTGAACGGCGGCGTTGAAGAATGGATAGAACGAAGTGAACATTGTCTGGGAGCCTACTTGCGCAAAGTTCGGCAACATTCTTCTTGATCCATCAAGTGCTTGGTTGATAACTTCCCTGTTGTTTATCGCATAGTTATATAAATCATTATATGAAGCTGGATCAGACCAGCTTCTGCCAGAAACATGCTCAAGATATGTCTTGAATGCTGCGGCCTGCAACGCTACATCTGGTGTATGGGAGAAATGTGTTATTGCTTTGGATGTTCTTCTTAATCCATATTTGGCAGTTTCAAAAGGTTGTTCCCTTAAATTGGTGGAAACAGGTTTTAATGACAGTTCCAAATCCTTGCTGCTGTTTGCTATATCCCATACATTATAACGAGAAGTTCCTCCCCCAATATTTTCAAACAGTTTAAAAGCCGCGTTTCTATTTTGGGAGTCCTTGAAATAATCAATAACCGTTTTTCCAATATTAG
>JAAOBB010000104.1_pt1 | contig 64113 bp, 77 predicted proteins | sample 7267541 | NCBI WGS metagenome assembly JAAOBB01 (sample SAMN14345205, study PRJNA599270) | viral metagenome | isolation source: viral-like particles (VLPs) isolated from bee gut | host: Apis mellifera | place: Switzerland:Lausanne | collected 2017-01/2018-02 | reverse complement strand
TTAATCCTGTTCCGCAACCGCAACCAGTTTATGCGCAGGCTGGTCAGCAACAGCAACAGCAACAGCAACAGCAACAGCAACAGCAACAGCAACAGCAACCAGTGCCACAGTTTACGCCGCAGATGGGGCAAACACAGGGGGTACAGCAGCATCCACAATTTACCCCTCAAGCTGGTCAGCAACAGTTTAACCCGCAATTCCAGCAGCCGGTTCAGCAGCCGGTTGAGCATCAGTACACACCTCAAACAGGTCAGCAACCTAATGTAGGTCAGCAACCTAATTTTGTTCCCCAACCACCGTCTCCTACGACGGTGACAGCAGCCCCTGCATCGGCGTCTCCAAGTCCGGCGCAAAGTGCAATGAATGCAGGGGCTGCGCCTTCTAATGTGATTAATCAAGGGCAGACAGACGCCGCATATGACAAGATGTTTGCCAATACAGATTTTTCACAACTACAAAATTTTGATAAATAAAATTTAAAACAGTGCGGTGTATAGTGCTATAGTCCACCGCACTGGTCTTTTATCTGGGGCGATTAAAGTGGACTTATTAAATTTTTATAAACGAGTGTTGCCGTCACAAGGGGTATACGGCTCTTCGGAAATTTTTTATTCAGATAGAGTTGGTAAAAAAATATGTGTAAACAAAGGCTTTTACACTCTTGATGAACTTGTTAATAAGACTATCTGGCTTGAGAATAATCATGCAGGAAGTGATGTTTATTTTGCTTTAGCTGCGTTCAACGAGATAGCAACATTCTCCGACGCATATCAGAAAACCGTTTTTCGCAGAACAAATAAAAATGTTCGTGCTATCCGTAGTTTATACCTTGACCTTGATGTTAAAGATGGTTCGTTTGAAAGCCAGCAGGTAGCAGAGAAATCAATCCTTGATGTGTGTGTTGCAAATGGATGGCCGCTTCCATTGATGGTAAGTTCTGGAGCTGGCATTCATAGTTACTGGCCGCTTGACAGAGAGATTGATGCTGCCACATTTCAAGTGGTGCAGCGGGCGATGCTGTCAAAAGTAACCCATATTTTTAAAGATATAAATATTGACGGCCTTGTTGACCCCGCGCGTATACTTCGGCCAATCGGTACAACAAATAAAAAGTATTCGCCTCCAAAACCTGTCTATCTTATGCGCGATTGTGAATATATAAATGCAGATGCGTTCATTAAGTCTTTTGGTGACCTATCAACGATCGAGGCACCAAAGGAAGATGGTGAAGAGATTATAGCGGGTGAGCCGGATGGGCATTTATCATCTTATCAAATTGTAACAGAGTGCCAACAGGTGCGCGAGTGTGGTCTTCAAACAGAACCGGTATGGCGCGCTGGTTTGTCTGTAGCACGATTGTGTAAAAATGGGCGTAAAGTTGCTCATTTCCTTTCTGCAATGGATAAGAAGCGTTATACGCCGGAAGAAACTGATCGTAAGCTTGACCAATTAAATCATCAACAAGGTGTTAAAGGTATGCCGACGACGTGCAGAACCTTTAATATGATGCGCCCGAATATCTGCACTATGTGTAAGCATTGGCCGGAAGTAATGCGGGCTGAATTAAAGTCCCCGGTCACGCTTGGAATTAAACCGAAACAAGACATACCGGATTTATCAACATTACCAGTTTATAATTTAGCCAGCAGGAATAGCACTCCTTTGGCTTCTACCGCAACAGCCGGTGCTGTTGTGAGCGCGCCACCTCCCGTTGTAACTACGACCCCCCCAGAGCCGCAGTTCGGTGGGGGGTGGTGCATCCCTTCTATCCACCAAATCGCTGATAATATAATTGTAGAAAAGTCGCCGACATTAAAATACCAGTGTCGTACACCCAACAACACAACAGAGCCAGCCTTAATCGGCACTGTAAGAATAACATATAAAGAGGGCGAAGACGAAGGCACGCCTGTTTATATGTCACGTGATGTAATGGTTCCAATAGCCTGCTATGAAGCAAAAGATGATAAAGGTAATTGGGAGCAATCGACGGTTTGGCGTATCTATTCGCGTGGCAAGGAAGGATTCAGAGATGTTAAAATTGCTAATTCCGATCTTCACGGCAATGATGCGATTAAGCGAATAGCAAACTTTGGTGTAACTGTTGAAAACGCTAAACACTTTGGCCCGTTTGCAGAATGTCTTCGAGGTCTTTTAACGAATGCGAGGTCTGTTTTGCCCATATATAAAGAATATGACCACCTAGGTTGGATTGATAATGAAACGTTTTCCCTTGGTACCACTGCATATAAACGACTGCCAGATAATACAATATTAAAAATTGACTTGTCAAAGAATGATGATACCGCTGTTGTTACCGAATACATTCGCAAAGACGGTACCTTAGAAGACTGGAAGAACGCGTTCAATGTATTTGGCAAAGCTGGCAATGAGTATATGGCATTCGCAGCTTTAGCAACATTCGGTTCTCCTCTGATGCGGTTTACAAATCAGGGTGGTTTGACAATTTCAGTTGTGAGTTCGGAGAGTGGTACCGGTAAGTCAACCATGCAGCGTGTTTCAATGGCGGCGTGGGGAGACCCGCGTGGCTTGGTGAAGCATCAACTTGGCCCGTCGTCTGGTATTACGCTACATGCTTTCACGTCATTCCTCGGTATAATGCATTCACTACCAGCAGAGATTGACGAACTATCGAAGATGCCTGACGAACAGGTAGGCGGGTTACTTTATCTCATATCATCTGGTGAGGAACGCCAGCGTGCTAATTCATCTGGTAAAATCAGGATGACCAATGGTAAGTGGGGGAACCTTACAGTTGTCTCTTCAAATAAATCATTACGCGATCAGATTGCTTCATCAGAGATGAGAGAATCAGACGCTATGATAAAACGCCTTATTGAACTTACACCGCCTGCTACGCAGCGAAGCGGGCAAGACTGGTTAGAAGCCTCCCGTGTTCTCGATAAGGTTGGAAGATTTAATTATGGTATCGCTGGTGAGATTTACGCGCAATACCTTGTCGCGAACTCTGCTATTCTTGAAGACCGAGTGCAAAAGAAAATAAGTGACATGGTCATACGTGCGAACGGAGACCAATCAGAGAGGTTCTGGTTTGCAGGGGCTGCTTGTATCTTTGTCGGTGCAGAGCTTGCCAAGATGGCAGGATTGCATGACTATGACCTATCTCATCTTGAGGAATGGTTCTTTACTGTTTTGTTACCAGAGATGAGAGCAGGTTCTGAATCCAATAGCATTGATGATAACAATATTCTTGGTGACCTTCTAACAGATTTGTTAAGGGAAACATTGATTGTTCGTTCAGCGGAAATCCCTGCTTCGGATTCAGCGGCTGTTGGTTATGCTGTAAGAACGCCAAACTATTCAGCTATTTATGTTCGTGCAGAGGTGAAGGAAAAACGTGCATTTATATCTTCTGTCGCTATAAGGAAGTGGGCAGAGAAAAATAAAATGCAATATACATCCGTTATAAAAAGCTTGGAAAAAGCAGGCGTTATGATTAAACGTACAACGCGTATTAGTTTGGGTAAAGGTGTAAAAGGATTTGAAACAATTGGGGGTACGCGGCTTCGCTGTGTCGAGGTTTCGATTGACCCTGATCGTGTAATTGAAATGGCGAAGGAAAAGGATGTAATGGAAAATGGCACAACGACACCAGAACAAATACGCCCGTCATGAAAATGACTTTTATGAAACACCGGATTGGATTACAGAAGTTCTTATTCAGGAAATGGGATTTCATCCACCTGCATTTTTGACAATGTTGGATCCGTGTGCTGGCAATCATAAAATTGTTAATGTTTTTAAGAAGCACGGTGTCAACACCTGGACCAATGATATTGTTGAATATAAGCACCCGAACAACTGGAATGAAGATTTTCTTTCTCCAGAAAGTGACGAGACAGAATTGGGATGGTCTATTCAGGATATGGTAGTAATGAACCCGCCATATGGTCACGCGGGTAGGCTAGCGAGACAGTTTGTCGAGCAAGCACTTCGTTTGAATAGACACTGGGTTGCCGCATTGTTAACGGCCACATTCGATAGCGGCTCATCGAGGCGGCACCTATTCGCGGATAACCCGCGTTTCTCGCAGAAAATTGTTTTACTTGATCGGCCATCATGGTTGGATAACGGCACCGCTGGTTCAGTTGATTTCGCATGGTTCATATGGAGACCGGAGGTTGGCACCACAAATATGAACCCGATTATAACGTATCGGGAGAACCCGGAAAAACGTAGGATGCGGCTTATGAAGAAGTCACGCTAACGACACCATGCATCGCGAGATGCGTTGTTTACGCGAACTTGGTTCGCCGTCTCGCGGGTATCAGCGGATGAGTATGTGATAGGCTTCCACACAGTGCAGACAGTTTTAATCCCGCTGGTATTTGTCTGGCAGGCTACGACAATCGGGGTCATTGTTACAAGCAATAGCATCGGCAGCAGCTTTTGCCGCAGCCGCCGCGCTGTCTGATAATTCGGATTGCTCTTTGACGATGTGTGCATTATAACCGCTCCTGTATATATACATGCCTACAAATATTAATGCCGCGATCATCACAGCAATTGAAATCAAACGTGCTGTTATTTTAGACATAGTACCCCCGTTAGTATCCTATTGCTATCCAATTTGCTGTCCAATTTTTCGCTTCAATTGGCCCAGCGGTACCATTTATCTGAAGACAGAAAAAACCTTGTTTAGCTAAGCTTACATCGTCTTTAGCAAGATATATAGTAGTAGTAAATGTATCATTATTCCATGCATCAATGACTGCTGGAATAACTATCTTAGTTTTAGTAAATGCCGTTGGAAATGTAATTTGCGCGTAACTACTCGTTGTGCTCGATACTATTCCCCATTGCAGAAGAAGGCCGTTTTGTAAACGGGTCCATCCCGATGTTAAGTTGCCAGTTGTGAGTGTGTCAATATATTCAGACAGCATATATTGATTTTCTTGGTTACCGTTATTTTTCCACCGGTCACCCCAAACGTCACCTGTCCCTTGAACACCCATCTTGGATACTTTATCGAATGAAAAAGATTTTGTTTCACAGTAAATAACATTTGGATTCATTGTGGCATTTCGTTCAATGAACAGGCCATGCTCACTACCAAATATATATCTCTGGTGGTTACCAGAAACTTGATCTCTCGGTTCTAAATAAACTTTACCTGAATTATTCGCCCAATAAAACCTGTAATCACTTGATAAATTTATAGTGCCAACGTCTAGTGTATGAACATTTATAGACCCATTAACAGTGATGTCACCTTTAATTGTGTCAGACGGAGTATGCGAGGCATCATTGCTTTCCGGATTATAGATAACAAGTTTATCAGCCATAACGTAGTTCCTTATTCGATTTTAGCAGCTTCAAGCCAAAGCTTGTTCAAGTCATCATCCGAGATATTTTTTTCTTTCGCAATTGTTTTTAGCAAGGGGAAATCACGGCTAAAGCTTGTAGCTTTTTTAATATCAATAAGTGTGCTTTCACGCTCCTTTTCATCTTTAATATAGTACGGGCTTGACGTATCAGACACCGCCGCGACTAAGCCATCCTCGGTAATCCCGATTGTTAAAGCCGTTTGCCAGAACTGACGAGCGGAGAGGTTAGGATAAACAACAGGCGGAGCAGGCGGCGCATAATCAACGATCTTACCATCTGCCCATTTCTTTCTTCCGGCGTTATCGAGGAACTCTTTCCACTGATCTTCTGTAATTTCGACCGTGTCTGCTGGAATAAACGAAGCATCAGCATACGCGCGTGTGTCGTAAAACGCTGTTGGGAATCCATCTTTATCAAACTTTGCTTTAATCATTTTTTAATATCCTATCGCAATCCATTTTACATACCAAGCAGGCGCATCAATAACTTGACCTGTTTGTATTTGAAAACATTTAATTTCTTGCTTAGTAAGTGAATTTGCGTCATCCGCCAAACAAGCTATTGTAACACCATTAGTACCGGAAATTCTCCCGTGTGCTTGAGCTGTGAATGAGTAGTTTACCGTGAAGGCCGTTGGAAATGTAATGACACCAGACGGACTACTATTTTGACTTGATATTGACCCCCATTGCAGTAGCGTACCACTTTGTAAACGTGCCCACCCTGGCCCGGTTATTACTGATTGCGCAACTGCGGTACCTATTCTATCGTTAATGTAGTCAAATAGTGACCCCCCTCCCCATCTGTCTCCTATTATATCACCATCTTCTTGGATGTAAGTTTTATAAATAGCTCCATTAATACTTCCTGTAGCTACAAGTAACGGACCGACAACATCTTTTTCAGATTTGTTTATATGAAGTCCATCAATTCCCAACCCCATAGATGGTAAATTCGAACTTATGTCTACAGGATATAGCGTTATACTCTTACTAGGTACGTCTTCTATAACATGGTAGACTTTCCCAATTTCTAATGGAGCATAAGCTTCGTCAGAGGGATAGTGACCCTTAGACTCATCATCCGTGTCAAAGATAACAGTTTTCTTGGTCATTGATTATTATCTCCGAATATATTCTCACTTACAAGCTTATCAATTTTCGCGAGGTCTTTCTTATGTGTAAGGTAAAGGAACACAAGGAACACGATTAAAATAATAACGGTAAGCACTGCAAAAACAATAGCGGTCCTGTAGTCTGCCATCGCGCTTGACGCGATATTCCCAACAGCAGTACCAGCACTACTAAGACCAGCTATTACTCCTGGATGCTTAATAAGCGGTTTGTCCGCATCTGATTTAGCTGTTGACGCATCAACAACAGGTGCAACCGACGTTACCGCAGGTTTGTCTTTTGGTGTAGTTAAGGCAAGCAGCGCAGCGTGCATCGCGGCACGAGTGCGCGGACCGGAGATGCCATCAACAACAATCCCTGCTTTCGCTTGAAGACCTTTAATATCGTCCGGCTTGTATCCAAGCAAGACAAGAGCCGCACGATCGTATAGTCGCAGCCGATCACCATATCCATTAAGCCCACCATTCACAGCACGGCTTACCATCTCCATGTCACCACGGTCAGCGTAGCTATTGATATGCTGATTGTGCAGCGTAGTAGTGCCCCAGTAATAAAGAGCCGACACCATATCCCACGGGGGAGTTCCAATCTGTGATGGGTCATTCATAAAATTAGGATGAGTAATACCTGCTTTTGTGCACCAATTGTTGAAATTCGTTACATTCTTTTTACCAGTTAACTGAATGTAACCATAGCCACGGTACTTCCTGCCGTCGCCAACAATTGTATTCCCTAACTCTTTAGATAGCTTTGAACCGGAAGAGGGGTCATACTTCTTTTGCTGGTCTGTGGGTCCCCACAATTCACGTGCGACAGAGAACTCAAGAGACTCATGCCCAGTTTGTGCAAGAAACATAGCCAATCTATGCGGCAAATCAATGCCAACATAAGACCCATATTTATTAATTGAATCTGCAACAACATTTCCCTTCGACGCAATTAACTGCGGAAAGATTTGAGTCAGCATATCAGTTGTAATTTTCATTTTTGTTCAACCTTTCCGCAATTATATTTTTTACAAAGTTCACGTTCTTCCTCGGTTTCAAGTTTGTCACATTCCTCGCATGGAATGTCACCAAGATATTTACTGTCATCAGGAAGCCCACGTGACTCCATGCAGGGTTTATGAAGTCCTTGCTCAAAACAGCTTCGGCAGCTCCCTGCAAACCTGGGGTCACTCGACCGGAAGTCACTTGGCTCATACTTCGGTGTAAGTCGTTCTTCTAAAGGAACAACGCTGTTTTTGTCATATGTAATTTTGCCCATATCCATCACCACGTTATTAAACAGTATCCATCTCCACCTCTGTTACGAGGTTGACCAGCTCCTAAAGCTTCGGCTCCTGCTCCAATGAACACTTCCAACTTGTTAATGCGTTGACCATTCTTTCCAGTTAACTGTAGAATGACTTCCAAGTATCCACCTGCTCCACCACCGGAACCCCATTGACATCCAGTAACGTTACCACCGCCAGCACCGCCACCCATATAGCCACAAAGGGTATACCAATTCCGTTGGATTTGTTCTTGCGATAAATTGCAAACCTGTATTTCGCCTTTATCGTCTTTTGTGAAGCAGCCCGTCTGGTTTCCTCTTCGACCATAAGGACCAATCGGGTCACCACCATCACCAAGGCCACCTGCCTTTTTCCAAGTGCTTTCTAACCAATCACGTTTGCCGGAACCAGCAGGGATATTCCATACATACTTATCGTAAATAAAATTCTCATCGAGGACTTTCCCCATGCCACCACTTGCAGTTATCGGGAAGTTATCATCTGTTCCACCCATGCCGGATTCACCACCTTCTGCAAGGAGGATTTTCTGACCATTGGCAAGGATATAACTATCGCCTCCTGGAGCAGCACGCGAGGCCACGTCGTATGTTCCGCCCGCGCCGCCTGCTGCCTGTAACTGAACACATACCATTGACACGTCATTTGGGATATGAAGCTCTAGTGGCTGCGGTGTAGGCGAGGTGATGAAGACACGGTTCGCGACAGTTTGCGGAAATGTGATGCGTTTCATCTGGTAACAGTTGTCACCGTTCTTAACTACACCAATTGGTGTAACACTTTCGGTAGGAGACGCCTCTTCAAGATGAACACATTTAAGTGCGTTGCTAATATCAATATCGCCATTCTCAATGGCATTAATGATATTTTGAACAAGCTGATTAATATCTTGCCACATCTTTTTAATGTATTCAGCGAAGCTAACTCCAATATTATCGAGCCGCGAACAATCGTAAACTCCGCCTAAACTTTTAATGAAGTTTAATAACTCCGAGACGATAGCATTGATATGAACAGCTTTAACAGGAAACCCGCATTTATTAGGGTAATAACCAAGAATGCATCCGTCTTTCATAGGGATGTCGCAGGCCGAGTTCATTGCCTCGCCGCATGGAACAAGACTAGACCCAATGTTTGGAATAAGACCGGTTATCTTGTTTATATTACACGGGTCTTCATCAGCGCACTTACCAGCACAACAATCGTACTCACATATAGCCGCAAGGATTGAAGACCATGTGGGCTGTGAATCAACGCACGAACCCTTTGGGAAGCTAAAGCGTAGACCAGCGTTTGTATTTCGCTGGTACGCGATCTTCCCCTTCATGTTCATGACCATGACGCCCTCGATATTTACACTCGATTTAATGCGAATATAAGCGTAGTCGTCATCATCTGGCAGAGCATTTAAAAGAGCTAACTCTGCGCTTGCGGGGATAGGGATAACAGTATCATCAGGCGTGATAGCCGCAGTTAAAGTTGTGCTAAATTTATCCGGTAAAAGTTTAAGCATCACATGCCCCGATTTCTTCTGTCTCTGTAACATCCCCGATTTCTATAGGGTCACAAATTAACTCAATATCAAAATGCGATATGCAGGTTCCATTGCAGTAAACTATAGCAATGTAACGACGATTTGGCAAAGTAAATATTGCATTGTCCCAATCAACGCAAACTTTCCCGTCATCAGTAATACTGGTTACGTAGCGAAGCAGCGGAATAACTGGGCCAATATCCTCACACCCGCAGGGTTCATAAGGGATAACTGGTTCACAGTCATTGCATTTATGACACGGTTCGCAACAGTCATGGTATATCGCGTCAAACTGTGTGTTACACCCGCAATTATCATGTGGCCGTTGCCTTTCTTGGCAACGCTGTGCGTGACTTGGTGACACACGCTGCGCGATTTCGACAGTGACTTTATCACAGTTAAATGCTTTACCGCTCTTTCGTTGCAGCGTAAAACAAGTACGTGCAATATCGTTTGTTAATTTTACAATCATATCGCGTTGCCCACCTGTCGTAAGAAGATACGCTTAATATCGTCATCATCCATTTTATATTGACCAGACTTCGCCCGCATCGTTTCATTATCGAAAAGCGCGCGAATAATATTTTCATCATGCGCCGACATTGGTATTTGTTGAAGCCACATTTCATGCCTGTCTTGTGCGCTTCTGATGCCGGACTCTTCCGCTGTAGGAATTTTACCATACTTCGCAACATACGATTGCTGGAGCTGCTGTGCGCGAGCAAGAGCAGGGAAGTAGACATTGTTAAGCGCGTTCTTCTGTTGCGTATAGAGACGAGGAATACCAAGTACCTGCGCAGCACCGGCCACCATCGGTGTGCCTTCATCATTGAAGCCTTCCTCCATATCACGAACAATCGAGGAGATTGGCGGAATAATGAAACGAGCAAGTTCACGAACTTCTTCCGGAGTCATATCTTTGATTGGACCGACGTAAGTCGCAGCAGTCTTCCAGAAGTCTTCCGTCGACGTCTTTCCTTGCATGTAACGTGGTACAGTGGCATCCATGTATGGTTTGTTCAATGTTTGGCCGAAGTCATTCTTTCCGGCAGCAATGTTCATAAAATTCCGCAGGAACTGCGGCGTCATTGTTGTGACAGCGTAGAAGAATGGGTCTTGAGAAATAGAAACCGGCGGCGGTGAACCAGCAGGTACCGTTTCGTCAATAACTGATTGCAAAACCTGCTCCGCTGATTCGCGGCCATTCTGTCGGCCATTTTTATATCTAACAATCGCAGTACCTAGGTTCCATGCAATGTAAGGTAAACCATAAGGAACAGGAATACGTAGAATACCGGAACCGGTAAACAAGGGAATGGATCTAGCAATTTGTGTGTCCGTTAATTGATCTATTGCATTATTGCCTGCTTCATCTTTTTCGTCACCCGCAAGGGCTTCGGCCAAACTATAAAGCGCAATCGCTCCTGCAACCTGCGTAGCAAATAACGCCTTGCCACGCAAGGTAGACAAACTACGCGCGATGTTCGCGGCACCAGCCATACGGGTTGAAAAGAACGGATATAGAACATTCAAGAATGGTGCAGCTGTACCACGCTGGTTCAAGTCCATTGCTTGAAGCGTAGTTGCAGCGGCGTTCGCTTCATCAACTCCTTGCTTTCTCAAAGCCCTATAAATTGAATATGAAGCAGCAGTCTCAAATGTTTCATTCCATAAGTTCAGCATATCATATGTTTTATGAACCCCGCCAAGAAATCTGTTGAGCGGCCGCATCTGGCTAATATGACCTTCCAACGAGTTGCGCAACGCCGTATTGCGGGTCATAACTCCGCCCTCTTGGAAAAGCCTATGAAGGTTCGCTATATCGCCAGTTGCAGGTATCTCTTCACCACGCCCACGCATCTGCAAATATTTAAAAGCAGTTTTAATTGACGGCGCATAATATTTATATGCGTCAACAGTTAACATACCAGGCTTCACATTTACGTGATTAATATTTTGCGCGTAAATATTTGTTGCACGTTCTCCAATGTCGCGGAACCCATTAGGAAATGCGAATGCTAAAACAGCGCGGGTAACAAGATATGAAAATCCAAATGTCCATTGCGCGGCACGCCGTAAAACAGCATTTGTCTGATATCGAATATTTCTCCCTGTCAATGCTGACATAGCTTCTGGATTGTCATCATTACCAATAATATATCGTTGCGTAACTCCGGTGCCATCTTTCCTTTGCTCCGCGCGGGTAACCATAACCATACCTTCGGGAGGAGTTTCAGCACTTGACCGACGAACAGTGAAACCCCAATCTTTACCATGCTGCAATAGGTTATTATAAAAATTAGCCATATCCGCACGGTAATGAATGTTCGCAGCTTTCGCTACAATTGTCATCACCGGATTATCGGCAAGGGAAATTCGACCGTCACGTGTGCGATCGGTTCTACCCATCCACGAGATAGCATTAGGAATACTGGTATCCGCATCCATATGACCAGTTGTCGGAACATACTTACCATTGGCAATATATTCTCTAGCTTCTTCCTCTGACATAACACCTGCTTTTACAGCGGCGTCAACTGCCTCTCGAATGAAGCCTAACATTTCATCCACAATTGGCTTGAACTCTGGAGCTAATGCAGCAATCTCTTTACCATTCAAAATTGCACGAGCTTCGGCACTGGTAATACCACCGGCAAAACGCGCTTTCCGTGCATCGGCTTCGGCGTCAAGTGGCAATTCTTTCCGAACGACATTGTTATATTTCCGGTAATCTTGTGTCCAGAGCTTAGCTTCCTCTAATTCCTTCAACGCACGGTCAAGTCTTCCGATTGCACCTTCTTCATCATTCTGAATAGCTTTTTTAATTTCGGGGATTTCAGCAGTTATCCGTTTAATGGTACGTTGATAACGAGCATAAGTAGCTTTGTTCATATCATCTGCTACATAGCCGCGTGTATACGTATTTAGCATATCCCATGTTTTCCGTGGGGAATAGCCAAACTTTCTACCTATGACACTTGCTTGATTTAAAAGACGGCCAACTGATTCCTTTAACGCAGTATAGTGCGCGTTATATTTATTTCGGCCAACAGCAAAGTCACGTTGAACAGATTCCGAATGATGGGTAGCCGCAAACAATGGCTCCATGGCATCGTTCAATACCGTTTTAATTTTTGATATTGTTGTAAGCCCGCGTGATTGCGGCGTAGCTTTAGGAAGTTCACCAGTTTGTGCGAAGTCAATTAATTCATCTACAGATGCAGGTGACCTAAATTTCCGTGACTCGGTCTTATCGGTGTAATCAAGAACTTTCTTATAGAAGTTTTTTACCTGACGAACTGCTGTAGCAGCTCCTGGAATACCTTTGCCAAGTTCAGCAGTAACTTCTGCATCAGAAGGCGGTGTCATATCTGCCGCTGCTTTCTGACGTTTTGATAATGTTTTCCAGTTAGGAGAATTCTTTACCGCTTCTGCACGGGCAATATCTTCTGGAGCTATATTCGATGTAGCAGGAGATGTTGAAGAGGATGGCTTCGCCGAATCCGAGGAGTCAAAATTCGACGCTCCATCCTCTCCTTCCGGGAGGTTTCCTGTTTTTCTCTTGCGGCCAACAAGAAACCCGAACGGCAACGCGGCTGCCGCTAGTCCCCCGATTTGATTTGCAGTATTAGCATCGGCATCGGCGTTTGTCAATTGTGCCTGATCGCTTTGAGCATCCGCTATTTCAAAGACCCTACCATCAAAATTGTTACCTAAATCCCTGATAACGTCTTTCGGAAGGGATATAGCATCACCAACAAGCCCATGATTATCAACGGGAGCAACATTCTTTGCATCGACTTGAAGCTCTGTAACCCCAACTCTCCCGCTACCATCAGTTGCTTGAACAACATGCGGTTCTTTTGCAGGCGTTGAACCGTCAGCCATCATTGGTACCTTGCGCACAAGACTACCATCGGGGTTCATAACATAAAGGTCATGATTAATTGTATCGGCGAGAACATATTTCTCACCCTTATTGGCACCATTCTCTAATACCCATGAGTTCGCAGAATTAACAGATGGGTCAATAACGTCTTCAATTACATGTCGGCCAGCGTAAAAATCATTAGCATAAACATCAATAGGTTTCATATGATAGAAACTTACAGCGGCTAACGCAATTGCGAGACCCTTCATAATGTTATTGATGGCACGTTTAACTGTAGCAGTAAGGCTACTCCATAATGTTTTATCTTTTGTTAACTTACTGGCATAAGCCTGCTGAACAAATTCGGAAGTCGACTGTGCTTTGTTCTCTGTCGCGGCTTTATCTAACGCTTCTTTTTGCTTAGGAGGAAGTTTCCCAATACGACTATTCAACTCTTCCGTTGCACTTGAAGATTTTTTAGAACGCGTACTTTTACGCACAGTTGTCCGTGCAGCGGTAGCAGCGTTCTTCCGCTTTGTCGTTGCTACAGCTTTTTCAGGTGTAGCCCGCTTTACTACAGCGCGCGTGTTGCCAGCAGATTTCGATCGACCACTTGATCGCTGGCCTGTTGCCTGCGGATTTGCGTCGCTTCCTGCGCCCTGAACCGGCTCTGGTCTGACTGCGGCGGTGCTAGCGGACCCGTCTTGTTCAGCGGAGACTGGGCTAGTGACTGCACTGGTTGGCTCTCCGGTATCTGCCCCTGCATCAACTGTCGGCGCAACCTCTGCCCCACTGGTGTTTCTGGAACCTCGTCCTTTCCGTTGAACTGGCTTTGCCGCTGCAACTGACTGATTGCCATTTGGAGCTGCGTTATTTCCTTGGGTGACAACTGTTCCATCACTTGTTGTGGCACCTGTTGCTGCTGGAGGATTGCTACCACTATCGCCGCTAGATACAGTAGTCTCGCCTCCTGCTCCTGTGGCAGGATTGTTTCCGGTGTCAACTGGGGTAGCTGTATTTCGGACTGGTTCTGGAGGAGGGGTTGTAAGTCCTGTGGCTGCGCTTGTCCCTGCTGTTGTATCGGTTGTTGTGCCATCATTAAACGCCTTATTTGCTATCTCCAAAATTCTCTGCACGGAGCCAGTATCAGCAAACGCATCTGTCAATGAGCTTGCAATGTCTTTAACCGTTCCTGAACGCAAAAGAACATTCTTGCTTTGCTGCGATAACCCATCAAGTTTTGACGTGATGAAAGCCCCGACTTCATCAGGCGTCTTTGCACCGTTAGCTAAAGATTCCTGAATGTAATTACGGAACGTATTCGTCGCTGCATCAACTTCTTGATTGCTAATATTCTCAATAGTTCGACCTTTCGCATATTCAGTAAAGTCTCTATTTACTTTTCTCTGCTCCGTGTAATTACGAACTTTGTCGAGACCAGTTAAAATGCGATCGAGATATTGTTCATTTGTCTCTTTTGGTTTTCTAGCAATTGTTTGCGCCCATGTATCAAACGGGAAAGCCCCATCCACTGCTTGAAAATTCATCGCAATATACGAGGCGTAACTACGAGGCGTAGCGGCTTTCGGTTTTTTAGTCGCACCAGAACTTGGCGCCGCTGCTTCACCTGTAGCAGAAGTAGTAGGAGCCACCGACGTATCAGCGGTTGGTGCAGCTTGTGACGTAGAAGCAGCAGGAGTCGCCGACGTATCAGCAGTTGGTGTAGCTTCTGCCGCCGGAGGAACTGTTGAATTGGTAGTATCCGAACTTGACGGCGTATTGTCTGTTGCGTCATTTATATGTGACCGGCCACCAAATGCAGTACCTAAAATACCACCGCTAACTGCACCTAGCACAGCACCGGATGTTGCGTTCTTTTGCCATGAAGTTGCAGGATTATATTGCGCCTGAATGGTTCCACTTGCGCCGCCTTCAACACCACCACCAACTGCACCCAACGCAGCATTTTCAATTGCAGAACCAGTTCTCCCTGACAACGTTCTCCCAACAGGACCAGATAATACTTTACCCACAAGTGAACCAGTTGCTGGTCTAGCAGCTAAATGACCAATAGCACCGCCCGGAAGTGCGTTGGCAACAGCCGCTGCACCTTCCTGCCAACCTACTTCGTTAGCTAAATAATCACGTATTTGTTGTTCATTATAGCCTTTTCTTGCTAGGTCTTGAACTTCCGGTGATTGCATTAAAGTTTCAAAAGGAAGTGTTCGTGCTTGATCGGCGCGAAGACCACGAATATCACCAACGCCAGTTAATGCCCCAGCTCCTAAACCAGCAGCCGTACCCGCCGCTGCTGCACCAATCCCGACAACAGGGGCTGCCGCCGATGCAAGCGCGGAAGCCGCAACAATAGGAGCCGCACGCCCAGTCAATTCCGCAGCGTACGCAAGTGGAGCTTCTTTAATGTTTTGATATTCCGCACCTAATGTTCCGAGAACGCCATCTGCACGTTCACGCCGCTGTTGACGAGCAAGTGCTTCTTCCTGTGCTTGCTGACTTAAAAGGTTTTGCCGTGCCCAAGTTGTTGCATTATTAATACCGGCTGAAACTGAATTTTCAGGTGAAATCGCCCGAATACCTGATGCAAATGTATCACCAATAGCATTAGCAAAAGTAATTGCGTCATCACTCACTGTGCGGAGCATACCTGCTTTTTCAGGTTGGGCAACCATTTGCGCATAAAGTTGCCTTGCTTTAGCAATCTGTGCGGGCTTCTGGTTTTCAGGAACGTTGGCAATAATCTGCGGTAAATCGGTTTTTAACCAATCCTCAAACATCTGGTCTCGGATAGGAGACGCTGCGCTAACAAATGCCGGGTCTGATACCAGTGCATTTAGTCCACGTATACCTGTTCCGTTGGATGTTGACCCGACGGTAGGCATATTTGTCCTCTGGTAAACCTGATCGCTAGCAAGATAGGATTGATAATCATCATCCATAATTAAATGCCCAACATTTTCATTTGATTAACTACACTATTTAAAACGCTCTTCGGAATAGTTGGAGTTAGCCAACTATCACTATTACCAGTACTATTATTGTTCGCATTGTGCAAAATAGCAAGTGCATTTAATGTATGTTGACTGTCTGATTCTGGCATTTGGCTGATGTCATTTAACACATTAACATCTTGCTGATTAGACGGGTAGACATTGTAACTACCCGACGCATCGCTAAATCCATACCGGTTTGGCGCGTACCCAAACTGTGTACCACCATTTGTGAGAGAATCAAACTTCTGTGCATTAGAAAGCACAGCAGGAATATAGTTACGTGTTTCAGCCGGTATACTTCTCCTACCAGCAAGAACAGCATCCATCCCGCCCATGCCCATATTATATGAACCTACCGCATCAGACCAATTACCATATCGTTTATTGGCTTGGTTAAGATACATTGCCGCGCCATAGATACTTTGTACAGGGTCATATGGGTTAACACCATATTGCCTTGCGGTTGACGGGAGCATCTGTGTCATACCAATTGCGCCAGCGGGTGAAATAGCACGAGGATTAAAACCACTCTCCTGTTGTGTAAGGCCATAAAGCAACGACGGCGGAACATTGTATTGCTGCGCCGCTGCTCTAATTGTATCCAAATATGGGGTCGCCCTTGGATTAATCCCAGCCATTATTGACCTCCAAACAAACTTTGAGTTGCTTTATACCTTATTAAATCTGGCCTGTAACGGTCAACAGTTGGCGCCCCGTAGTAATTAATAATAGCATCAATAGCCGGTATATCTTGCGGAGTAAGTTCACCTCGCAAAACATTATTAAGTTGACCACGTGCAACTGTTAAATTTAAATTTGCAGCTAAATTAGACAACCATTGGTTAGCCTGTTGCTTTACTACATTTGGGTCTGGGTGGTATAGCCCAAATAAGTAGCCATTTTGAATCCGATCAGTCGCTAATCGTTTCATAGCATCCGCTGCCGTCTGATAAATTTCATCACGCAGTTGTTCGGAATACCCAGGAACATAGGGTACACTACGGAAAGTTTGCCAAACTCCATTCCCAGTTGGGTCGTGTCTTGCAATTCTCAATAAGTTTTGTCTATTTGCTTCCCAATCCCTAGCTTCATCAGATGTCATTTCTTGCCTATCTGGTGTAACCGAAGAACTATTTGCATTAGACGCAGGTTTTTCAGGCATCGGTTGTGAAATACCAGTTCCCGCGTAAGCTAACCCAGAATTGCTATTATTAGCATCTATACCTGATTGGTTAAATTCATTTAAATTATACGAATATTCAGGAGCATTATCAACAAAAGGTGTATAAACTTTCCGTACATCTGCTGCTGTTTGATAACTATGCGGAGCTGCATCACCACTCAATGCTGTATTATCAGGTACATATGAAAGTAGCTGCCCACTTGAATCAACAACTGACTTGGCAGGAACATAAGATGAATTACCATTAGCGCGGATAATTTCTACGTACCGAGGAACGTTAGTAGCAGCAGAAGAAGCAATAGGTGGTACCACAACGCCATTTGGTGTTGGATTTATGTTTTGTGAAAGAGGAGATACTACTTTACTTTTATCAACTTTATTAAGATCGGTTTGTGTCCAGTTTCCTCGGAAAACCGCATCGGGAGAAACTTTTTTACCGGTCTCATATCTCCATGGAAGAGTAGTGGCAAGTGCTGAATTATCTCCCGATTGAGATGTTGTAAAGTTTGGCGTAGGTGTCGTAGAACCCGTTGTCATCGTATCAACATTAGCAGGTGTGCCCGTGGATGAATTGGATGTAGTCGCACCCGATGCAGTAGTTCCAGATCCAGCAGCTCCAGATGTAGCTATTGGGAGTTGCGACACTGCACCATTCGAAGAACCTACAACAGTTCCATTCAAGATATTATTTGTCGCATCAAACCCTGCTTTAGCCTGATTACGAATTTCTTGAGACCGAACACTCGGCGGCGTAGCAGCAACAATACCAGCCTGACGACCTTCAACAATATGATCGACCGCAGCACGTTTCGATACAATTTCTCCATTGGCGTTAAACGTATAAATCACCGGTGTAAGTTCATTCTTTTGATTATGTTCATATCCTACGGACTCATTATAAGGATTGATAATCCCACGCTTCGCATACTCCGCCGTTGCCGATTGAGGATTAGCAGCAAACGTTTTCGGGTCAACAAGAGTAGCAATATCGCTATCAGTAAGCCCAGCCAATGCGGATGCTCTCGAAGAATTATATTCAGTTGCTCCCTTTGCCAAGTTTGCTCCTACTGACGAGACCGCAAGAGATTGCGGAACTCCGGCTTGCAAATTAGCCTGTGCCTGTGCCTGTTGTGCGAAACTGTTATAACTTTTTTCCGCCATTTCACCTGGAAATGAAGCCGCGCCTAACTGGTTTTCACGATTACTTTTATCCGCGCCAAGCCAATTTGTTGCATTTATATTTGCCAATCTACTATCAAATGTACCAGCGTTCATAGCATCATTACGACCGTATTCGTTCGTAAGGTAACTATTCTGCGCATTGATACGTGAGATATCGGAACCTAATGTTGCCTCATCTTTATTGGCAAGCGCATTCCTTATCCGGAGATTTTGCTCCTGCTGTGCGTCGTCCCAATTGTCTTCGCGTGCTTGCCGAAGACCGTCTACAAAGCCATTACCGATCGAGGGAATGATAAACATTGTTTCACCTATTTGTTACCGCCGCCACCATTACCTGCGGTATTACTTGCATTATTGATCGAAGCAAAATGTTCCCAATTGTTCCAATTCTTCTGCACTTCATTCAAGAACACATTATCGGATTGACCAATCACAGTTTGCGACGCAGTTCCGCTATATTCAGGGCGTGGCGTAGGGATAGGAATATGCCTTGTCTGTGCGGGTGGAAGCGGAGCAGGCGGATATTGATCGGCTGAATAACTATTTACCGAGGGTTGAATAGGACGTCTATTGCCCAAATAATTAACAGCTCTCCACGCAGCACTTGCTCCGTCGCCTGCCTGCTTTGACAAGTTACCAGCAATATCACTTGCTGCTGCACTTGCCGCGATAGCCGTTTTATTTAAGTCACGCCCCAACGCCAATGCCTCCAAACGACGTGACCAAAGAACAGCATCTTTAGCTTCCTTGCGGTCTTCTTCGACACGATAAGCGAAGTTGGTAGCATCTGAAATAGCAATGGCTTCGTGCACAGCAATATCTTTCGCCATAGCCGTTGTAAGCCCAGCACAATACCGACCAAGACACCGCAGCTTATCATTTGCATCAGCAAACGAAGACCGTACCGCAGCAACATATCGGCCAGCAGTTCGATCATACTGTAACTGATATGGTTCTTCCGCGCAGATATCCTGAACAGTCTTACGTTCACATGGAGCGAAAACAGTTTTCCAATACTCTCGAAGTTCACGACTTAAGTCCAAATATCCTTTTTGAATGGATATCTGTTTGTCGTTCATAGATTTCGCGGCAGTTGTCTGTTGAACGGCAACAGCAATCATTGCTGCTTGAGCAATCGTCGACGATTGGATCCATCCAATGTCCGTACGAGAATCACCACCTACAGAAGCACTTACACCCATTACCTGCTCCCATGCCGATTAAAAATAATTGTAGTCACACTTTTAAACGGTTTATTTGAAATTAACTTGTCCCAGAATACCACGTCTACATCAGTTTTATCAATCAAATATTTTCGCATCATTAGACCCATGCGTTCAGCGATATGTTGATTGCGATATGACGGTTCGAGATAAGCGGCAAGCGAGTGCGCTTCTAATTGCCCATTAAGCATTCCTTGTGTAACGGAAACTACGATAAACCCAATAGGCTTATTACGATCAAATACTGCATTTACATATAAGGACTTTTCAGTCCACATCTTACAAATCCAATCGAGATTTATACGAAGTTCCTTCTGCCCATCCCACTTTACTTCTTGCCAGTAACTGTCAATATGTTGCCCAATAACAAATAAAGCTTCCTGTAAGCTTTCCTTATTAGGACCTGACAATATCTTATATGTGATGTCACCCATTACCAATTGCCTCTTTAAGATCATTGACAGACGGAGCTATATAAACTCTTGTAATTTCATATATTCCAGAAATTTCAAGTGAGTGCGTGGAATGTCTACCATACATTGGAATACGAAAAATCGAATTTGGCTTAATCTTTTCTGAAAATACATCTCTCCCTGATGCATATATCGTAAAATCAACGGAACCAGTACCTTCCAGTTTACCGGCACTACCAGAAAAATATGTATTCGTTTCAATAAGCTTGCTACGCCATGTGTAAGGACGGAAGGACTTACCGGCATTCCACTGAAAAATCTCGTCCCCAATATGCATAAACAATTCACCCTGCCGGTTCGTAAACATTTCCTTTGGCCGGTCAGAAATTGTCGATAGTTTCAAAGTGTCCCACTTTGGATGCGTTGCATCATCCAATGTTAAGATAAATCCATAGTTATCTGAAACACAAAAAATAGAACCCGCATAATAGCCAAGTCGCATTGTCTCCGGTTTCATTTTCCGCCAGTCATCTGTGGCAAACCACGGCTGCGAGATTATAACCGGTGCAGCATTCCCAGATAGCAATACAAGCCCATAGGAAGACACATACACAGTTCCTACAGGAGTGCTAATAGAACCACGCCCAGAACAGCACACAACGCCCGGAAGCGCCTCCATATGGCGAATTACCTGTCGACAGTTCCGATCGTTACAATCCTCCGGAGAAACAATTGTATAAGGAGAACCATCTGTAATAACATGAAGCGCACCAGTTGGGTCTGATTCAAGCGAGATAATGTTATCATCTAAAGCCAGCATCGCCGCTTCCGGCCAATTCCAACTTTCACCATGACGTGAAAACCATAACTCGTTACCAGCGCGAAAACCAGCAAGCGTTGTCCCACCGTAAATAGCAGTTAACCCTTTCAAGTCTTCCGGTGGTGGCATAGTTTCATAAGTAGATAAAACTTGCCCAACATCTTTCGCCGCCACGGAATCCATAAAGGTTGTTGCACTTGTTTCAAGCTGCGCGATACGAAAGAAGTTTGTTTCATGTGTCTGCACTTTTTTGCTGGTACCAATGTCATAAGAACTTTCCGAACGATAAAGATTTATCTTGGATATACACCAACCTTCTGGCGGTGGTAAAATTCCCGTGATCGCTACTGACGTACCCTCATTAATTTGCACTGTATTTGAAACATACGATGGTGCGCTTTCTTCGCAAAAACAATTTTCGTAAGTATATACATAACTTACAACGCGAAGGTCTTGTTTCTTTTCATCATATATAGGCGATCGTGTTGCTGTGGCTGTAGGTGCATTCGACGGGGCTACCACACCCAATCGTGACCATCCTTGACAACAGGCGTTCCCAATAACACAATTCCCATTAGCATCCGTCGATACCGCTCCTACGACAGGATACGGTGCCCAACCAGTTACCATAATTCGTGGGCACTTAGGTTTCCATATAGCTACATCCGCACAGCTATCGAATGTAAACCAGCAACAACCATATTGGTAAATAGTCTTCGTACCGGAAGCTACTGTAGCAACACCAAGCAATTCGCGCCACGGTCTTAAGGACCCATGCGCCAAAGACACATCATTGGCAACTTCGGCATACCCTGCTTGAAGATTTGAAGGATGCAGGCGGGGAACAATACCATTAAACACATTTAAATGAATTGCTGGCATTATAATCCCCTTTAAGCAAGTTCAGCGTCTTCAACCGATACTATCAATCCGTCTTCGTTGAAAGATATTTTTTTAGCACCATAAACTGTGCCGTCTTTTAATTTACAGGGAGGAGTAACAAAACTACCAGCAGCGATTCCCTTTCCTGCCTCAACATTTTTAATCGTACCGAAGTTTGTAACTGTAATTTTATATCGGCCAACAGAAAAACTTTTTCCGGGGTCTTCGGTTGTGTCGAGTTTAATTTGGTAAGTGCCAGAGGAATCTTTGTCCGCGATAAGCGGGCTTACAGCTACTATAGATGTTACCGGCTGAAAATCTGTATCAACGCCAATTACGCGCCCAAAAGAATCAACTGATAGTCCACTATATGTTCCCGGAGCAATGGAAACTTTTTCGAGTTCAATATTGATCTGATTTGTGGCAGTACCATTACCTGAAACAGCAACACCATTTGAACCGTGGATATAAATACCCTTGAACTCAACACCAACAAGATTAATCACATATGGATTAGTAGCGGTACCAACACCGGTAATAGTAACATTCGGGTCAGTCGTTTTAATATAAGACGAGGAGAACAAGCCATCGGCACGTTCAGTAAGGATATTATTACTATCAGGACTGATAACAACTTTGCTTGTTACATTCCCACCGCCACCTCCTCCGGGCAGCCCGCAGCAATCTGACGGCGTATATTCTGCCACAGGAGCCTGCCCGAAAGAAGCAACGCAACCATTTGAAATAGTAACACTTGTATAGGTACCATCAGGAATTTTCGCACGAGGAATAAATGATAATCCTTCACCATCCCATACAAATTTACCCGTTAGTGAACAAGTCTCAAATTTCGGATAAACTTTTTTCTGTTCAGGAAAGTCACCATAATCACATTGTGCACGAACCCTTGTATAAGGCTGGCAATTATCTTTATTCTTATCCATCACACTACCCGCATTGGTCTAATTATCCTCGGACCAGCCTCATAATTTATTAACCGCCGAATACCTGCCTCTTTAATTTTATCTTCATAAAGTTTTTTATTGACTATCGCTAATTGCGAATCAAACCAAGGAGCCGACTTAATCATGTAAAGCCGCCACAATGCTCCAAGCTGAATCGCCTCTGAATAATTTGTTAATACTACTGCGTCAACATCGCATGAATTTAGACTTGGAGTAGCAGAGTAAGTTATTTTTATGGCGTTTCGGTTATCATAATCTGGAACTTTTGAAAGAAAAATTATATTCGGGTAAATGAATTTATAACCGGTCCTCGGTATATCAACACAGCCGCTAAGACAATGCGGCATTCTAATTGATTGAATTAGATTAACATCTTCTCCGTCTTCAATGTCAAATTCATAGTGTTGCTCACCTTCCCAAATTGTAAGCTCCGCCTCACGCTGCAAAATATTTGTGCGTTTGCAGAAGTCATTCGCTGCCAAACGGATATAGTTGTCAGCCATTTCTGGTGATATGCCCTCAACACCAATAGCTACTTCCGGCCTGAACTCACTATATTTAATCTTGTCTATCATACCTGATTACCCACCATACCTGCTGCCCTAAGCACTGTAATTTTATCACGAGCCTCTTTCGTAAACAGCTCACCCATCTCTTTTACAGTATCACGGGTATATTGAATTTTCATCAACTGAAAAAATGTAGTCAAATGCTGAACAGCTACTGTCAAAGAATTTTGACTATTATCATCAACCATCAATGCACGATAGAGAACCCACTGCACTGCCGCAGGCAACGACGAACTGAACTTAATCTCCTGATTCCCATCAGCAAGCGTAAATGCTTTTGGATAGGTAAGACATGACGCCTTGACATAGACATCTTCATTGGCAGGGACCGGTGGGCGTACTGAAAACAAAGCTCCCGCGTCGTTCTCAATAGTATAGCCAGTAAGTCGGAATGGATTTTTTTCCGGTGGGCAGGCTTCCTTTGTCCACATATCAGCTATTTTATTAGCCACCTTCATCAAAATGGGGCCAATCTCATTACCCCATTTATCCGTCTGTGTATATAATTTATAAACCTTTTTGCAACAATCCGTATTTTGAAATGCTCCAGGAGCGAGTTTTATAATCTTCGCTTCTATAAACTCATCCGGTTTATAAATTGATATAAGAACGATAGCCTCATTGAGGAGTGACAGTAAAAATGGTTTTCCCCAGTGATTAAAATCATAATCTGTTTCTGCATCGTTCAGTGATTCAGAAACATTATCAAGGAAATCATTTACTGTCACCATTTTCTAAAAAACCTCAAGATTTCATATTCATAATACCACGCATTAAATCTTCAACAGTCAAAGATTGTGCACTTGCCGGAGGAGCAAACGGTGGTTCCGGAGGTTCAGGAAAACCTAGATGTTGCTCAACATGAGGAATAGTAGCTGCTGCATCCAAATAGCTTTCAACATCAGAAGGTTTCTGCATAGAAATATTAATAGCATCAGGAGATGGTTGAACTTTTGGTTCATATTCCGCAGTGCGCGGGTCAACCTTCTTAACTGCTGCCTCTCCAGCTCTAACGATATCTTCTTTTGAAATAACACCTCGCTGGAACATCTGCCGTTTCTGTTCAATGACAGAACGTTCTGCATTTGTTGTAGCGTTACGTTTCATGCGTTCAAATGCAATTTCAATATCCGACATTTCCGGTTCTTTCGGAACACCATAGTACGGCTCAAACAAATCACCGCGTTGAGCAATCGTAGGTGAATACGGAAAAATTGCATTTGTCATTTTCGATTTAACATATGCAACCGGAGGAATATTTGAAAGTTTAACGCCTTTTGTTCCACTACTAAAATCGCCAACTTTTTCAATAGCCTCCGGCGGCAAGTTTTTCATATTTTCATATACGGCATTAGCCAAGTCACTATTAGATACGGGCATTATTTCTCACCTTATTTGTTAGTAGGTTTCTGAATTGGACGCGGCTCTGAACCACGTTCAAAATCAACCCGACTTACATTTGACCGTCTGTCGGATGGTTTCGTTTTATTACCACCACATACACCACAACCACCTGCTTGAAGTGGTTTGCCATCCGGATAGGTAAATACACGAGTAGACATTATTTTACTCCCACGTCGTTTCATCAAACTGTGTGACATGCACACCAACAAAAATTTGCCCAGGAAGCTTCGTATAGTCGAACTCCGGGTCATTAGCATCGGGACCTGTTGCAAAAAGAATAGATAGCAACGCAATCTGCCCCTGCGGAACAACAACTTCCTCCGGATATGACGGAACCCGCCAAAGCTCCTTAGCCCCAACCAATTCACCGGTTACTGGGTCTTTCGCGTCAAGCGGAATATCCTTGGTGATAACCGTCGGTGCTGCCAATGGGGAATCCCCAATAATAGGACTGTCACCTTTATAGAAGGCGTACTGCAACTTCATTGTCATACCGTCAACTACATTTTTCGGATATTGAACACCGAAGAGAGATGAGCCAGCACCATCAGTGAGACTTGGATTAAATGAAATCAATCCCTGCCCAAAAGTAGTAAGCTCCGGAATAAGATGAAGATGCAACGTAAGCGCACCACGGATATTGCGAAGCTTATTCTTATCCGCATCTTTGTAACTATTCGTAGAATTGGTTACATACAACTGACTCGTCAAAGACTTATCAGTGATACGCTTCGGCCACGGCGGACGAAAATCACGACCATTCCCATCAATAAAATTATATTTCGGAAATCCGCCCTTAAAACTCATAACTTCCTGCATATTAGTCATCTCCTAATGTATTGTTAAGCTTAATAACCGCAACCGCCAATGCATCCGGCATAATAGCTTTACCGTCATAAATTGCCAAAGCCTGATATTCATCAACAAACGACTTCGGCTGCGGTTGAATACGTGCACGAATAATATTCATGTAGAAGATGTATGCCTGTCTCCATCCAAACAACAATGAAATCTCGCCAGTACTTGAAGTGATAACATTATTGGTAACATAGATGCTGAACCCCATGATCGTACCTTTCATTTGGCCGGTCAAAATTTGAGATTCACCACTAGTTCCAAGTTCATTCACTTTAGAGAATTTCGTTGAATTAAGAATCATCTCTTCAACGGCTGGGCTAATCAAAGCAAACATTTCGCCGGGAGTTTGACTCCAACGATATTTCTCCGCCAAAACGCGACGAGCACGACTGAAAATGTGATGGATGTTTTCGGACGTAACAGTAATAGCATCACCTGATGCTCCAAGGTTAACATCCAATCCAAGACCAGCGTGTTTACCATGATGCTCTGCTGCACCATACATGCCGCCAATAGCATATTTACGACAAAGAGTTGCCAGACCTTCCCAAAGCGCGTCAACAAATGCACTTTCAAACATTGTGTAGCGATCGCAAAGTTGAACCTTATCAAGTTCGCTAATTGCAATAGCCTTATAAGCAGCACGACAAATTTGCAGCTTAATAAATGATGGTGTCGGTTCATCAGCAATCATCTGCTGTGTGTCGTTATAGTCACGCCATTCACCAACGTACGGCTTAACACTGAATTGAACAACCTGCATACAATCAAGTACGTCTTGGTCCCACTCATTATTAACGATATCCGAAAGGAAATCTCGTTCTGTTCCTTTCGCAATGATGTATTTGGAAAAGGCAACACGGGCTAACCCCGATGATACCAGTCCTCCAAATCCAGTCGAATTAACCATGCCCATATTACTAGTCTCCTAATTTTTAACTTCCAAACTTTGCTTCCAAGCTAGCCCGTGCCTTTGCTAAATGATTACGATCAACTCTGCCACGTCTTGCTTCATCCAGTTCTTTCAACGCCTGAATGATACTGTCTTCGGTAACAGGTTGTTCTTCCTTAGCAGGAGTTGTAGCAACCATAACCGGAGCAGTATTAACTGACGGCTCAACAACTGACGCCGTATTTAACTTACTACCATTTGCTTCCATTTCCAAGTTTTTTTTGAAAACGTTAAGAATTGTAGTAGCTGCCTCCCTATCACCTCGTACATATGCACTATTTAATGCACTAGAATATGTTACCCCAGTATCAATTCCATCAGGGGTAACTATCTGACGCCCCATGAAATCCGCAAACTGCCTTGACCGCTTATACGGTATAGCCCAGCTTTGCGTTTTATCTAGGTACTCATCCATGCTAAGCATCTTTTGGCGTTGCTGTTTACTATTGATCTCCCCCAAAATCTTATCAATGATTTTATTTTCATCAATCTTCTCAACGGGAGTCGCAGATGCTGCATTCTTTGCGATCGTCTTAATAAGGGGAACAAGCTCTTTCACTTCATCAGAGGTAAAAGACTCCAAATTAAACTTAGACAGATCGTCTAACACATTATCAGTAGATGATTCATTTTTAACCGGCTGCGGTTGATTACGCTGCAAGCCATTAAGAATAGCATTGGTAAGTGCTTCGTTCTGTTTCTGTAGCGTTTCAGCTGTCACATAATCATTCTTAGGTGTGTCTGGAACCAACGGAATAGGTTCAGGTAACTTATTAGGAATAGCCTGCTGTGGTGCCGGTTGTTGCAGTGCAGCTTGCTGAAACGCTTCTCGTTGCTGGTTAAATTGCTGTGAAACCTGCTGCTGTTGCACCTTCTGTTGCTGTTCCTGTGCAGCCTGTTGCTGCTGATTAATCCGCTGACGAGTAACTTCCTGCTGCTCCATCTGTGATTTAAGTATCGGTTCCATAGCTTGGTGAACCGCTTGCTGTTGATATTCCTGAATTGTTTGCGGCTGCGGTTGTGAATACGGATTTGACCGCGACGCTAATTCCTGTGTTGTCTGCGGTTGTTGCGGTGCTACCTGCTGTTGAGCTACCTGTGGCTGCTCTTGCTGTGTCTCGCCTTCATCAGCAAATTTAGCAACAACTTCTTTCCAAACATCTGACGGTACCCCACGATAATTTTGTGGCACTCTAGTTGATACGGGCATTATCTCATTCTCCTAACTTCTTAATGAATTCATCGAGTAACCTAAGTTCCCCATTTAGAATTAATGCGTTTGATCGTGAAGCATCTGAAAAAACTAGTTGGTCCTTCGCCTTTTCATAATCTACCCGAACAATTGCTTTCTTTAATTCAAACAATCGCAAAAGCGTGTTTCGCCCTTGTTCAGACGAAGACACAGCTTTAAAAAGAATATCGAATTGTTTGCCTAAGCCATCATTTCCCATTCTTACGACCACCTTTGGAAAATGTTTTAACCTGTTCATTCTTAGCAATGCTCTGCTTATACGGAATGTTATTAATGTTCGTCACACCAAATGTCCCGGCAATACCACCTTGCTCAAAAGGAACACGCGGAAATTTCGGTGTATCCGTTAACAAACCAAATTTTGCCGTCGGAGCAGATTTTGTGCTCTTCCTGTTACTTACTTTGGTTTCTACTTCATTCCATGTTGCGTTCTTTTTCATCTGAATTTACCCTTGTTAATGTTGCCCAATCTTCACCACACTTCGCCGCCAACTTAGCACCTACTGCATCGCGTTTTGCAAGTGAGTTTTGTAAATCGGCTTCAATCTTAATAAGTGTATTTACTCTTCCCATACACGCATCCAATTGCTGCTGGCATTCATCTACTTGTGCTTCAAGCCGATCTGAATACTCTTTCATCTTCCTAAACTCACCGTCTAGATATTCCTTTCGGAACTTGGCGAGACCTAAGATAACCGCGAAAACCAAGGCTACATAATATGAACCACTTGTCTCACTTATCTTCGCAAAAATAGAATCAAGGTCACCCAACACGATTGTTAATCCCAACTATCACAGCTTGCACAACCACAATAGTATAAATAATTACTACGGGATGAAACCCGAATAATGCTATGCCCGCAATAATTACGCAAACCCAGTACGGAATTTCACAGCCGTACATGAGTTGGCAAAATTTTGTTTTGCAAAAGCCGATCGTATTAAACTGGCAAAGCTCTATAACCACACCTAAGCTACCAAAAACTATCCAAAACAAATTAGCATCAATACTGGAGGGATAATTACCAGTCACCGCTAATACAATGATTGAAAGAACAGCTATAAGCCAGCAAATACCTAAGACGAACATGATAACCTTTTACGCTTTCTTTTTAAATAGCGGAAGATAGAACGTACCAACCTCGCCAAGATCAACCTGCAAAAGAAGGTCAGGTCGGCCAAGCAGAACATCCGTTCCACCGGCAATCAATGTAGGTAAGGTTCCACCGTTACTCGCGGATGCCAATTCTGTCGCAGCCACTTGCGTTTGAGTGCTAAGTGATGAACTCGATACGTTGTTAATTTTTTTATCAACATCAGTAATTGAGTTATTAATCTTATTTACTTGGTCTGTGAACTCATCATAAGTCGGGAGAGACTCAGTACCCTTCATAGGTGAACCATCACCACGCTTGAAACTTGCACCGGAAACTTTCCCAATTTCATCCTTAAGTTCAGTCTTTGCCGCCTCAAGATCGGTACATTTAACCATTTTCTCATTAGCCGCAAGACGCTTTCCATCGCAATCAAGTAGGTTATCCTGCTTATTATCGCGAACCCAATTATTGATATCGGATACTGCACCCTGAATAGTATTTACGATAGCATTAAATTTAGTTAGGCTAACAACGGACGTGCCACCCGCCAACGGAGCACCAGTATCATCTTTAAGCGCGTCTTGTTTTTTAGCTAGTGCAGAATTGAATTCATCGCAGTCGGGAACTTTTTCACCTGCTCCTAAAGGCTTCCCGTCACAATTGGTCAAGGCCTCTTGTTTAGACGCCTTCAATGTCTCGAAGCTATCCTTATCGACTACAGCAGTACCACCTTCAAGCGGCTTACCATCAAGACCTTTAAGACCATCCTGTTTTGACCACAACTGCGTTGTAACAGCAGTCAAATCTTCGGGTTGCAATACCACCGCGTGTGTAGCAAGAGGATTATTATGTGTATCGAGTAGATTGTCTTGCTTCTTAGATTCGAGGTCTACTGTAGCTTGAGTTAAGTCTTTACAGGTAGCAATAGCTGAATTTGCCATAACTGGATTACCAGCGCAATCAACACCAATTTGTGTATCCAGAAGCTTCCCATTGGTAATCTGCGGGCTATCAAGTTTCCCATTCAAGATTACCTTTCCATCCATATTATTATCGCAGCAGTTAATCATCTCTATGAATCCTTTAGCTCATGCAGCCGAAAAACAAATCAGTTGGAATGTTAAACAAATCCCGCCCATCAAGGTTTGTCCCAGCCAAAATAACGTTTCCTATCATTGTAGTGCTACTCATTTCAAACCTATAAAACCCCGGAGTTGAAATAACCCCGACATTTTGAAGCTTGTTTAAATTCCACATCCCGCACTGCATAACACAGGTTTCCGCAATGGGTTGATAATCTTGTGGTACTTTAAAATCACCATCGTCACCTACACGTTCCTGCCGCATTTTATTATATCTAACGACATCCTTTTGGTCTATCGCAACGGATATAACTTTAATAAACTGCGACTTCCGGGGTTCACCTGAATTTTCAGGTTCGTCATCCCCTAGTCCCCATGCCCTCAACAGAAGACCGGTACCCTTATCAACAAGGTAAATGTCACTATCTGTAGTAGCTGACTTGTTATGGAATATATATTCCGTTGCCCCCATATTAATAGGTAAAGCCATCATAGACCTCCCCAAGCAATCATATTACGAGTGCTATCCCAATCAATCAGCAACGCATGAACTACCACCTCACCACCTTGCTGTTTATCTTGGTTCCGTATAAGCCTATAGGTTCCCGGAATTGTAACTATCATAACATTGTTAGTTTCGGTAAGCTGCACATGTTTGCCATTAATAACCACTGGAATAGAATACTGATCGGCAGTGGGAACCTCTTTATACCCGTATGTCGGGCCACACCCGCTACAATCCGATATAGGGCGCAATGTAGCCTTACTTGGGCGTATGATTGAATGCAGATCAAATTCCCACTGGTCACCATCATTAAACCCGCCAACGACAAACGCACTTAATTTCCACGCTTTGCCAGCTTCTACGGTAAAAGTACATGACGAGGTTTCTTCAACAGCACCTTGAGGAAATAGCCACCCATCTTTTGAACCAAGAGTATTGCCTCCTGGGGTAGTATTATCACGCAATGGAGTTGAGGTATTGACATCAGGCCTAGACATTCTTACTCTCCCAATGCTTCACGAGTAAATTTCGCAAATTGTGCTAGCAAATCCATCTCTTTATCCCCCAAAACACCAGGACGTGGACGTGGCAAACGTGTCATATCCTGCCAAAATAGCTCACTACGCGTGCCTTGACCCTTGCTACCATCTGAATTGTAACGAACTTTACGACTAGCAAATGCTACAATAATTGATTTATCAACATCAATCTGCGCCACAGTACCTTTTGTGCCGTAAAAATCATACAGCACGTCGCCCACTTTAACTTCGTAACCGTCAATCATTGCCCATCTCCTAATATATTTCTAACTGCACATTACAATATTAGCTGATAAACTACAATAGTTACTGTAGCACCAACCAAAAACCCATAAAATAACCCACGGATATGCGAACAACACCAGCACTTTCTCGTTTGTTCAGGAACAATTACTTCTAGAATAATTCGCACTGGTGCTTCCGGCCAATCGCAAGGATTACAAAACCAATCCTGTAACTTATTCGACCGCAGCCATGCCCATACCCGCTTAACTCTAGCGATATTTACCTTAGCAGAGTCCTTAAATTTATCCCAAAGTTTCATTTCAAACCTCATTATTCTATCCGTTTGTAAGTAACGGGACTTCCTGTGCTGTAGTACTCTGCGGCTGCTGTTCACCAGATGTTAATTGCGGTACTTGCTGCTGTTGCTGTTGTATTTGCTGTTGCTGCATAGCTGCTGCTTCTGAACTATCCCATACATTTTCAGGTATACCCAAAGCAATTGTTGCTTTCTTAATAGCATACTCCATAACGCCCGGTGGAACATTATTCGCAATGGGAGCAAGGGCTTGGAGCAAATCAAGCGTAGATTGTTTCTGCAACTCAACCTGCAAAAGCCCTGACATTCCACGTGAAACAACTTGACTGTCACCCTTTACGTCATCATTATCGCTATATAGCATATTAGCTATGTAAAAATTCTTACCAAGCGGCTCTAATATGTCTGTATCAACATTCGTAAATGCCGACTGAACACCTTTTAACGCGTTGCTATAAAGCTGTGATATTCCTCTAAATGTTCTATTAACGCCAGTACCTACAGGTTGCCCTGACAAAGCCGCTGGAAGCCCAGAGTATTGATCGGCCAATTGCTGCCAACTCATCGCTAGCTGCCACAGGGAACCCGTGTAGTTCGGCAAATCGTAAAACTTATATGCATTCTCCGAAGTACCCGACAACGTAGGTGACACTGGGTTCATAACCCCTGGAACGGGTGTAATAGTAGCTTGACCAGCAAATTCTTGGATACGCGAGTAATCAACCTCACCCATTGGCATAGATGAGAAGGATGAATTGACTACCGTATTACGTAGCGCACCCATAAACCCGCGTTCAATTGGTCTAAGAACCTGTGCAATACCAAACCCCGCAACACCATCATTTGTCTTGGTATAAGAAGTGACATAAATTGGTCTGCCTGCTGCTATAGGTTCTTCACGAACACGAAGCCGAATAGTGTATTCACCCGCTACAACTGCCTCAATCTCTCGGTACTCATCATCAGCAACACCTGTAATACCGAACTGTTTCAGTACTCTACCGCTAACCTTACCAAAAAACCGTAAAATCGTTATTGCATCGTCAAAAACACTGTTTACTGTAACAAATCTATTGTCACTATCAGGGTTTCCATCAGAATCAAATCCTAATGCATAAGGCCAGTCATTGCTTCGTGAACTATATTCCTCATAATCATTTAAAATTTTATTGATATTCTCGGAAATCCACGAATCCATTCCAGCGCACTGCTTCAAGTACTCACGTGTAATCCGTTCACGAATAATATCATACTGACCAGTACCACCAACCTTTGTATCTGGCGACCAAAAGTAATTAAACGGGCTGATATTGCGAACAACAGGAACCACATTGAAGGTATCCTTTAACTTCTTCCCTGTCCATTTAAGAACTGGCCGCTTCTCAAGCACTGGACCGAACAAAACAGCATAAGGATATTGAATAAGATTCCGCATGAACGCAATATACTGGTCACGAAACCCTCCGTCGACCAACTGATCGCGTATCAAATCCTGCATATTTTTTGCTTTTTTGTCGGCCTCCTCCTTTTGAGCCTGCTGCAATTGAACTTTTTTGTCTTCGAAATACTTTTTAATGTCTTCTTGGGAAGAGTTCATCGTTAGCGGAGGGTTAACAGCGGAAGCCCATAAATATTTTCGTCCAAGCTCCATCCGATCTGCATCAGATAATTCAGGTAACGGAGAAGCGTTAACCACAAACGGGCTTTCCGCGCTCTGCTGCAACAAGTCACGTACCCATGCTTCAAGCACGTCGACCTTGTTCTTGGTCATAGAAACCTTAATGTTGACATTTGTCCTGTTAATTATCTCCCACTCGTCAGGAGTGATGACACCGTTATACTGCTCATAACAGTTGACAAGAACTGTATCAATAGTTTCTTCACCAAGCTTATGGGTCATACGATACAAACGACTACGACGAAACGCATCCTTAACCAATGTCGCCATTGGGTCAGGTTTGATTTTCGGTTTACCCTGCTTGATATCGTCTAAACTTAAATCTGCCATAGTCCACCCAGAAAAAATTGCTGCGCGATGAAACGCGAGATAACCGCGCAGCAACCATGCCCGTATCAAATAACCATAATTAAATGGCTACCGACAAGCATTTATAACTTACGAGTGTCTATAATGTCAATGTTATACTAACGGATATGGATGTAACTTATTCATTATTTCACGATTTGGCTTTGGAGCATTCATTGCTAGCCGAGTTACATATAACGATGCATACTGCAACGCGTCCATATAGTGAGATGCATTCATGCGCTTATCCGGCTGGTCTGAATAAACTGGCGCATCGGATTTAATTTTTAATTGCAAATATACGTATGAATTTTCAAACCCGTCAATTACATTTTCACATACCGGTGAAATGATAAGCCCATTCAACTTTGTCAACAATCTTGAGACTGACTCCTTGCGCAGCTCAAACTTATTTGTCGACGCAGGAATAGCTCTTACGCCACTCTGGTTTAGCTGTTGAATAGGTGTAATACCTGTGTCCGCACCGCGTGCATTAGCTGGGTCACACACCGCAATCACAGGTGCCCCCGGATATCTATTTGCAATGAATGGAAGCAACATGTCAGACACGAATGTATTAAATGAAATATTATCACCGAATAGTTCATCTATCACATATAAAGTCGGTCCAATTTGCTGGCAGAATACCGCACATGGATGAAGTCCCGACGTATCAATCCCTACGATAATAGGAACATTCGGCACTGCTTCAAGATTATGTTGTGCGACATGAACCTTATGATCGAATTCGTTTTCGAATACGAGTTTCCCATGGGCAGTATCAGACCATATCATTAACGCCATACGCTTGGCAGTGGTCCACTGAACGGGTGTAGGGTTAGGAACAAGCAACGATGAGTAATACTCACGGCTAAGGTTCTGTAGGTTATCAGCATCAGGATTTAAACGATAGATAGGACTTTCACCACGTGTCTCCACACCCTCAACATTATCGCAAAAAGCGGCAGGAGGCTGTGCAAAATATTCTTTCCTTGTTGTGATCGTCTCCGGCGTTCCATCGGGATTGTACAACCCTGTCTCTAATGTAACTTCTGACGGGTCAAGAACAGCACGCTTATAAATCCAGTGCTTCTCTGAAACCAAGTTAAAGTCAAGGATTGCTCCAGGCTCCGCACACATTACACCGTTCTTACGTGAGGGAAACCGATTGACACGAGTAAGGATGCGATCAACAACCTCTTCATTCATCTCTGTCGCTTCGTTCAGATACGCACAGGAAAGCTCCATAGACAACAGAGAGTCCAAATTATCACGTAATGCCATGAACCACCATTCAGTCTCAACGATCGTGCCATCATTCGACGGATGTGGAAACCTGAATACACCTTTGATCGGTACTGTCTCACGAATGGTTCCCCAATCGCTAGGCAACCAGTCCGCAGCGGTTTTCATCACAGTAGTTTTCAGGATAGGATATGATTGACGGAACAGCCCCATACGTGTCTGTCTAACGCCATCCTTATTGGGTGGCTGTCTTATCGCACGGAACACCAACTCCGCAATACACGCAGACGATTTACCGGACCCAACAGGACCAGCAATGTACTTAATAAACGCGGTACTATTATGAAACGCCCGAATTGTATCAGAAATCCCGACATATGAAAAATCAGCACTCATGATGCAACCGCCGAAAGTTCTTTCCATTTATCCGGTAACATATCTAAAGGATTCGTTTGAAAACCAAATGTTACCGGAATGCTAGTGCCTCTTATTGAAATAACACCAAAGAACTCATCTAATCTATTAATCACCACAGAACGACTTACATCACCGTATAGCGACAGCTTCAAATTTTTAATCGGGTCATAAAGCCGTGGATATGCTGCTACAAGCGCGGTTTGAATTTCCATTAGCGCAGTCTTATAAAAGAACATCGCAACATTAAGCCGACCCTTCCTAGCTAAGTCTGCTAATTGCAAAGCTATATCATTCGGGATATTGCATGATGTAAATACCGCAAGCTGCGCATCGGGGTCTAATTTATGAAACTTGATATTTTGATCTTTTATAAATTCTTTGAACGCAATATCATTAGGGTCAACATCCACACTCATTTTATTTCCCATTTAAATTACCGTCACTTATTCCACGAATCCCTGGAGCAATGTTAAATGTAACAGATGCTGAAACATTAGGACCCGATGTGCTGTCTCTATTATCATACCCAGCAAGCTGCGTTATCATAGAGATAGCCTTAAGTTTATCTCGTGGAGCAACCGCTGAACTCGTTATCATATGTGATAGCGGATATAATGAACTTTCGGCAAGCGCTGCTACACGTGTTCTAAAACCATCCCCAGTTTTCAAACGATCTTTCCATCGTGCCAGCTCATTTTGAAACTCTTCTGTTTCATAAAGCGCGTTGAAAACATCCGAACTTATATTATACTTTTTGCATAACGCCGCCGGAGAATAGAACCCTAAAGCGAGGTCCATAGCAAGTGAGCCGTAAATGAATTGCGGCAACTCTTGCATCACCTGCTCATCAGTTAACGGCAACGCCTTATGAAACCGAGGCTCTACAAACTCCGGTGTGTCTTCATCTTCGATAGTTTTGACAGCGTTATCTGTTGACATAATATTTTATTTTAACCCGGTGCACCGATTTTTCAAGTCAGCTAAATGTGTCTTAACCAAATTCAAAAACCCTTTTAACTGTGAGTGCTTTTCTACAAGTTTCTCAAAGGACTGTTCAAGTGTGTCACAATTTTCAATGACAGTGTCTTCAATAGACTTTTCGTCATCGGTCTCATCCTGCTTTACACTTGGTTCCAAATCCGGTGTTTTTTCAATTTCCGATGTTACATTTTCGTCGTTTTGCTTTACACCTTGGCTATCATCGTCATCAGCGATGCGTTTGTCGCCTGCGTATACATCTTCGTTCTCTTTATCATTGTCATCCATTTTGGAAAAACCCTCTTGTGCTTTTTGAAGCTCTTCTCTAGTCAATGTTTCCGGTACAGGTACTCTTACTATTGGTCTAAGCAAGCTAATTCCGTTGGCAAGACTTACGTCATCAGGAACAGTAAGCACCGCTGGCTTAGCAGTTGGTGGATTGTTCGGGTCTGCAAGTTCTTTATTAATAAATACAGGCTCCGCGTCGGGAACTTTAATATTGGTATCGTCTTGCGTCTCATTGCTCATTTTGTGCTTCCTTTTCCATCCATTTTTTAAGATCAATATCTATAGGTACACCAAGTGCTTTTGTGGCTTTCTTTTTAATGAGTGCTATTTTTTCCTCATTGAGTTTGCCTTTAATAACCATGGCAAATGGAGGGGGACCTTTTTGACCTTTAACATATCCTACTATGTATCGCTCTATTCTGTCTTCGCTATTGTTAAATTCTTCGACAAATTTTTTAATGTTTTCTTTTGAAAATTCTTCGCAGAAAGGCTCTTCAAAAAATTTATCTATTAAGACTGGTTCCGCATCGGAAACTTCCGCATTGGTGTTTTCTACATTGTCCATTACCAACTCCTAAATGATAATGAGAAGCAAGATATCATGGAAATTATATTAAGGGAAGAGACAGGATGGGGGGCACGGTGACTGTATGGGTAGCCCCCCAGTTCTATTTTCGTGGTAATGGGCATGGTTACGAAAAGTGAACAACTGTATGCTATAGCAACATACATATATTGTCAATACAAAAAAAATCCCCTCTAGGAGACCCGTTGTTCCCTAGAGGGGTTCGTAAACACCATGGCTGCACTTTTAAGTGAAAGGAGGTAACGCAGCCATGAAGGAGTGATAAGGGAAATGACAAGAAAATCCTTATCACTAAGGCACGCTATCATGCGGCGAGGCGGGTGTCAATATTTTTCCGGAAAAAAAAATTTTCGCTTGTGGAACAAGGGGGGTGGGTGTTTTTCGGAGAACATGGTCCGGGGGATTAACTGTCTTGCTTGCGCCGCTGCATCGCGGGGGGAGTTAGAAAAAACGCTTCGCTGCACCGCCGCGAGACCAGTTACATATATATGGTTGACGAGGGGGGAGGGGGGGAGGCAGTCCAGACCCCACTCATTATTACTATAGCGCAACGCGCGAAAGGCCGCCAAGCCCTGCCCTGCATTGCATTGCGTTGCTTGCGTTGCTTGCGTCACTTGCCACGCTGTGCCATGCTGCACCGCTTGCCTTGCCATGAACCCCGCCGCAATTGATTGGCATTGATAACCAGTCAACCAGTTAATCGGTTGCTATTCTACTCATTATATATAGGGCTGAAAACGGCCTTAAAAAATTAACTCATATTTTTTCATTTTTTGTATTGACAAAATGCAGTTAATTTATTAGATTGGGTTTGTAAGCAGTTAAGGCTTGCATCACACACTGTAGGAGTTAAACAAATGGAAACAGTAATGGAAACATTTAAAGGCTATTCGATTGAAGTAAGTGACAACGGTTACACTATTTATAGTGACAATGACACAATCGTCGACAAAGGCGAAAACCTTGCAAACTGCTTTACTGCTTATGGCGTGGCAATTCAATTTATTAAACGCGAGTTACTCGGTCGCTTTGCTTTTTACCTCAACGAAAAAGGTAAAGCAGTTATCAAAACGGTAAGCGACTCATGCGACACACTCACAGACGAGCAAAGGGAGCGCGTTTTCAACCGGCTTTGCGAGCGCGCTTTGCGGGTTCACGAATCAACCGGCGTTCTCGTTCCTTCTATCGTTTTCGTGCCGAGCATCATGACAGGCAAGAAAGACAACGAGTCAATCACCTTATCGCCGGATTGCTTCACACTTGCAAGACTATAAATGACAAGCGGCGGGGTGTAAAAGCCCCGCTATTTTTTAACTGCATTTTTTTCATTTTTTGTATTGACAACGTGAAGTTAATTATCTACATTTAAAACGTAAACACACACAAAGGAGTTAATCAAATGAAAAAAGTTGACAACGTCGCATTTACAACCACAACAATAGACGGCAATAATTACATTTTGTTTTCATGGTATACGGGCGCAAGAGGTTACGCGAAAGTTTGTAGAGCAGACTCATACGAATACGCAACAGCATACGCGGGCGGCTGGGGTTACGACAAACGCGGCGCGGCTGTCTCGAAAGCACTTAAAAAACTAGGCATTGATAGAGATGAAAACTTTGCCGACAAACTTTCATGGCGTACGGTTCTTTAATTAAGTGACGGGGCGCAACAGCCCCGCCCGCTTTGCTTGTCAACAAATGAGGCTTATCGTGGCAATCTTTAAAGAAATACCGGAACGGCTTGCGTCTAGGCTTGTAGCATTTGGTGAGGATTGGAAAAATAAAATAGGTGACGCGGTGACTATTGACGGGCTGTCTTATGTAATGACATACCGACACGCGGGGAAAAATAAATTCTTTCGGTCGCGTGGCATCTCTATTTATTTCCATGTTGGTCGTTCAATTATCCGACTCTCAGACCATTGGAGCCAATCCAATAACTTCCCTAAGTCTAAGAAAATGAATTGCGGCATCCTTGGAAGCAGCTTCACCGGTTACGATAGCGACGGCAATAAACTTTATTCGCATGGTGTACGCTGGTCGATTAATAACAAAACGAAAACCAGAATCGAGACGCGTATGCTTGGCGGGCGGTACCCGTCTTATCTAATGGCGGGCGTCTGTGGTCTTACTGTTTTAAATAAAGAGTGTGACCACTGGAAAAAATAACTTCCGTGTGTGTGGAAGCGGGGGCGGCAAGGCGGTTCAACTGCTAAGCCGCCCTATTTTTTTAACTTGCAAAGTTACGATGCCGCGTCGCGTAACTATTGCAGAAGAATTTTGCTTAACTTGCCAAGTTTTTTTAACTTACCCAATTAAAAAAGTTATTTAGGCAAGAGTTAGAAAATTGCAGAATTGTGACGCTTGCGACGCTTGCACCGCCCGCGCTGGCCGGAAATGGCCTTAAAAAACCGGCCACCAGAAAACCTAATAAATTCAATAGCTTAGGTAAAATTTTGATTAACTGCTGGCCGGATTGCAAAAAAAACCGGCCAACTCATTTATTGCAATTTTTTAGGGTAAAAATGGCCGGTCGGACTATAATAATAATAATAATTTTTATAAAGAAATCAATAAGATAGCATGGTTGACCGGCCTAACTCTTTAACTGTCTAAATTTTTTTGGTTTGGGGGAGTTGGCCGGATGGCCGGTTTTTTTTAGAGAGTGAGTCGCGTATGGATCACTAACTGCTTTCGCATTGCAAAACGGTAAAAATTGCCAAGTTATTTTAGGCGAGCGACGCGGGCGTGGCATCTCTCTCTTTTTTTGCTGGCCAACCGGCCAACTCACCTAACGTGTAAAAACCTAACCCATTGATTTTATTGTGTTTTTCGGCCTAAAAAAGTTATTTAACTGCTGGCCGGTTTTTTTGTCACTCTGGCCGGTTTTTTTGTGACCTTGTAACCTATTGATTTTGTTGTGTTTTTTGACGGCCATAACTTAACTCGAAAAAGCCACCAAAAAGAAAACCGGCCAACTCATTTAACTTGCGTGAAAAAATTTTGAACAAAGTTAAAAAAGTTATTGACATTCGTTTTTAATGTGCTAGATTATAAATGTAAACAAAATGAGGTAACAAAATGATATCAGTTAGCGGTTTTTCGCGTGGCATAACGTATGCAAAAGACACGCGGTTCCAACTTGAAGACCGAGAAACCAGAGACGGAACGAAACAGATTGTCGTGTGGTTTGGTCTCAAACGGATAGCAGTGTTTGACGTTCCCTCTGAAAAAGATAACTGGAGAGCTTTTCAAGACACATGCAACAATGCCGGAAACTTTGTTGACGATTGTGTAAGATATGGGTACGCTGATAATGAAAAGTTGCAAGGCCTTGAAAAAGATGCACTGCTTGACTTCTTTTCTCGTTTAAGAACCTATGAAGATGAAATGAATACCCATTTACGAGAGGCGGGCGATTTTTTTCGCATCATTCAGAGCTATCATGAAAATTTAGGTTTGAATTTTGAAGACTATGACAAGATGCAAAAGTTTTTTGCAGAGGAGGATTAAGAAATGGCACGCGACAAACGTCTTAATAAATATAATGAGTGGAAAGGTGACAAACGATATAAAATTTATCTTGCTTGGTGTGGCTATCCTTATCCACGCTATGAGATATTTTTTGCTATCGGTATGGTTGAGTGGAATCAGAAGCCGGTTGGTTTTTGTGATACTATTGACGAAGCTATTGCGTATTGCGAAAAGCTTAAGGCATTAAATTATTCAATACGAGATGACTTGTGGAAAATGGAATATCCGGAATTGCAAGTATACGCGGCAAGTCATTGAAGGGAGTTAATGAAATGGCAAATAAAAAGACCAAAGTGCGCGACGCGGTGAAGCAGCAAAGCGACAAGGGGGCAGAACAGAAACGCCCCCTAACAGCCGAGACGCTAGAAGAATATGATGAACTTGAAAACGACGCTTTTGACGAATATGAGTTTGAGAAATACGGGCGTTGGTAATAAGGGAAATGAGGTAGGGAAATGACGCTTCAATTAATTGCGTCCATGATATTAACCGCCGCTGTTGTTTTTATGATTATCGCAACAATCGAAACGATTAGGAAGCATTTCTTTTTATCGTCTATATATAATGCAATCGGTTCATTCTTGGTTGTTGTGACGATAATTTTAAACCACTTTATAAAATGAGGTAGTAAAATGACACACACAATTATTTCAAACGCGTCATTAAGCGCGTCTGTAGTCGCTTTAGTTATTGCAATGGTATACATGACACGACGAGATGAACCCGCCTATACCTTTTATGCCATGATTGCCTCATTACTGCTTGTGATAGCGGTTTTGACTATGTGAGTAGGTGGATTATGCTTGAAAAAAAGTTTACACGCGACGGGGTTTTCATTAAAGACGGCCGCTTCTATATTCAGAAGGGCGTATATGACGGAAAGAATGAGCGGTTTGGTGTATTCGTTTCCGGTATGCTTTTGCATACATTTATCTATTATGACTCTGCAAAGCTGTTTATCAATAACTGTTACCGTTTCAATTATACCGGCAGTGAAAGCCTACAGAAAATGGATGGTGACCAGTTGTTTAATTTTTTCCGTGATATTAGGAAAGATGAAGAGGAGCATGAGAAACGGATGAGGGAGGAGGAAGAATATCAAGATGGATTAAAAGAGCTTGCTAAATTTTGCAACGTCGATTGCATTGATGAATAACAATCACAATAAAAATGAGGTAAAGGCAATGAGTTACGATTATGAGTATGGGTATGATGACAATTATTTCTATATCGAAAACCCGCGCATTTTAGGGGATAACGTGTTTAAGTTTATTGGAGGAACACGTTCAATGTGTTGCCCGGAAGACCCGACTTATAAGATTACCGAAAACATGTGGGTTGATATTGCGAATTTTTTTGGCACAAAGTTTAAGCCGGAGCAAGATAAGTCTGCACATAGATGGATTGATGAGCACTTGTTTTACTATAAGGTTTTTGTCTACCGTCATGACGATATTTCTTTTCATTTTAACAGAATAGACAGATGGGATTCATGTTTTTTCGGTGTCTTGGCTGTGAAGTATGACACGCTTTTTAAAAAGTATAATGTCGACAAGCTTAATGACGATATTTTAAACAAGTTGCACAATCAGGCACAGAAAGAGCTTGATGAATTTGCGGCCTATCTTAACGGATATGTTGAAGAGGAGCTTGTTCACCCTCACAGTTACGCGAGCGAGACGGCGAAACAGCATGATGGTGATGAATATGAAGTGACACTTAACGAGAAAGGATGCCGCCGGTTGTGTGATTTTGTCGACAAGTACGCGCGGATAAGCCCTTATGAAAAGGTGTTGCTGGTTAAGAAAATGATAGCACGGCTTGAGGTGGATAAGAAAACGTTGAAACCGGATAGTGCAGTCGCGCTTTTGGATAAAGATATTTCCAAGTCTGGATGCTGCACCTTTTGTGATTTTTCTGATGATGAGTTTGAACGTGTATTGAAGTCGAATAAGCACGTCATGCAGATTGGGAAAATTACATTCACGAAATGAGGTAGAAAAATGATAAAAGATAAACGGTTGAACAATAAAACATATGTGACTCATGACATGAGGTTTAGCATTATACCAGCGCTTTGGAGGTTGAAGAACAAAAACCTTCTAGTTTATAAAGAGGATAATAAAATGACGCTGCTAGGAGCGTTTAATACAGTGGAAGAAGCCCTTGACGTTGTCGATAAGTGTCAAGATGAAAAGTTTTTGATGGCACAACTCTCTAAATATGAGAAGTAATATCGTGGCTTCTATATACAGCATTAGAAAGGGCTGGTACGGTACAAAAGACAGGCTATTCTATGGGCGGTTTGGTGTGTTCTTGCCATGGGTTGGATGCATTGGAGCGTTTAAAGAACGTGAACAGGCGGTTCAATTTATTCGCGATTGTGAACGTTTTGACTATATCCGGCATTCCGATTTGCAAAAAATGAATCAATGCCAATTGCAAATAACATTTAAATATTATAAGATGAAGAACATAGTGAGGTAACGAAAATGACTTATAAAGATTACAATGGATATCGCATCTATATTTATTCTCATAGCTACAAAATTGTAACCGTGAACGAAACGGCTGTGCATAGAGAAGAGGGCTTTCGCTTTGCGGATGACGCGCGTGAAGCGGCGGAGAAGTATATAGACGAGAACCTTGTCGGTAAATATGTTGTGACCCTGAACAAAGAGGGGCAAGAACGTTTGAAAAAGTTTGTTGCCGAGAACGCCAAAGGGGATTCCGTTGACAAGATAAAGTTGGTAATGATTTTATCGGGGCGGGCAGAGAAGATTAAGAAAAAGCTTGGTCTGGATAGTGAAGTTAATCTTACGCTTAATCCGGATTTATCGAAGACCGGTGCAAACATTTTGTTTCACATTCCGGAACGCTATTTTACGCATGTGAAAGCCAATAAGAAAGTCATGGAGATTGGCAATATCGTTATCATGAGCGCTTAAAAAGAATTGCGCGTGTAGATATTCGGCAAAAATATCTGCACACTTGCGGGTTTTACCTCATTCCCGCAACGCGCGGCTTGCGGTGGTGCCTTAGGTTGAAAATCTTTATAAAGGAAGGTACTACCGCAAGCACCAATTTTGAGGTGACACTTGTAAACCAGAAGGAAAACGGAAATGGCTAAAAAAAGAAGCTTTGATGTAACTGTTAAAGACTATGCAAATATAATGCGTGTTTTAAAGCGCGCTAAAAAGTTAGGGCTTTACGATAAGGATGAAAAGTTTTTTCGTGAACTGGATATCCGTGCAACGATTGCAAACGGGCAGCCGTTGGACTTTAAAAAATGGTTAGCATTTGATGACTTTTCTTTTAAGCACGACTTTTATGGTATTGCAGACCACATTAGTCACCGTACAGGGAAGTTAAATAACTTTTTTCTTCCACGTTGTGCAAAATAAAGATTGTGCGAGTAGATATTTTGCCGAATATTTGCGACGCGCGGCTTGCGGCGGGTCTTGGTTTTGACTCCTTTATCTGAGTTACCGCCGCAAGTGGCTATTAATAAAAAGTTATTGTTGCATATTTTTAACTGTTTTATCTAGTAACTAATGTGTTAAGTGAGTTAATTATTTTATTTTTTTGTTGTTGACACAGTTATTTTTTTACCATATAGTAGTCTTGTAAACACAAAATGAGGTAAAGAAAATGACAACACTTATCGGGCAGACTTTTTGGAAAAAAGGAAAACATTATTGCATTGCTAATGTAAGTGTCATTGATTATGACGCTGAAAATAAGCGGATTGTAGTTTATGTTCTTTTCAACGTTTACCCAAATAATGAATGCTTTTTTGAACAGTGCATAGCGATTGACGCTGATAAGAAAGACCTGCTTGATAGGCCGCTTGCCAGAAAAGCTATTAACCAAGCACTTGATATTCTGGAACAATCAAAAAAGATTGACCTTAAGCCTACAAAAGAACCAGACATTAATCTCTTTATAATGTAACATTGAAGCCCCCTTAACGGGGGGCGCATTCTCTTACGTGAAAGGGATAGGAAATGACAGACGAACCTCTTAAGGCAATTGGCAGGGCGTTGTGGTGGAACAACGGGCAGGATTATGTGGCATTGATAACCTGCATTAGCACCTTTAAAGAGAAGGGCTTCAAGATTATACGGGTAATCATTAGCAACTGTGAAACGTCTGTGACGCATTCATTCATGGTGCCGGTAACATATGTGATAAACCGGTTTACAAAAGCTGATGCAAGTGAAGCGTTGTTGATGGCATTTGATATGGCACTTAAGCAGAAGAAATGGGTTGCTATTATTCCGAATACGGAACCAAAGATTGATATGGTTATCGTTTAAGTTATGTGCAATTAGGAAAAATGAGGTAAAGAAAATGACAAAGCAAGATAATTTTGATGAAGCGGTGAAGCGGTTTGACAAGATGTTCAACGCAACGCTAACGATTGATAAAACAGAGTATGAAATGAGCGATAGCAATCCGCGCGTTACCGAAGGTAATGGCTTTAATGACGGCGTCATGTTTGTGAAGCACTATAAGTATTTTCGTCATTTAGATTCTAATTATATGTTTATAAGTGGCTATTTGTCTATCGCGTCTGGTAATCAGTATTATGATATCTACAGAGCTATCTTAGACAGTCATGCACCATGGGATGTAGTTTTACTTTTAGAAAGCTTCCAGTCTCAAAACTGGATAGCTACTGATTCTTTCAATGAAAACGATATAAAAAAAGCAAAGGTAGCTAAGCAAGTCTTAAAAGATATAAAGAAGTTTGTTAATAGCGTGTGCTACCACTATGACGTATATTATTATATTGCGAAAAATGGTGAGAAGGTTTTATCGTTAGACGACCGAAAGGGTAAGCTGGTTGGCTCATTCGTTTATACCTTGCAGGATGCTGTTGTTAGAAATGGTAACGAGACGGTAAAGAATGGTAAATTTAGAACGCTTAAACAAGTTGCGTTGGAAAAAGTAAAACACCAGCTTAAACGTTGTAACGATTTTATTAATAAGCGGCTTTATAATATTAAAATTCAGGATAAAGAGACAGGGAATTTTTTTTCTCGTAGTGAGTTTATATACCCGCTTATTGAAACAGACGTCATACCTGCACTTAATATACTCGAAGGCCGTTACATACAACGCGGTTTAAGAAAGGATATATGAAATGGCAAAGCAAGAGAATTTTGATGAAGCAGTGGAACAGTTTGAGCGGTTGCTTAATGTGACGGTTAAGATTACACCAACCAATAGCGGGAAAAGCAGTAGTAATCCACGGAATTATTTATCAGATGGGTTTATTTTTATACGGCATGACCCGAATTTTATCGGGCTTAATAGGATAGATTATTTTGACCCTCATGAAGTGAAGCCAACAGGTAGCGTAGCGTATGATATATATCTAACGCTGCTAAATTATAGTGCACCGAAGAAAATAACAGACCTTATTGATCGGGTTGGTTTTGAGAATTGGCATCTTAGAAATAAAGTGGATGAAATAAGAGATGCAGAAATGCTTGAAAATGCTAAGCGGGCGTATTTTGATATTCGGAATTTTGTGTCTGCTTCATGCTTTGCTTATAGTATTTATCTGAATGTTGACGAGAATGGAGAGAGCGTTCTTTGCAATGATCGCTTATCTGATTCAGAAGAACATGGTAAGCTTGTTGGTTCACTTGTTTGTGACTTTAATACCGCCATTACATTCAATGGAAACAAGACAATGGATGATGGGCGTTATTGTTTTTTGTCGGATTTAATGTATGAAAAGGCAAAACACCAATTAAAAAGATATAATGATTGGATTAATAGCAGGTTCGTAAACCTTGAAATTATAGATAATTGGACAGGCCGTTCATACGATAACGGGTTTGACTATCCAATCGTTGAATCAGATGTCGTGCCCGCGCTTAATGAGATAAGCATAGGTGCGTTGCAGGATAGGAAAGATATGCTTGCACCAGTCCCCATGCCGGAGATTAATGAAATGGCGTGTAAGGTACGTGATTATGCTAAATCGCATAAATTAAAGACAATAGAAGGAAGAAACGTTCATTCATTCGCGGTTGCGACGTACTTTGAAAAACTTAACGCTGAAATGTGTAACATTTTGACAGCCAGAACGGGTAAAAAATATGGCTTATTGTTTTCGAATGGATGTTCGATTGAATACAGTAAGTTTTTTGATGAATTTATCGACGCTATTAAGCATGGTTATTTATCATGGGATGACTTGAACCGTTTAGCAGAGTCAAAGTCATTCATGAAGTCTGTTGCAGAAGATTGTAAGAAAGAGCTGGTTGAAAGAGGTTAGTATTATGGAGATTAAAAAGGTTTTTGAACAAATAGAAGACAAGTTTGACCGTCTGTTCAACGCAACGGTAAAGTTTACCAAATGTGCCACCCGGAATGATGATAGCAATCCGCGTTATTTTCGTAACCATGGAATTTTATTCGTTCAGCATAATAGCCAGTTTGATTATATGGACTCGAAAAATAAAATTGAAATACCACCTAAGGGAAACATGTATGTAGATATTTTTTATAATACTTTTGAGGGATATCATTATGCGAATGAAAATGTTACTGGATGGTTAAGTAACTTGGGTTATACGTCGCCGGATATTGGTCATGCATTTCATTCAAACCTTAAAACTGTGATTGATAAAATGTGCTTTTATGCACCGGTATACTACCATGTTGAAAAGGGTAAAGAACATGTTTTGACATTAGATAAAACGAGAGGTAGCAAGCTCGTTGGTTCGTTCGTTTCAACATTTGCAAACTCTGTTAATCACTTTTTAGATGGTAACGAATGGGTTGCTGCTGATGTTCTTGGTGTTATGCTTTGTAATTTTCGTAAACAAATAGAGGTAGAAGTAAAGCGGTATAATGATTTTTTGAATTTTCGTTCTTACGATATTTGGGTATGTGAAAATGGGCATGATGAAGCAGAAGCGATAAAATATTCTGGTGTTCTTGAATCAGATATTGAATTGGCTATGAAAGAAATTCGGTCGGAGATGATTGAGCGGGTTTATTGTGTGTTTCCCTTCACAAGCAAGTTTAATAGCATAGTAAAAACGGTGGAGGATTTTGCTGATAAGAATGAAATGACAGAGAAACAAGGTAGGGATAAAATTAATGAAATTGTAGCGGAACAGCTCGTTACGACGCTTGATAGAGAGCTGGAAAAAATTGTTAATAGTAGAATTGAAGACCCTTTTGATTATGATGAGCCTTATAGAGTGTTTTTTACTTTTGAAAAATATATAGGTGGTAGCGATATCTGGGTACATTATGAGACGTATTATTTCATTTTTGTTGAGAACGGTACGATTGAACGGAGTGAAGTTTACCAGCTAGCTGATTCAAATGCTTTTGCTGATACAGTTGCTAACAATTGTATAGAAATAATTAGCAAGTTGATTGATTAGGAGAAGACAAAATGACGTGCATTGCAGCTATTATTTCTAATGATGTTATAACTATTGCCAGTGATATGCTGGTGACTTGGGATTATTCAGTAAATAATTATACCGACAAAATTTTCCGAAAGGGTAACGGCTATGTTGTTGGTTGTTCAGGTGGTGTAAGGGTTTCACAGCTCATGCAATATGAGGTTACGTTCCCCGTAATTCCTAAAAATGTAAAAGACCTGAAAGAGTTTATTGTTAAAAAAGTTGTGCCGAATATCCGTAAGGTAATGCATAAAGAACTAGCCGCGAAAAATATGGATGAAAGTGACCTAAACAGTGCATTTTTAATAGGTGTCAAAGGAGGCTTGTTTGTTATCACCGAGGATTATTGTGTGCTTGAGTTTGACAAGTTTGCGGCAATTGGTTCAGGTGCAACTGCTGCCCTTGCATCATTGTCTACGACAGAGCAGGTGACGAAAGATTTAGATATAGGAATTCCGAATGCTCAACGGCTAGCTTACGCGTTAAATAGCGCGCATGAAGTTGAAAACACTGTCGGCGAGGATAATCAAGTCGTTGCTATTTTTGGTTTAACCAGAGGGGAAGAGGAGGATTAGATGGGTGTTAGAACGTATGTTATTAATAAGGCTAAGCCAAGGGAAAATGCATTCTATATAGCACCTATTGATCTGATAGGTGGTCCGTATTTTCTTTATGATCTTAACGCAACTGTTTACATACGTGATAAAGATGACTGCAAAGTTTTGGTTATTAGGTATAATACAGCCAATGCGATTAATGGTATTAGCAAGTCGCATGTGGTGTTCAAAACTTTTGATGAGCTTCATAGCTATCAGTATGATATCTTTGAGAATGAGGCTGAATTGCGTGATGCGTTTGAAGCTGGTGTGGCGGCAATGGAACGTTCACCAATTGATAACCGCTGTCGTATTCTAACAAACATTGTAATGGGGTCATTAATACCAATTAATCTGCCTGAATTAACCTCACCTCTCTCGATTGATAAGTTACGTATTGGGGCATGCCGGGTTCAGGGTTTTAGGGGCGGGTTATATGTTGTTAGCTCAATGAAAGAGGACGACGCATATAGGGTTACGTTTTTGCCGGTAGACCGCGATAATAAAGCTATAAAAAGTACGTCTAAACGTGGTGCGCAATATGCGATTGCCTCTTGCTTGCGAAAACTTTCAACGACAGATTGTAATAAGGGTGCATGGCGTATTTACAAGAATATGTTTCCTTTTGAGTGAGGTTTATAAAATGGCAATAAATAAAGATATGCGGGATGCTGTTATATGGATGCCGTTGTTCCTGCACGATGTTGAATGGTACGTGAAACCGTTAATGTCAAATTCGCAAGGCTTTGTTGAAAGGCTTTTGAGGGAAAAGATTGCTGCGCAAGCACTTCGGTTTACAGGTTTTTGGCTTAGCGGTGAGCCAACGATTAATTTAAAGTATATAGATGGTGAAAATAGGGAGGTACATATTGAGGCAGATGAACGGTTACTTGGTTATTTACGTTACCGGTTAGGTAATAGTGCGTTGCGTAAACGGTATATGATTGAAGCGCGGCGGCGTGGCAATGAGTACACGCGTGGTTCACTGATTAAGGCGGCGTTTGAGGTTTCTGATAGGAATATAGTGCATATGTCACCCTATAGTAGAGAGACATTTCTTGATCGTATTCCGGAATGGGATGGTCGTTACGGAGATATTTTTGAGAAATATAAACATATGCCACGGGATTTTCCAGTGAAGATAAATGCGCTTTTGCATGACGCGCTTGAGCTTTCTGTTAAATATGTATTTTTTGATGAAGCTATTTCCAATCTGGAACGGTATGAAATTGTTCAAGAATACATACGATTTTTTAGAAACTTTCCGAAGACTTATGGACTCGTGTTGTAATTGAAATAAAATTATGAGGAGCTGATAGAATGCGCGCTGAACGCGAGAATTTTGATCGTGTGGAGCTTTACATGCCAGCCTTTATAAAGGACGCACAGCTTTATGCGGAAGCGTCGTTACCCTTTTCAGATAATTGGCGCAAGGGTGTAGGGTCAATAACAAGTGAATTGCTTTATGCAGCAGCAGGTTATCTTACATATGCTTTTGATGACAAGATGATTGACGAAGTAGCACGTGTAAAGATTGCAGACCTAATGATAGACGTGCTCATTCCAAAAGATGCATGGAGGTTTTTCCTAAATCTGCCAGATAGAGACGGCATACGGAGTGGCTTGCTTAGACAGTATTCTTTAAACACTGATTGCCTGAAAGGAATATGGGTTGTTGCAGCATTAGAAATCTTTGGCACCTCAAAGGAATACAGCCGGGATAAGTTTTATGAAAAAATTCCAGATGCTAAGTATATAGGTTTGCTTGCAGGTCATATTTTTTCTAAGCCAAAAAGAAATCCCCTATTGCATGACGCGCTCGAACTCGCGGCTAAGCGTTACCGTTTTGCGGATATTGAATACCGGCAAAACAATGGAGAAGATATATCAATTGATGCCGTTTATGATAAGAGCTATTTCCCGAAGCCAAAATATTTACGGCTGTAAACACAAGGAAGGATAAGATTATGAGCAAGAAATATAGTGAATACAAAAAGGGTATTAAGGCGGCGAAGCGGCGGATTAAAGAGATTGGAGAACTTGGTAATACGCTCATCTCAAAAATCTCTGAAAGCGAATGGAAAGACTGGGATAAGCGGGACGAAGACGCCCTTGTTGCGGATAAAGATGACGCCGCCAATATGGATGCTTTTGCTTGGAGTAAAACGTTTACGTTCTATGGGTTCATGCCAGACAATGTTAAGTCTGAAAAGGATGCACCTTTTGAGACGGCGGAGGTTGTTTTCCATGGCATATCGAAAAGGCGGGACGCACTATATTATTTCCCATTCATGGATAAATTTTGGATATGCCAAGGAATGGCTGACACCATGTCAATGAATGGGCGCTCGTTAAATCAAAGGGCAAAAGATTTTATTGACATGTGTAACGTCAAGATGGTGCAAGTGATGAGGATATATCGTGCGTTTACCGGTAGACGGATAATGAAGTTTATGGGTTTTGACGCTATGGATGACCGGAGTTGGCAGTCAATTTATATCGAATACTCAAAGGAGTTTATAGATTTTTGCAAGGAAAATAATACGGATTATTTTGATGACCTTGAAGATGCTATGAATGCCGTTGTTAGCGATGTAAAATTGATAAGTTCGACAACTTGGAAACCATATGAGGTAAACAAATGACAAGAACGTACGATGATGTAAATGCAGATGGTACGCTTGGCACCTATTGGGTTCCGATTGGCATGGATATTAAGAGTAAGGTAGATGAATTTTACCATACTTGTGATGAATCTCATTTGAAATTTAATAACCGAAGGATAACTAGAAATCTTGCGTTGAAGCTATGGCTAATCACTTCAATGAAGGCAACGAATAACCTAGTACGACGAAAGATGATTGAGATAGATGGAGGTGACGCTAATGCAGACATTTCTAAAATGGAAGAAGTTGTTACTGTATTAAAGTTGGTAGTAGGAAACGAAAGATATTTCTTAAAAGGACAGGTTCGTTCAAAGGCTATCGTATGCATGGATAAAGTTATTAATCATAATAAAAAGTTTTTACGTGAATGTATTAATAACATAGATAAAAAGTGCCCCAATTCGAGCGAAGATGATAAGAATGAATTGCGGAATGGCGTATATGTTGGGCTTATTCCAAAAGAGTTTGCCGATGAGTGGGAGACTGAATTTATTCATGAAATAACAGTATTGTTAGCAACTATGTTTTCAAAGACACATAAAGAACCTTATGACGAAGTTTATAAAGAGTTAAAGAATTTACCGGCGGCAACATATTTTGCTGATAAAGTAATCAATTGGAGAGATTAGTATGTCAATATTACCAAAAGCCCCTAAGGGTTACGTTTGCTTTGCGTTTAATGGCGATGGAGTTGATAATAACTTACGTAGATTTTTTGATGCCATTAATGTGTTAGGTTTTTTGCATTTTGATGGTGGTGATGTCGACGCGGAAACTGTTGAAGAACAGGCTACGATGTTTTGCGCGAATGTATTTATCAAAACACTATCCACTAGAATGGAGAAGCTGCTTGGTGAAGACTTGAAGGGTAAAGATAAAAGATTGTTTAAGTTTCATTCACTTACGCGAATGGGTGTTGAGAACGATGAGGGTGAAGAGCTGGTGCTAAATCATATCATTGCATTTATGCCGGAAGATGCAGCCATTGCGGTGAGACGCATGACCAATAACTATAAAGAAGATTATGAGGAACGGCTTCGCAGGAAGCAGGTGTTTCAAATGCTTTTAGGAAAACATAATAATAATAAAGATATGGATAACACGCTTGATGCTTATTTCCTTGGTAGTTGTGTCTCTTGTTTAGCGGAAAAGAACGGGTTTGGTTTATCGCTGGTTTTTCGAGATGCGATAATTGACGCTATTGTTTCATGCGGCGTTGCTAGGAAGATGGAAGATGCCATGGGTACAAAGGTTGCAACGGAACCTAAGAAACCGGGGAAGGTAACATTGCAGTAAGATATCGTTAGAGGTAAATGACAATGAAATATTCCTATGATTTTAGTGTAAGATTTAGAAACTTACCTGATGTATTTGTGTGTGACTTCATCATAAGTTCTAAGCATCTTTTATCAACATATGTTTACAACCCGCCTTCTGAAAAAACAAATAGTACATTATCGGTTATGGTAGATCGAGATGGCTATAGAGATAATAAGACGTTTAAATATGTGTTTGATTGTTCGTGGAAATCTTCGGATTCCGATGCTGAACCGTTTAATGAATGGGTTAAATGGAAATCAATTCCTAAGATTTGTAGGATTGAACCAGAATATATGAGTGATTTTTACGAAGATATATCCGATCAAACGACTGATTATATTCCTTATGGAACTATATCCCGTGATAGTTATGCTATGTATTCTTTTATTGCCAAGCGCATTTTAAAAGATGTCATACGTATGGGGGATATGGATATGAAAACTTTTTATGACGCGAGTAACATACCGGAAAATCTTATGACAGAAGATAACTTTAGAATTTATAATAGAGTAGTCAGGGATTGCGCACAGATATTACTAGCATCCGCAGATAGTTTCTTTGAGAAACGGAATAGTAGTTGTCGTGCAACTATAAATCAGGTGGCACGGCTTGCATTGGAAATGAAACGGGGAGATTCATAATGAGCAATGAAATTGATATTAGTCTACAGAATGATGCGAATTATGAAGATTCTGTTGAGATAATGATAACGGGGTCGACGTCGCTTCGTGAGATTGGGTATTCAGTAAAATATAAAGATGTATGCCTTTACATAACCGTGCCTCCGTTAGAGAAGGCTATTCAGAAGGCCTATAAAAATGGCTCATATGAATATGTTAATGTAGGTTGGAAGCTGAATGTAAAATCAAAACATTCATATTCGTTTGAAAAAGGTGGTGCGCTTCCGTTATTTGCTAGATATGATAAGTCTACTGTGTTTAGAAGTGGGTCAATTCCACTAGACTTTAATAAGCTCATTGACCACGAGGTGGAATACGCGAACGGGTTAGATGGTGATTTTGACATGATGATTATTGCAATAACTGCATGTAACATTTTAGATTATGCGAAGCGTATGGATGGTGAAAAGTTATGGGATGAAGAGCCTTGCTATGTACGTGATTACGCTTACATCTTGCAAGGGAAAGAAGATGCCGCAGCAAAAGCATTAATACAGGAAGCCCGGAATAAGATAGGAGACAGGGTTGCGGGTATTCGTCCACGCAAAAGAACAGAGACAGATAGCACAACATATAAATATACTCCGTCTAGAAGTAAGTTTGGTAACGCAGTTCTTGCAGCATTGAAATGGTTCTTTAGAAATCAATCTTAATAATAGAGGATATAGAAATGGCAGAAGTTACTAGGGCAATGTATTGGACGGGGGTTGTATCGGCGTGCTATGGAGTATGCTTAGTCATTAGTATGATGTTTTTGATAGTCGGTGTTGCTTCATTTGTAGTTGTGTTCTGTACATTTGGGGAGAAAACGACCACTGGTATCAGGGATGATCGAACAGTAGAAGAAAATTTTGAACATATAGCTAAAGTGCTAATGAAGCTTGTTAAAATATTAGTAGTGTCTATATCGGGAATGATTTTGTTCCTAGTGATATGTGCAGTGTTGCCTTCTGATAAAGTTATGGCAACGTATGTTTTGGATAAAGCGGCTCTTGCTTTGAATGATAAATCAATTAGTGAACCAGAGCGAAACTATATTGAAGCGGTTTCTAATGCGATGGAAGATAAGATTAAAGGTGAAAGTGATAAAGGAAAATGAAATGACGGATGCGTTGAATAAAGAAATAGGCGGTTCGCATTATAAGAGATTTAAATATCAGCCTATAGAATTTATTATGAAATATAAATTAAACTTCATTGAGGGGAACATCTTCAAATACCTATGCCGATATAAGTTCAAAGATGGTGTTAAGGACTTGGAGAAGGCTATGCATTATTGTGAACTTTGGGATAAGTTTACAGGGTACCGAGACCCCACATCAGATGCGAGTGTTTATGATATTCTTGTTTTTATTAGTAAGAATGGATTATGCGAACAAGATGGGTCAAACGGGTCTGCTAGTGAGATCGGGTGTTTACTTACAAAGTTTTGGGCGGCAATTAGACGGGATAATCCATTCGACTCATATTCAATGAGAGATTTTGTTGAGTACCTTAATACTGTTATCAAGTATAATAAAGGAGAGATAGATGGATACAATATGTAATGTTAGGTTTCCGATGTTCGTGGTTGACTGTATTTGCGATAAGTTATCGGATGAAATAAATTCTGGGCAGTTAATTAACTTCCCCGAAGGTTCGGAGGTTATTAACTGGAAAGGTGCAACTTCTGTGGTAGCAGAAAGTTATATAAACACATCATTGAATCGACGTATACTTGAAGCAGTAAATGCTAACTTTACTATAGATAGTTATGCGATTAAGTTTGATAAGTTAGAGCCACGTTGTAAAGAGCGTAGTAGGAATTGCTACGAGTTTAATTTATGGGTTAATGCATCTAATAACTTTCTTGCCTGTTTAGGTGAGTTGCATAAAAAGAATAAATGGCATATGTTCGACGATATGACACGTAGTTGCCCTGAAAACTTTTCAAAGCAGAATTTCAGGAGAGACTTTGCGAAGGCAATGGAGACTGCTTCCATTACATCTAAAGGTGAAATTAAATTTTTAGATGCCGTTTGGGATGCATCATTGAATTTGTTGTTCGGGTATGAGACCGACGAACTTGTTTACGCAAATGCAGTTTTAAAAAGGATTACAGAAGATAATCCAAGTGCGTTATCAAGTTACATTGAGACACCACGTTTAGAAGATGAACGTACTTTGGAGCAAAGATTTCGCGGTAGAATGCGTAGATACTATTGAATAATGATAGCGAATAGTGTAAATGTATGCTATCGAAGGATACATAAATAAAAAAGGATAAATGACATGGTTGGTATATGGGATGGTAAACGCGTTAAAGAGTTACGCGCCCAGAAGAAATTGTCACAACGGAACCTTGGAATGCTGCTCGGATATGCAAAATCAGGTGCACAGTCACAGGTTGCTTTGTGGGAACGTACGGGTCAAGTTCCGATTGCTAAATTCGCGCAACTTGACGCTATTAATGATATGGCAGAAATAATTAAACCGACAAAAAAGGAGCCGAAGATGGCAAGAAAGAAATTATTAAACTTGGTGCAAGCGGTGGAGAAAGCAACCAATCTTTCACCGGAAAAAATTGCAGTAGTACTTGGGTGTAATAGTACCCGGTCGATTAAGTCTATTACGACAGGTGCTGCGACTGGTAAATTACCGGATACGTTAGATACGCTTATGCGAATTCTATTGAATGTTTGTCATGCAACATGGCCTAATAAAATTGACCTAAGCAACGCAGAAGAAATTGAACTGAAAGATATTTACACCAAATGCTTTGCCTTGACTGAAAGCGCAAGTGAATGGGTTAAATCTATTTTAAGTGATGAAGCACCCGCTGCACCCGCTGCACCCGCTGCACCCGCTGTAACATCTGCCCCTGCCCCTGCTATCAATGATGTTCATGAAGTTAAACAGGCAGGGACCGCTGGAACGATAACACTTTCCGACGGAACCACTTTTAATGGGGATACTGGAGAGCTTGTAGAGAAACTTGAAGAGATTACTACAAATATACCGGCCTCCACTATGGATACTGTTACGCCTCCTCCTGCTCCGGTTGAACCAGAACTGCCCACACAGCCTGTTTCTATTCCATTGCAGCAGGCAGCTCAAGCACAGGCAGCTACACAGAAACCGGTAGCTCCTGCACCAGCACCTATGCCTATGCCTATGCCTGCACCAGCACCTATGCCTATGCCTGCACCTACGCCTGTTAAGGAGCCGACAGTATTTGACACTGCATTGATGCAGAAGCCACGTACTCAAGAGTTTGTAACATGGTTCCTTGCGCAGCAAGGTACAGAAGAATGGCTAACAAAGAATAAGGTAACAGCCGATCAAATTAATGATTGCTTTGATATCTACGAACTATTGGAACCTGCATTGAAACAGTCTCCACGCTCAAGAGAATTTTTAATGTGGTTTGCAGTTCAGAACGGCGTTAAGTCTTGGTTGCAACAGTCCAACGTTCCAGTAAATGATGTTGTTGGCGTCATGGATAACTTTGAAAATTCTTTTAAACAGATGTTCCCAAATGGCTAGAATATCTAAGAAAGATGTCGACGCGATGGTTAGGGAGCTATATTCCCTGACCACCACGCGCACAAACGATTTTTTGAGTATGTGCAAAGACCAACGTTTGCAAACTGGTTCGGTGGACGCAGAGATATATTTTAATTTTGTTACTGCCGAAGCATTATGGTTAACAGTGATTGGTCTTAATCTCTTTGGTGTGCCCGCATCTAAACAATCAAACCGAAGCTTTGTTTATAATGTAACTCGTGGTGAATGGTACGACACGAAAATACAAGCCGCTTATGAATGCAACGTGCGACGTCAGCGTGTTCATGCATGTTTAACAAATGGTGGTGTTATTGATAATAATGGTAGACCAATTTTATTAGGTTACCAGAATGAACAAGATAAGTCTTTGCATATACCATTTAACACGCAGGTTCATTTAGCAATACCAGATGAAGATGAATACCTAATCAATGAGATAACAGGATTAACGTCTGCTAATCGAGTTGCCCAAAAGTTGGGTGAAATATTTACGCGAGAAAACGATGATAAAATTAATCGGAGACTTCGAGACCTACTACAGCACTGATTTTAGCTTATCAAAAATGCCAACAGAACTTTATGTTCGTGATAAACAATTTGAAACAATAGGGTTTTCATATAATATAGAGGGGCAATTAGGTTGGCTTATTGGTAAAGATGAGATTGCAAATTTTTTAAATCAGTTTGACTGGTCACGGGTACATTTTGTAGCGCACAATGCACGTTTCGATAGTTTGGTTTTAGCTCACCACTTTAATAAATATCCAGCATTTGTTTCTTGTACAATGTCTATGGCCGCAGCGGCGGGGCTGGCGTCGCTTGGAAGGCTTACGCTAGATAATGTAGGGGCAACGCTACGCGAAGCAGGTTGTGGTAACATACCGCCTAAAGGTAAGACTGTAGAGCTAGCAAAGGGTAAACACCTTTGTGATATGGATATGGGCTTCCTTAGAGACTATGGAAAATATTCGGCAACAGATGTGGCAATCTGTGGGGCTATCTATGATGTGCTTTCAAAGTTCTTACCATGGGATGAAATTCTCTGGGAAAGTATGGTGTTAAAGTCTGGCTTTGAACCACGGATGCAAATGAATAAGGAAGTTCTTTTACAAGAGCGTGAACGTATTATAACCAGCGAGAATAATGCTTTGCTTTCGGTAGCAAATGTGTTGCATCTTAACGGTGAAAAAGAAGAGCTGCTTGCCAAGGTTCGTTCTTATCTTCGGTCGAAAGATAAATTATACCAAGTTCTTGACGCGATCGGTGGTGTTATTGACCGCAAGTATTGGCTTGAACCTGCCGGTGAAAATACGACGGTTGCTGAACGTCAAACTGGTAAAACTCTAGACCAGTATGTTAAAGAAAAAGCAGGTAAGGCACGGTTCGTTATCCCTATGAAAGTGTCGGAGCCTAAGACAAAGAAGAACGGATACCCGACGCTTGAAGTTGCTTGTGCTAAAACCGACAAAGAATTTACAGCTTTAGCTGATAATGATGACCCGATTATATCAACTGTTGCTAGTGCACGTTTGTCGGCGGCATCTTCTATATCTTTAACTCGCTGTGACCGGTTTCTTGATCTCGCGAAGCTTGGCGTGTTCTCTGTGCCGATTAATATCTCCGGAGCGCATACTCACAGAATGTCTGGAGCGGATAAATTAAATGTTCAGAACTTGCCGACAGGCCGTAAGGCTGGGCAGACCAATGCGTTGCGTGTAGCAATGGAAGCACCGGATGGGTGGGTATATGTAGCAGGCGATGCCTCACAGATTGAGGCACGTTTGAATGCGTATGAATCGCAAGAGCTGGCAATGATAGAAACATTTGCTACTGGTGGTGACCCGTATTCTGTTATGGCTGGCAATATCTATAATCGTGACCCTAATGAGATTAAGATGGGGAATAAAGCAGGTGACCATGTTGCGAAGGAGCAACGCCAGCTTGGCAAGGCTAGCGTTCTTGGTGCAGGATACCGTATGGGTTGGCAACGGTTCAAAGAGTCTGCACGTGAATCTTACGGGTTAAACCTAACAGAAGAAATGGCGCAACATACTATTCAGGTTTATCGGAAAACAAACGTTCACATTGTTCAGATGTGGAAGTTCTTAGACCACTTGCTTGAGTTGTTGGTTGAACCGCATAATCAAGGAACATTTGGTGGAAAGAATAATAATTTATTTTATTACGACTCCGACTATAAGTTATTTGGTAAACGCACTCCGGGAATAAGACTTCCTGATGGGTTATGGGTTATATACCCTAACCTTCGTTTTGAAACCGTTGTTGATGAATATAACGGTGGCTATAAGCTTCAACCTATATGTGATAGGTTTAAGGGAAACCATTGGGAAACTACCATGCTTCATGGTGGTAAGATATTGGAAAATATAACACAGGCACTGGCATTCTGTGTAGGTAAATGGCAATCAAATATTTTAGCTAAACATTATCCATTTGTTATGAATGAACATGACGCATGGGTATTCATGGTGCCAGAAAACGAGGCAGAGAAAGCAACTGAACTACTGATAAATACATTGAAAATTAATCCGCCTTGGCTTGATACACAATGCGTTTTGAATTGTGAAGCTGGTTACCATAAAAGCTACGGGAGCATAAAAAAATAATGGCTAAGTTCTACCCAATATCCTACTCTGGTTTAAAGCTATATGAGGGTTGCCCTTATAGCTTTTATAGGCAAAAGATATTTGAACCAAAAATTAAAGACACCGATTTGAAGCCTGCGTTGCAGCGGGGTATACAGATTCATAAGGTGCTAGAAGATTTTGTTCGTAAGGGCGAAAAAATTCCTGACGATTACCCGCAGCTCATTCCCGTTGCTGGTGCAATCACAATGTTTAAAGAAAAGAATGCGGGAGCTAAGCTTGAAGCAGAGCGAAGCCTTTATATTGACGATAATTATGAGGCAATTAAAAACAAAAGTTCGTTCGAGAGTTTTTTCAGTTCGTTTATTAATGCGAAAATTGACTTGACTGTAACGGTAGGTAGTTTTGCATTTATTAAAGATTATAAAACTGGCAAGTCAAAAGGTGACCAAGCGCAGTTAGATATGCAGGCTGGCTGTTTATTTGCTAATGCACCGAATTTGACACACATTAAAACGCAGTTTGTCTATGTCGATACGAATTCATATTCGCATGTGGTCATGCATACCCGCGAAACGGTTTGGAATAAAGCCTTAAAGGATAGGATTGATAACTATGTCTACGGGCTACAGGAAGATATTTTCCCGAAGCGCCCCACGATGCCGTCATTTAGGGATCCAACACAACAAGTGGATAATAGCATGTGCAAGTTCTGCCCTGTAACTGAATGCGAGTTTAATAAAAAGAGTTAGTTATGGTTAAAACACCCGAAGGAAAAGTAAAGGAAATAGGGTATAAAGCAGCTAAAGATTTAGCTGATTGGTCGTATAGACCTGTCAAAGGAATGGCGCAGGGTAGCAATGGTGAACCCGATCAAATGCTATTGATTAGGGGGAAGTTTGTAGTTACCGAGTTTAAGGCAACAAGTAAACTGAACCCGACACCTCTACAAGCAAAATGTTTAAAAGCTATAGCTAAGGGTGGCGGCGTTGCGTTGGTAATTGATGATAAAAATGTAGATGCCTTTGTTAAGTTTCTTAAGTTTAATGATACAACAATTTTAACGGATAAAAGTCTTGGCGCGCTCCGCTGGCAAGATGTAGTAGTACGAGATTTGTAATGGCATGGGTAATTAAAGACAGGCGTATTCTGATTATTCCGACGAAAACACCTGATCGTTATGATAGTATTCCGGTAAAAGAGGTACGCAAGGTAAGCGATGATATATATCTTATCGCAATGCCGCATACATATACCACGTTGATGTTGTTAAACAATATCGGTGTCACACCTGATGCACCGTCACCGTATAGTCTTTACGCCCCGGAGCTTTTCGTTCGTGGTGTATACCCGATGAAAGAGGCGCAAAATATAACAGCGGATTTTATTTGCCAGAATAAGCAATGTTATGTTCTTCACCCGCCTCGCATGGGTAAAACGAATATGGCATTGGCTGCGATAAATTATCTAAAGCTTGAAGACCATAAGCCACAGGGCAGGAACGCCGCGCTTGTTGTTGCACCGTTAACACTTCTTCGTGACGCGTGGGTTGCAGAAGCTCCACGTTTTGTTCCAAACCTAAAGGTTAACTTTTTATTTGGTACAAAGGATAAACGGCGGGAGTTATTAGAAGACCCCGCAGATTTATATTTAATTAACTGTGATGGTGTTGAGTTATTGAAGGATGAGTTAAGAGACGCTGCTAAGTCGCATAAGATAAGTACGATTATTGTTGACGAGCAGACCGAGTATAAGAATGTTAAGACGCAAAAGTTTAATGTTCTCTACCCTATTGCGCGAATGATGGATAGAGTTGTTGGGATGACAGGAACAGTTGGCGACGAAGAGGACGTTTACGGCCAGATTAAAATGATTACACCGCAACGGTTGGAGAAAAAGAATTATCGGATAACAAAGAAGATTTGGCTTGATATGACCACGATCGAAGTTGGTCCGTATAGACGTAGACCGAAGGTTGGTTCAAAGAAAATTATTCATGATTTCATGCAACCAGCAATCCGGTTCGAGAAAAAGGATGTCTTCGATGTTCCGCAGCTTATTGAAGATACATTTGAGTCTGAAATGACTTCGCAACAGCTCAAAGCCTATAATATTATGAAGAACGATAGCATTGTCGGTATTCAGGAAGGTACAATTACCGCTGTTAATGCTGGTGTCAAGGCGGCGAAGCTGCTTCAAATATCTGCCGGTAGTGTAATTGTCGACGCGACGGGTGAGGGTGATGAGAAGACCATTAAGGAATTGGATATCAAAAACCACATGACAAACCTAGAGGCTATGATAAAGGAATCAGAGACGAAGGTTGTTATCTATTCATCGTGGACTGCAACGATTAATCGGTTGGTTAAAGAGCTTGAAAAGAGACATATTCACGCGGTTAAATATGATGGGAAGATGTCGTCAGCCAAACGTCAGGAAGCACTCGATTACTGGCGTGACCATGAGAACTGCAAGGTTATTGTGATGCATCCGATCACTGGTGCGTACGGTATTGAACTTGCCGCTGCTGATACGCTAATCTTTTATGGCGCGCCTCGCAACGGGAAGATTGTTTACGATCAAGCACATGAACGTTTGATGTCGTCACAACAGAAATCATTGACACCAAAGATTATTCATATGGTTCTATCACCCGCAGACAGGGTAGCTTTCCGTAACCTATTGAGCGATTCCACCAATGCAAAATCCACAATGGAGGAGTTCACAGAGATGGTAAATAGTTGACAAGTATGATAACATAGCATACATTATATGTGCACTTTGAAAAGGACCAAAGAAATGACAGTTAATAGAGATTTATTATTAAGTCTAAAAGACGATCAGCTTGCTAAGCAGGCGATAAAGCTTAAAGAATTCCTTAACAATATAGACTTTGAAGTAGTGGCTCCTGCTACTGCGGAACTTAAAGAGATCGAAAGCATCTTGCTTGAACGGTTTCATAAAGTAGGTCTAAAGGTTAAAGAATATAATGGTGTTCGCATTCTGCGTAGCGAGAGTACAAAGTTTCAGCTACCTAAAGAGCATGAAGACGTATTCTACAAATGGTTATTGACGACATTTACAGGTACGGATTCCATGAAAATGTTTTCGTTCTTTAATAACACCGTCTCGCAGCGTGCCATTACAGAATATGTTAAAGACATGGATATGACACCGCCGGGATTAAAGACAAACGTAGTTGAAAAAATTACAATTACCCCACAAAAAGTAGAGGCATGAGGGAATGAGCACCGTTTACGATACTACCAATTCAAATATGCAAATTTTACCAGCTGAATACCAGCCGCAGGCGGGGTTTGCTCCGCAAGGCGGGTTTGCTCCGCAGCCCCCAGCCGGATACCAAGCACAGCATTCTACCGCGATGAGTGTTCTTAATTTGGATAGTTTGCCAACTGAATACCGTTCTCAACAGCCGTCTAAGGTTATGCAGGAGGCAGTGGAGGGTATCGAGCAAATCACTCGGTACTCTTTGAAGCCTCGCACTGGAACATTGGTTAAACAAGTTGGCGATGTTCCATTAGAAGCTCCACAATTTTTCTATGACGCAATTATCATGGGTGTTTCTAATCTTCAACGTATTTACTATGCAGATGATTTTAATCCTGCTTTAGCAAATAAGAATAAGAAGCCTACATGTTTTTCGCCAGATGGGAAATTCCCGGACCCGAATGTTCCAGATGCTAATTGGCCGAGATGGTTTAATAGTCAGACACAACAACAAGAACGTGTTGTATCGTGTGAACAGTGCCCATTCTCAAAGAAAAGACCAGGAGAACAGGCTTCTGCATGTCGGTATAAAAAAGAAGCTGCTATCATTTTTCCAGATGATGAAACCCATACTGTGTTCTCGTTTAATATTTCAGCGTCTTCTTTATTTGGCGATGAAGATGGACCTATGATGCCATTCCAAGAATATATTAATGCGCTAACCAATCATAATGCACGGGTTGAGCGGTTGGTAACGCGCATTGTTTCCAGTCAAAAGGTTACGTACCCACAAACGCGGTTCATTCCTTATGCAACTGTTAATCCTGCTGATTTCGCAAAGATTGATGAGATTGTTGCGTCAAAAGAAGTTGAAAATATTATTAAGCGTACACCTTCTTACGATACGTCTTCTACAACAGAAGCTGCTCCAGCTTCTAGGTCACCAATTATCGGTGCAATTTTATCCAAACTGGATAATAACAACAAGGAGCAATTTACGAAGTGGGTTGACCAGCAACCTATTAGTGCAGCTACAGATGAAAATATCATTAAGATATTGAAGCAATATTTCCCTGCGGTTTTTGAACAAGCGTCTAAGGAAAGCACCGCTCAACAATCAACAGCTCAATTTAATCCTGTTCCGCAACCGCAACCAGTTTATGCGCAGGCTGGTCAGCAACAGCAACAGCAACAGCAACAGCAACAGCAACCAGTGCCACAGTTTACGCCGCAGATGGGGCAAACACAGGGGGTACAGCAGCATCCACAATTT